>Ga0308156_1000369_pt1 | contig 98293 bp, 111 predicted proteins | sample PhyAR2_FD_201041 | JGI IMG/M metagenome (GOLD analysis project Ga0308156, IMG submission 201041) | Phyllosphere microbial communities from UC Gill Tract Community Farm, Albany, California, United States - DLSL A.R2 | ecosystem: Host-associated > Plants > Phyllosphere > Unclassified | place... | reverse complement strand
CGGTGGTCGCAGACCACTTACCTTTAAGGTTAGTTTCGTTAACTTCAACAAATTGGCCGTTGTGGTAAGCAGTTGCTTGGAATGGTTTAACTTCAGTATTAATCAAGCTCATCATTGTCTCCATGATTGAGGTTTATATTTAAACTTGTTTACGAGATGTAGAATAAATAAAAATTCTTTATTGGGGAAATAGTATTTTTACATGACTAAAATCGGAAAATTGAATAATAGATAAATTTACGATTTTAAGTCCCCAAACACTGTATTCGATTTGACTGCAAAAACATGTAAATCAAATGACAGTTATAGTAAAAGAAACTTGCCTAACAACATGAAGTCTACTTAGTTAAAATTCAAGGGTAAAATGTAAAAAATTAAAAATATATAAAAAATCAACTGTTTTACCTTAAGGTCATTAAAGCGTAAAATAGCGGATTGGTGTATTTTCAGGAAAGTTTGTCTGTGCAGAATGGTTTAAATATAGATCAATGGGTGATGGCGAGAGATCGTTACCGTTTAAATCGTTTACGTAAAGATAAAAAAGCGAATACAGCAGAGATTGAGAAATTATTTGAACAGTCTAATGCCAAAGTAAGACAACGGTTTGAACGTTTACCTAAAATTAAATTAAATCAGGATTTACCTGTTTCTCAGTATGCTGACCGTTTAATTGAAGCAATTCAAAAACATCAGATCATTATTGTGGCAGGTGAAACTGGTTCTGGTAAAACCACTCAGCTTCCCCAAATTGCTATGTTAGCGGGCCGTGGCCTCACAGGCATGATTGGTCATACCCAGCCACGACGTTTGGCTGCGCGTAGTGTGTCACAGCGTATTGCTGAAGAAGTCGGCGAAAAGCTTGGCGAATCGATTGGTTTTAAAATCCGTTTTAATGAACAAGGTTCGCAAGACTCAATTGTAAGGTTAATGACTGACGGTATTTTGCTGGCAGAATTAGGCAATGACCGTTATTTGTCTAAATATGACACGATCATTATTGATGAGGCGCATGAACGCTCACTCAATATCGATTTTATTATGGGCTATTTAAAACAATTACTACCAAAACGCCCAGACTTAAAAGTCATTGTGACTTCGGCAACTTTAGATGTTAATCGTTTTAGCAGCTATTTTAACGATGCGCCAGTTTTCGAAGTTGAGGGTCGTAGTTTTCCGGTTGAAGTAATTTATCGTCCAATTTCCGAGATGAATATTGGCGGAAGTGACGACGACGAATTTGATGATTTTGAAGAAAATCTACCGCGTGCAGTCGTACAAGCAGTTGAAGAGTGCTTTGCCGATGCAGAGGCAAAAGGTCATCCTGAATATGCCGATATCCTGATTTTCTCAAGCACCGAACAAGAAATTCGTGAACTACAAGAAACCTTGCAAAAGTACGGACCGAAACATACAGAAATTCTTCCTCTATATGCGCGCTTAGCGGTTTCTGAACAACAAAAGATTTTCAGTCCAAGCGGAAAGGGACGTCGTATTATTATTGCGACCAACGTTGCTGAAACTGCGCTTACGGTCCCAAATATTCGCTATGTGATTGATAGTGGTTTTGCTCGTATTTCCCGTTATAACTATCGTTCACGGGTTCAACGCTTACCGATTGAAGCTATTTCCCAAGCGGCTGCAAACCAGCGTAAAGGGCGTTGTGGTCGTATTGCTGCTGGTGTCTGTATCCGTTTATACAGCGAAGAAGACTTTTTAAGCCGTCCTGAATTTACTGAACCAGAAATTAAACGGACAAACTTGGCTTCCGTCATTTTGCAAATGCAAAGTTTGGGGTTGGGTGAACTAGAAAACTTTGATTTTATTGAGCCACCAGATTTCCGCCTTGTAAATGATGGTCGAAAGCTCTTGATTGAGTTAGGGGCACTGAACGAAAAGAAAAGTGAGCTGACTAAAATCGGGCAAATGATGGCACGTATGCCGATCGACCCACGTTTAGCACGTATGATTATTGGTGGTGCTCATTTTGGCGTGCTAAAAGAAATTTTAGTGGTAGTCAGTGCTTTGGCTGTTCAAGACCCACGTGAACGTCCAGCAGACAAACAAATGCAGGCCGATCAAAAACATGCATTGTTCAAAGAGGCAGATTCAGATTTTCTGTTTTATTTGAAACTTTGGGATACTCTAAATCCTAAAGGTGAAGCTGGAATGTCGGAAAATAAACGACGTCAGTTTGCAAAGCAGAATTTTTTAAGTTGGTTGCGTTTACGTGAATGGAAACAGACACATCAACAATTGGTTGAATTGGCAGAAGGTTTAAAACTCAGCTTTAATGAAAAAACTGCAAATTATGAAAACTTGCATCGCGCATTATTGACTGGTTTATTATCTTTCATTGCCAATAAAACTGATGAACGCAACACCTTTATGGCTGTGCGTCAGCAAAAGGCAAAAGTTTTTCCGGCAAGTACTTTGCACAAAACCAATACCTCTTGGGTCATGGCTTTTGAGATGGTCGAAACGTCTCAGGTATATTTACGTACTTTGGCAAAAATTGACCCTGAATGGATTTTGCTTGCTGCACGTGACCTGCTGAAATATCACTATTTTGAGCCGCATTGGTCTAAAAAAGCTGGCATTGTAAACGCCTATGCACAAATTTCTTTGTTTGGTTTAATTATTGAACCGAAGCGTTTGATTAATTTTGAAAAAGTTGATCAACCTGCTGCACATGAGATTTTCTTACGTGATGCATTAACTACAGGTAATTTGGGTATAGTCCCACCATTTCTAAAACATAATCTGCTTAAACTTGAAGAAGTGGAACGAGTTGAAGATAAATTGCGTCGCCGTGATTTAGTGGTTGATGAAGAAACAATTTATCAGTTTTATGCCTCTAAAATTCCTGAAGAAATTGCAAGCCGTCGTAGTTTTGAAGACTGGCGGGCGACGGTAGAGGCAAATAATCCGCGTTATTTATTTGTTGAGGATGATTCACTTTGGTTGAATGACCGACCAACTACCCAACAATTTCCAGATTATTTACATAACGGTCAGCTACGTTTAGCGACAACATATCATTTTGACCCAAGCCATGACGAAGATGGGGCAACAGTTCAGATTCCTGTTCAGGCACTGCCTCAGGTTGACGAAAATATCTGGTCATGGGGAATTCCGGGTTGGCGCCAAGATTTAATTGAGGCTTTACTTAAAGCTCTACCAAAAGATAAACGCCGTAATGTAGTGCCTATTCCAGATACAACTCGTAAACTCATGCAAGGCATTGATGCTGTACATTTACGACAGCATATCTTTAGTTATTTAGCTTTTGCCTTACGTGGGGAGCAAATTACTGAAAAAGATTTTTCGTTTGAGCGCATTGATCCATATTTAGTGCCTTTCATTAAGGTCATTGATGAAAAAGGAAAGCTGATTGCGAAAGGCCGTGATCTGCCAGAGCTCAAAGCGCGTTGTCGCGTTGAAACTCATCGTCCCGTAAAACAGCAAAAAGGTGAGTTTAAAGACTTTCCTGAAAACTTTACTTTCGAGGCGTCTCATAAAGTCACGGGTGTTGTTGTAAAACAATATCAGGCTTTAGTACCGACCAAAGCTTTTGCTGACCTTGAAGCGAAAGACGAATCTGGTATTGTCATCCAGACTTTTAATGATCAGGCTGAAGCTATTAAACAGCATCGTGAAGGCATTATTCGTCTGGTTCACATGCAGCTTGGTGATTTGGCCCGTCAATTGAAAAAGCAGATTTCAAAACCGCTTGCTTTGGCATACTCACCGCTGGGTGATAAAGCTAAACTTGAGCAGATGCTGGTCTATGCAACCCTGCAAATGGCGATTACGACTTTGCCAATTAATGCTGATGAATTTAATAAACTGTTAGAGCATGTCAAAAAACAATTTTTGAGTTATGGTCAGCAAGCACTTGAGCAATTGAGTGATATTTATATTCAATGGCAGCAAATTCGCCGTCAGTTATTAGTGCTCGATCGAGACATATTTGGCCGTAGCGTTGATGATATTGAAGATCAGCTAGATTTAATGTCACTTGGCAATTTTGTTTATTGCCAGCCTGTCGATCTTTGGCAGGAATACCCGCGTTATTTAAAAGCGTTGCTATTGCGTTTAGATCGATTGCCCAATAATCTACAGCGAGATCATGCAGCAATTGACGATGTCGATCCATGGATGGATAAGGTATTTAAATTTAAAAATGATCCTAAAATCAAAGAGTTGTATTTGATGTTGGAAGAATTTCGTATTTCTTTATTTTCTCAACCGATGAAAACCAAGATGCCTATTTCGCCAACTCGACTGCAAAAGTTATGGGATCGTTTGGGAATCAGTTAAAATAGATATGGGTCTGTTTATGTTGTTTTTAGCGAACAACGCAATTTATAAATGAAAGATTAACAGACCCTTTTCATTTTTTTAGGAGTTTTACATGGGCATTCGTATTACAGGTACTGGGCTATTTCATCCAACAGAAACCATTTCTAATGAAGAACTGGCCGTCAGTTTAAATGCTTATGTGGAACAATATAACCAAGACAATGCAGAGAAAATTGCATCTGGTGAACTTGAAGAGTTACGTGGTTCAAGTGCTGAATTTATTGAAAAAGCTTCTGGTATTAAAAGCCGTTACGTTATCGAAAAATCAGGAATTCTTGATCCAACACGTTTACGTCCTCGTTTGTCTGAGCGCTCAAATGACGAGTTGTCACTTCAGGCTGAATGGGGAGTTATTGCGGCTAAACAAGCCATGGAAAATGCAGGCGTGACTGCTGAAGATATCGATGTCGTCATCTTGGCATGTTCAAACATGCAGCGTGCTTATCCAGCAGTTGCGATTGAAATCCAGTCAGCGCTAGGTATTCAAGGTTATGCATATGACATGAATGTTGCATGTTCAGCTGCCACTTTTGGTTTGAAACAAGCAGCAGATGCAATTCGTTCAGGTGCTCGCCGTGTTTTATTGGTGAATGTTGAGATTACCTCTGGTCACCTAGACTACCGTAACCGTGATTGCCACTTTATTTTTGGTGATGTTGCAACAGCTTCTATTATTGAAGAGACTACAGCTAAAACTGGTTTTGAGATTTTAGATATTCATCTATTTACTCAATTTTCAAACAACATTCGTAATAATTTCGGCTTCTTAAACCGTAGCGAAGATGCGATCGTTGACGACAAATTATTCCGTCAAGATGGCCGCAAAGTATTTAAAGATGTTTGTCCATTGGTGGCAAAAATCATTAATGCGCAGTTAGAAAAAATGCAGTTAACTGCAAATGATATTAAGCGTTTTTGGTTACACCAAGCCAATGCCAACATGAATGAGTTAATCTTAAAATATGTGGCTGGTAAAGAGGCAGATTTAAGCCGCGCACCAATTATTCTAGATGAGTTTGCTAATACCTCTTCAGCAGGCGTTATTATTGCTTTGCACCGTACAGGGCATGAAGTGAATGATGGCGAATATGGTGTGATTTCATCTTTCGGCGCTGGTTATTCAGTAGGTTCGATTGTTGTTAAAAAGCATGTTGCCTAAGTTAGAAGTTTGATTAAAAACGCTCGTAAGAGCGTTTTTTTATGAGCGAAATAATAAAGCAGGCCAAAAGTAGCCCGCTTAGATTAAATTAAAAAACTTTAGAACTTCTTGGTGTAATTAACGAATAGGCGATCTTCACCAAAGTCATTGCCATGTTTAACGTTGTAATCAATCCGAATGTATTGCAGAGCAACGCCTTTTAAGAACGGCTGTTGAAACGCATAGTTAAGAATGACGTTCGACTCAGTTTCATGGTTTTTGTCGCCATTGGCTGCCTTGAAATCATGGCCATAAACATATTTCACCATCGCATTTAAGCCTGGTACATAATCTTTAAAGTCATAGCCGTACATCACATGGTAAGACTTTTCATCTTCTTTAAAGAAACCAGTGGCGTTCCAGTTAATGAAATAGGTTTCTGGCAAGAAACCATCCGGTAATGGATAAGCCGATTCACCCATAATTTGTTGATATCCCACACCAAAGGTATGGTTTTTTACTTTAAGTGTTTCTAGTACCCCAATGTTTTGCGCATCAATATCAAAGGTATTGCCGTCATCTTTTGCATTGAAGTATTTAAACTTAGAAGTGAGGGCAAAATTAGGCTGTTTCCAATTATGCTCAAGTCCCACATAGTGCTTGTTATACAGATCCTCTAAATTACCAAAGTAATATTCGCCCTTGAGTGACGGCGTAAATTGGTAGCGTAGGTCAATATAATTTAAGCCATCAGATTCTTTGGTAACCCCATTTGCCGTGAAAGAAAACTTTTTAAAGTCTTCTTCATTTCGTGGAGACACTTTTTCAACCCGACCAATTTCCGCATAAAGCTGATCTGAAAGTTGCGACTTTAAATTGGTTCCCCAATAAGAGGCAAGCAACTGACGGCTGGCATCGACAGCGGTTACAGGCAAGTCTAGCCAAAGCTCACCCACACTCAAAAGTGTTTTGTCATAACCTAACTTTAAGGTCGCGCCGTATTTTAAAAAGTCCGATGCCTGAGATTGGGTTTCTTTATTAAAAGGTAAAACGGTGTCGGCGACATGTTTGTCCGAACTTAGGCGCACGGCGTATTGAACAGAGGCATCGGCACCAATGGTGATTGGCTTGTCTCCTATTACTAGTGGGGTTTCATGCATTTTCGATTTATAAAATAATGACGCTGCTTGCGACCAGCTACCTGTATCTTTGAGTGCATCATTGTCAAAATTACGATTAATGTAGGCATTCTTTAAAGTGAATTTCCATTCATCTTCAGTTTGCTGATTCGGATTTGCAGCCCATGAATTGCCACACATCAATACTAAAGTTGCTACAGCTAAAGTCCGAGGTTTAAAGCGGTGTAATAATTCCATAATCCATTTCCAAGATAGATGCGCCAGTCCTCGGCGCATGTATGTTTACTGCTGGGTGAGCGTGTTTTGAGTGTTAAATGTTGATGGAGCTTGCGCACCAACAGAGGCTTTAAGATTGACCATAAATATTGCAAGTGCAGCAATCACACCCGGAATCGCAATCGCTAAGAAATTGATTTGGTGAGGAAGTTCAAATGTGAGTAGGGCTCCAGTTAAAACTGGACCGATAATTGCACCAATGCGACCAATTCCTGATGCCCAGCCCATGCCGGTTGAGCGAAGTGCTGTCGGGTAGAACTGTGCAACAAACGTGTAGAGTAAAATTTGTGAACCAATTGTGGCAGCGCCAGCAATGGCAATCAGGCTATATAAAATAAATTGTGGACTATTAATGCCAAGTAAGATTAGAGCTGCTGAACCCACAATAAACATGATGGTAATGACAGGTTTTAAATGGAATCTATCTGCTAAAGCACCGCCACCAATTGCACCAACCATGCCACCAATGTTGAGTGCGAACAGGAACAACATACTCGCACCCAACGAATAGCCTGCTTGCAACATGAGTTTAGGTAACCAGCTTCCTAAGGCATACACCATGAGTAAACACATAAAGAAAGCAATCCAGAACATAAATGTGCTGAAGGTACGGCCTTGTTGAAAAAGTGCACGGACAGGTGCATCTGTTATAGTGCTTTCGTTTAACACCAGTTGAGTATTGGCATTTACCTGAGTTTGAGGTGCAATTTTGCTGACAATACTTTTTGCCTGTTCACTCTGGTTAGATTTCACTAAAAATGTGAGAGATTCAGGCAAAAATTTCCAGATCAGGGGGAGTAATAAAAGTGGAACACCCGCAATTAAAAACATGATTTGCCAGCCCATATCCTTAACGAGCCATGCACCGAGTAGTGCAGATGTCATGCCACCAATTGCATAACCACTAAACATGATTGCCACCAATGTACTGCGGATTTTTTTAGGTGCATATTCAGTCATAAGCGCGACCACGTTTGGCATCACTCCACCAATACCAAGGCCAGCAATAAAGCGCAGAATTGCAAACTCAGTTGGTCCTTTAGCAAAGGCTCCAATAAAGGTAAATCCGCTAAATAAAGTGACACAAATCAGAATGGTTTTTTTACGCCCGAGTTTGTCCGAAAGTGTGCCGAAAATCATGGCACCAAACATCATGCCAAATAAAGCAGCACTTGCCAGTAAACCTGCTTCAACGGCAGTTAATGACCATTGTTGCATTAATAAAGGAAGTGCAACGCCATAAATGACTAAATCATATCCATCAAAAATAATAATAAGTAAACACCAGATTAAAACTTTCCAATGGAAAGATGTAAAACGGGCCTTATCAATGAGCTCATTAATATTAACCTTACTCGCATCCATTTTCTTCACCTCCAATTTGTGAAGTATCGCGTTATTGTTTAATAAACTATTTTGTTATTGAGTTAGAGTCAAAAACCTAATTGATATATCTTTATGTCTTTAAGGTATTGGGTTTTTAATAATTTAATTGTTTGAAAAATATAATTTTATCTTTACTGTATGAACTAGGGGTTTTTATTTTTTAAAATAGTTTGAATATTATATAGTGAGAATTTTAAGGGTTTTATTGGTATTTTATTCTTAACTTTTTTGCTGAGAATCACTACTGAAAATATAGATTAGTTAATATTATGAATTAGAATGAAAATATGAAGGCAGGAGATTAAGGACTATTATTTAATTATTTTAGAAATTGACCTTGGAAAATGAAATTTAATCTATATTCAATAAAAATCGCCAAATCAGAAATAGCAAATTATTTGCATCCTGATTTGGCTATTAAGGTTTTATTTGGCTTGAGTTACTTAGATAAAATTTAAGTCGTGGCTGGAGCTGATCGTGGCGTAAGAATGAAATGAGCAATAACACCAATAAAAATACCCCAAAAAACCGAGCTTAATCCGAGAAAATGCATGCCCGAAGCTGTAGCTAAAAAGGTAATGAGTGCAGCATCACGTTGGTTGTCATTTTTCATGGCAACAGAAATATTGGTCGCAATCGCACCAAGCAAAGCTAAACCTGCAAGTGCTGCAACTAATTCTTTAGGAAGTAAGCTAAATAGCATGACAATACTGCCAGCAAATAAGCCACCTAAAATATAAAAAATCCCATTGGCGATGCCCGCGATATAGCGTTTTTCTTTCAGTTCATGTGCGTCTTTGCCCATGCATAAAGCAGCGGTAATTGAGGCAAGTACAATGGTAATACCGCCCACGCAGGCAACAGCTAAAGAGGCAATACTGGTAACGCTAATAATCGGTTTGGCTGGTGTGTCGTAACCGCTGAGCTTCATAATCGCCATACCCGGTAAAAATTGACCAGTTAAGCTGACTAAAATGAGAGGAACTGCGAGATTCAGTGTTGAATTCCACGTCCATTCTGGGCTAATCCACTGCGGGATAGCTAGACTAAAACTCACATCAACTGGATTCATTTTGCCTAAAATGAGACTTAATAAAATTCCGGCTCCTAACACCCAAATCATGGTGTAGCGGGGCATTAAACGTTTAGCAATTAAAAACACAATGAGCATGCTAAAGACAATAAAAGGCATGCTATCCGATGCGGTAAATAGACCAATACCGAATTGAAAAAGGATACCTGCCATCATGCCAGCAGCGACATCTTGCGGAATCCATTTGAGTAATTTGTCGAAGTAACCTGTAACGCCAATTAAAAAAATAACAATCGCAGAAGTAATATAGGCGGCTACTGCTTCATTCAATGAGATATGCGGAAATAGAGTAACTAACAGGGCAGTACCCGGTGCAGACCATGCGGTAATGACAGGTGTTTTATATTTAATTGAAAGATAAATGCCTGAAACGGCGGCACCAATTGAAATTCCCCAAATCCATGACACCATCATATCGGTAGACACATGGGCACGCTGAGCAGCTTGAAAGAAAATAATCAGTGGACCCGAGTAAGAAATTAAAACCGCAAGAAAGCCAGCAACAGTGGCTGATATGGACCAGTCATTTTTTAATGTCTTTAACAGGGTTGCCATGTGTGATTGCCTCCATGCAAATCATGTTATTTACCCAATCATATAAAAAGATCAGGGTTAACCCTGATCTCCACCTCCGACCGAAATAACCGATCCAGTCATATATGATGCTTCGTCTGATGCAAGAAATAAAATTGCATTCACTTGTTCTTGAATTGTGCCATAACGGCCCATAAATGTACGATCTATTGTTTGATCAACCACTTGCTGCATCCAGTCTTTCTCATTTTGACTTAACGGGCTGGCATTACGTGGTACTTTGCGAGGTGGTGCTTCGGTTCCACCCGTCGCAACTGCATTGACTCGGATCCCGTCTTTAGCATGTTCAAAAGCAAGCGATGCCGTTAAAGCATTTACACCCCCTTTAGATGCAGAGTAGGGAATGCGATTAATGCCACGGGTTGCAATTGAGGATACATTTACAATAACACCCGATTGTTGCTTAATCATGGCGGGCAACACAGCGCGGCAGCACCATAAAGTTGGAAACAATGAGCGATTCACTTCCTTAATGATCTCTTCTTCGGAAAACTCTTCAAAAGGTTTCATCCAGATCGCGCCACCTACATTATTAATCAGGATATCTACCCGACCATAGTGTTCAATCGCTTTTGCAACTACCGCTTGCGCGCCTGTATAGGTTTCAAGGTCAGCATTAATCGTGACTGCATCACCACCTGCACTCTGAATTTCTTTGAGAACTTCTTCAACATATTCAGAGCGGTCAGCCATGATGACTTGTCCACCTTCAGCTGCGACTTGCAGTGCCACGCCACGACCAATACCTTGGGCACTACCCGTAACAATCACGACTTTATTAGTAAATCTTTGACGGTTTGACATGGATAACTTCTCCACCTTGAATTAGTTTGCAGAGAATTTTTCAAACAAGAAACTAGCAGGTTTGATATTTTCAGCTTCTAACCAGCCACGTACAGCCTCTACCATTGGCACTGGACCACATAGATAAACATCAACATCGCCACCGTTTAACCATTCACTTTCAATATGACCAGTGACATAGCCTTTGCGTTCATGGTTACTTTCAGGGCTTGCAACTACAGTATGATATTCAAACCATGGGAATTTCGCCTGCAACTCATTGAGTTTTTCTAGAGCAACCAAATCAAAGTCATTGGTTACGCCAAAGACTAAACGAACAGGCTGTTCTGAACCTTTTTCTTCAAGCACTTGTAACATCGACATAAATGGGGCAATCCCAGTACCGCCTGCGAGCATCAGCACTGGACGCGCTACATTACGTAAATAGAAGCTACCGAATGGACCGGTAAATGTCATTTTGTCACCAGCTTGAGCGTTCTTACTCAAGAATTCACTCATTTTGCCATTCGGTACGTTACGAACCACAAAGCCCGTTAAGCGGTTGCCCGGTTTTGAGCTAAATGAATATGAACGGGTTTCGCCAGTTTCAGGAATTGCAACGTTGACGTACTGGCCTGCAAGGAAATGAATATCCGGTTGGCCTTCATCAAGTTGAATATCAAACGTGATGGTTGAATCTGATAAGTTTTCAACGCGAGCTAATGTGCCTTGGAAGCTATGAATTTCTGTTTTGCAGACATCTGACGATGCTTGAATCTGGAATACCGCGTCTGAAGTTGGGCGGCATTGGCAAGCAAGAATATAACCTTGCTCGGCTTCTTCTGGTGTTAATGCATCTTCAATATAGGTTTCTTCTGGCATGTCATAATGACCTGACTCGCAAAATGCGCGGCAAGTTCCACATGCACCATCACGGCAATCCAAAGGAATATTAATTTTTTGGCGATAGGCTGCGTCAGATAAGGTTTCGCCTTGAGCTACGTTAATGAAACGTGTAACACCATCTTCAAATTGAAGTGCAACATTGTGGTTTGACATGGCATGTATCCTACAAAATATTTGAAACTTTTACCCTCAGCCAACAGTCCGTTTAACTGAGGGGGTATGTCTTAAAGGTGGTAGATATCAATCACTTGATTAATGTAGTCATTTTTCAAAACGACATATTTGCTCAAGATTTTTGGTTGATCACCTGAAAAATCGATCACATAACGTGACATACCGAAATAGCTGTAATTTGTCTTGTAACGGAAACTCAAGGTATTCCAGTTAAAGCGAACAGTGACTTTGTCGCCGTCGCGTTCTACGACTTCAACGTTGGCAATATTGTGGCTTGTGCGTGTGTCCGGCATGGTTGCAGATGAGCGTTCGGTTTTAATACGGAACACACGATCTTCTAAACCTTGACGGTCTGGGTAATAAATAAGTGAAATTTCAGATTGTGGATCTTCAGTTAATTTATCGTCATCATCCCAAGCTGGCATCCAGAAAGAGGCTTCCGGTGCATAGCATGTAAGCCAGTCGTCCCATTGTTCATCATCTAAAAAGCGAGCTTCACGATAGAGAAACTGAGCAATATTTTCTAAAGTTGCTTTGTCTTGAGCGCTCATGCTGTTTCTCCCTGATCAGCAATTTCTTTCTCTGATGCAATTGCGTGTTTCATGGTGTGTAACCAATATTGATGCTGGGCAAGATAAAGTCCCTCATCTTCAGTTTTGATACCACTTAACATTGGTTTTAGACCAATTTCATTTGCTGCATCGTCTGGTCCATAAATCCAGTGTTTTGAGCCGCGGCACATGTCATTCCATTCAAGTGCAATACCTGCATAGCCTGCCTGACAAGCGCGGAATTCTTCTAAATCGTCTGGTGTTGCCATACCTGAGGCATTAAAGAAATCTTCATATTGACGGATACGGCGGGTACGAGCTTCTGGTGCTTCACCTTTAGGTGCAATACAGTAAATGGTTACTTCGGTTCTATTGACTGAAAGTGGGCGAAGTACACGAATTTGCGAACCGAACTGATCCATCAAATAGACATTTGGATAGAGGCACAGGTTACGTGAGCGCTCAATCATCCACTTCGACATCGCTTCGCCGTATTTTTCAGTGTATTCGTCTGCTTTCGGGAAGTTTGGACGGTCTTCAGGGTTTGCCCATTGTGTCCAGAGCAACATGTGACCATTTTCAAAACCATAAGAACCACCGCCTTGTTTACCCCAAGCACCTGCGCTCATAGCACGAATGTTATCAGCCGCTTGAGTTTCTTTACGGTGTTGAGTCGTTGCAGCATAGTTCCAGTGAACAGCAGAAACGTGGTAACCATCGGCACCATTTTCAGCGGTAAGTTTCCAGTTACCTTCGTAAGTGTAGGTAGATGAACCACGTAAAACTTCGAGACCATGTTCAGACTGGTCAACAATCATGTCGATGATTTTGCTGGTTTCACCCAAAAATTCTACAAGTGAAGGAACATCCGGATTTAAGCTGCCAAACAAGAAGCCTTTGTAGTTCTCAAAACGAGCCACTTTTTTAAGGTCATGTGAGCCATCTTGGTTAAAGCAGTCAGAGTAACCAGCTTCGCTTGGATCTTTAACTTTTAGAAGTTTACCTGAGTTATTAAAAGTCCAACCGTGGAAAGGGCAAGTATAAGTTGCTTTGTTACCACGCTTGTGACGGCAAAGTTGTGCTCCGCGGTGTGAACACGCATTGATCATGGCATTCAATTCGCCGTTACGATTACGGGCAATAATGACGGGCTGACGACCAATGTAAGTGGTGTAGTAGTCATTATTATTTGGAATTTGGCTTTCGTGCGCTAAGTAAACCCAATTGCCTTCGAAGATGTATTTCATTTCAAGGTCAAATAGGGCTTCGTCAGTAAACACTGATCGATGAAGTTTAAATTCACCTGTATCGATATTGTCTACAAGTAATTCATCAATACGGTCAAGATGGCTAGTATTGATTACAGGAATACGTGGCATGTCCGTTCTCCGACTTTCCAAAAGTGTGGAAGTCACCAAGGCCTTAACTACGATCGAAAAGGTCTTGATATCCTAATATTGTCAATGAAGCGCATGAGCGCGACGGGTGTTTAACCGTGAATTGATGAAGATGAATCACTTAAATATTGGCAAGAAGGCTTTTCACAAAGCAATCCATCACTTCATCGGTTTGTTGCTTGTATATACCTTAAAAGAATGGTTAAACTGTGTCTAAGACTGAATTTGCATTTTTTTATATCTTAAAGGTATGGAAGCCTTATGGAACTAAGACATTTACGGTATTTTGTGGCGGTGGTTGAAGAACAGAGCTTCACCAAGGCTGCTGAAAAACTATTTATTGCTCAACCACCTTTGAGTCGACAGATCCAAAATCTGGAAAGTGAGCTTGGAATTCAATTATTTGAGCGTGGAAGCCGCCCTTTACAGACAACGCCAGCCGGACATTTCTTTTATCAACATGCTCTTAAACTTTTGTCGAATGCTGAAGAAATAAAAAGTATGACCAAGCGGATTGGTCTGATTGAAAGAAGTGTGACGATTGGTTTTGTAGGGTCGTTACTCTATGGGTTGTTGCCTCGAATCATCTATTTATTTCGGCAGCAGCAACCGCATTTGAATATTCAACTGATGGAGTTGAGTACAACTGAGCAACTACAGGCATTAAAAGAAGGACGTATTGATGTCGGATTTGGGCGCTTAAGAATTAGTGATCCGGCCGTGAGACGAATTCTGCTGCGTAAAGAACGATTAGTGGTTGCTGCACATACCAGTCATCCCATTGCTCAGCGTACGGAAGGGGTGTATCTGGCCGATCTGATTGATGAAAAGATGTTTATGTATCCCACTTCGCCGAAACCTAATTTTTCGACCCAGCTTTTAAATATCTTTGCCGAGCATAGTTTGGTTCCAAAAAATATGCATGAGATACGGGAAATTCAGTTGGCTTTGGGCTTGGTCGCAGCTGGGGAAGGTTTATGTATTATTCCTGCCAGTGCCGATACTATTCGTTTTCCGCACTTAAATTACATACCAATTCTCGATAATGGGGCAGTCAGTCCGATTTTTATTACTGCACGTGCAATGGACAGAAGTGAGGACTTACAACTCTTATTTGACTGTATTTATCAAGTTTATGATTTAGAAGGAATACCTTATAAACGTACTGTTTTTACTCTCGATCAGAATCCAATCGACGATTCAGACGGTATTGATTTTTAAATAAAACGAGTGCATAGCCTCAAAGGTTGAAGCTATGCGTTAGGTAACTTCTTACTGCACTTGAGCTGGGAAACCATCTTCGTCAAGCGCTTCAGTAATTTTGTCGACACTTTCACTGGTTTCGACAGTCACGATTTTTGTCGCTAAATCTACATCTACTTTTGCATTTGGGTCGACATCTTGAATAGTCGCTGTCACACCACGAGCACAGCCACCACAAGTCATATTTTCAATAAGTAGTTTCATATTCATACTCCATTAAGAACGAGATGTTTGTTTGGATAACCCTAAGTCTAAACCTTGTCATGATTGTAAGGTCAAGACTAATTTTTTTAAAAAATATGCTTGACCTTCCCATGATGGGAATCTGTATGCTGAATGTAATTGATAAAATTTTGCAGATTTGCAGAGGTGTTTGATGGACTCAAAAAACACAAAATTGCCAACATATAGTGAAACACTACCAATCGAAGGTATGACTTGTGCCTCTTGTGTCGGACGTGTCGAAAAGGCACTTAAGAAAGTTGAAAATATAGAAATTGCTAACGTTAATTTGGCGACAGAAAAAGCCGTTGTATATTCAAATCAACCAATTCAGCGCGAAGCACTCGTCAAAGCAGTTGAACGTGCGGGTTATGATGTTCCAAAAGCTACGCCAGTGGAATTGTCTATTGAGGGCATGACCTGTGCATCGTGTGTCGGACGTGTTGAAAAAGCGCTGAAGAAAGTAGACGGCGTTCAAGACGCAACAGTCAACTTGGCAACAGAACAGGCTTGGGTTCAGGCAGATGCTTCAGTCAATGTGGAGGACCTGATTCGTGCTGTTAAAAAAGCAGGTTACGACGCCAAAGCCTCTGAAAAAAATCAAAATGAGCAGCTCGATAAAAAAGCTTCAGAGTTAGATCAGCTTAAAAAAGATTTGATTATTTCCATTGTTTTAGCCTTACCAGTGTTTATTTTGGAAATGGGTTCACATCTAATTCCAGCTTTTCACATGTGGGTTATGCACACGATCGGTCAATACAATAGCTGGCTTTTACAGTTTGTTTTGACAACATTGGTGCTCATTTTTCCTGGTCGCCGTTTTTACCAAAAAGGTATTCCGGCCTTATGGCGTTTAGCACCCGATATGAACTCGCTTGTGGCTGTTGGAACCTTGGCTGCCTACAGCTTTTCCGTCGTGGCAACCTTTATGCCGCATGTATTACCACAAGGTACGGTCAATGTTTACTTTGAAGCGGCTGCTGTAATTGTCAGTTTAATTTTGCTTGGGCGATATTTTGAAGCCAAAGCCAAAGGTCGTACTTCACAAGCCATTCAACATCTAGTTGGCATGCAACCCAAAACTGCCCGCATTCAGCGTGATGGTCAAGTGGTGGAAGTTACTGTTGCCGAAGTAGTCAGCGGAAGTATTGTAGAAATTCGCCCGGGTGAACGTGTACCTGTCGATGGTGAAGTGGTTGAAGGGCATAGTTATATTGATGAATCTATGATTACGGGTGAGCCTGTTCCCGTTGAAAAAATAGTGGGCAATCAAGTGGTGGGCGGCACGGTCAATCAAAATGGAACACTAAACATTCGAGCAACCGCCGTTGGCGCTTCGTCTGTGCTTTCACAAATTATCCGCATGGTTGAGCAAGCCCAAGGTTCTAAACTTCCGATTCAGGGTTTGGTCGATAAAGTCACCATGTGGTTTGTGCCAGCGGTGATGTTCATTGCTGCAATAACATTCATGGTCTGGTTTATTTTTGGGCCAGAGCCTGCGCTGACTTTTGGTTTGGTCAATGCCGTGGCAGTACTGATTATTGCGTGTCCTTGTGCGATGGGACTTGCAACACCAACTTCGATTATGGTCGGTACTGGTCGTGGCGCTGAGCTCGGTGTCTTGTTCCGTAAAGGCGAGGCATTGCAGCTTTTACAAGAAGCGCAGGTGGTTGCTGTTGATAAAACTGGAACGCTCACCGAAGGCAAACCAACACTGACAGACTTTAATGTGCAATCAGGTTTTGAGCGTCAGCAAGTGCTGACTTTAGTTGCCTCGGTCGAAGCTAAATCTGAACACCCGATTGCACTCGCTATTGTTCAAGCAGCACAGGCTGAGGGCCTAACCTTCTTGCCAGTAATAGCTTTTAACTCGATTACAGGTTCAGGTATTGAAGCTGAAGTAGCGGGCCAAAAAGTACAAATTGGTGCAGATCGTTATATGTATCAGCTCGGTTTAAACACCAACTCATTCCAAGCGATTGCAGCTCAGCTAGGTGAAGAAGGTAAAACACCGCTATATGTCGCCATCGATCAAAAACTTGCTGCGATTATTGCCGTGGCAGACCCAATTAAAGAAACAACTTATGCTGCGATTGAGGCCTTACATCAGTTAGGTCTAAAAGTTGCCATGATTACAGGGGACAACCGACATACCGCACAGGCGATTGCGAAAAAACTCAATATTGATGAAGTTGTGGCAGAGGTTTTACCTGAAGGCAAAGTAGACACCGTTCGCCAATTGCAAAAACAATATGGTCGCTTGGCTTTTGTAGGTGACGGCATTAACGATGCACCAGCCTTGGCGCAAGCAGATGTTGGCTTAGCCATTGGTACCGGAACAGATGTCGCCATTGAAGCTGCCGATGTTGTGCTTATGTCTGGTAGTTTAAAAGGTGTACCAAATGCAATTGCTTTAAGTAAAGCCACCATGCGAAACATACGTCAAAACTTGTTCTGGGCATTTGTATATAACGTTGCACTTATTCCCATTGCGGCAGGTGCGCTATATCCAGCATTTGGTATATTGCTTTCACCTATGTTTGCAGCAGGTGCAATGGCGCTTTCTTCAGTCTTTGTTTTAGGAAATGCGCTACGTTTAAAACGTTTTCATGCACCCGTGCAGTAAGTGTGCTGAAAATCATATTTTGGTTTAAGATCAAAACATCAGGTCTTAAACCAAATTTAATATTTGAGGTGTGAGATGAATATCGGTCAGGCATCCAAACAGTCTGGTATTTCTGCAAAAATGATTCGTTACTATGAAGAAATCGGTTTACTTGAAGCGGCACAGCGTTCTGCTTCGGGTTATCGTATTTATTCAGAAACAGACCTGAAAACTTTGAACTTCTTAAAACACGCCAGAGAGTTAGGTTTTTCATCCGAACAAATGAAAGAACTGATTTCACTTTGGAAAAATACGGATCGACAGAGTGCAGAGGTAAAAGCCTTAACCGTAAAACATATTGCGGAACTCAATCAAAAAATTGCCCATCTACAAGAAATGGTTTCGATTTTGCAGGCTTCGGCTGATGATTGCTGTGGTAACCAGCAAGCTTCTTGTGCCATTTTAGATCACATTGAAAAAGGTGTGGGTGTAAGCTAAAGCTCATTAAAAAAAAAGGAAAAAACATGGCTTATACAGCTTGTTGTCTTTGTAATGGTATTCAACTCCAAATTGATGCCGAATTAGTACCCATTATGGTTTGTCATTGTAATCAATGCCAAAAGGCTCAAGGAGCCGCTTTTGCTGCCATTACACAAATACAAAAAAGTGATTTAAATATTGTGCGCGGAGAAAACCTGTTACAGGCTTATTTTTCATCTCCTGATAAAAAGAGGGTGTTCTGTAAAACGTGTGGCTCGCCTGTCTGGAGTGAACGTTTAGATCAACCTGAAGTGGTGCGTTTAAGGGTAGGGCTGGTTAATGAAGAAATATCGACCCAAGTGAACTCTCATGCTTTTGTCACTTCAAAAGTTAAATGGTATTCAATTTGCGATGATGCTCATCAATATCCAAACGGTGTGGAAAGTCCTTAAATATTAAGGTTTGATCAAATTTTATTCATTTGTAAAAAAACGTGAACAGTACTAGCCATGAATAAATAATGTGCTATAACTGTACTTAAGGTAATCGTAATATCTCCTCGATCCACAGGGAAACTTGGGACAGGGCAAAAGATACGATAAGACCTTACATATAGCTAGCAAAGAGCATGTAAGCGATGGATAGACACAAATCTTAGATTGCTCACCGTTGCAGAAAAGCCCGTGAAACGGGCTTTTTTAATGCCTGTAAAAAGCTATTTATGGGGGTGTTCACTGCATAAATAATGTTTTTCAATAGGGCTATTTTTCATTTCTTGTTCAGCAAATAAAACGATGTAGAAATAATAAATTATTTTAAATATACAGACTCTTCTGTATTGCAATTTAATTTTTTTATAGGTACATTTAGGTAACGGTTTAAAGTTCAAGTGTAATAATGAACTCATGGTCGTTGTGGGAGATCTAAGAGCCTGCATTCTTCCCCAAGATGCGGGTTTTTTTTACGCCTATAAAAAGTTGACTTTGAACTTAATTTAAATAAAAAATATCTAATATTTTGTTATTTATAAAATTTTAATGAGCCTACGATCTAAAGGTTGCGTAGGCTTATGTGTGTAAAATTATTTAGGCGCGATAAGCTAAACAAGCTTTAGCACAAGCCAAACATGCTTTAGCACAGATCTGGCAGTGTTCATGTTCATGTTTGCTGCATTCTGCTGCACAAAGTTGACAGGCATTGGCACACAATTGCATTGCCGATTCAGCCAGCTCGGAATTTCTTAACTCTAAAGATGTACACAGTTGGCACGTCTCTACACATGTCATGCAATGCTTAATACATTCTCGCATCATATGAACATGTTCCTCTTGCAAACATGCTGCAGCACAGGTTTTACAAGCGATCATACATTCAATACAGGCTTGAATTGAAGTAGAGGTGTGACAAAATAAAGAGGAGGTTGTTTCTTGTTGAATTTCCATAAGATTTCTCCTATCGAAGACTATTATTAAAAAATGGAATATCGTTATATTTTCTATTTTAGAAGATCATTTTTAAGCAAGGGCTGTTTGAGATGAAAGGGCTACAAATCGGTAATACACAATTAACCTAGTAGTAGAATGTTACATTCAGTTTTCAGCTTAAAAACTCTTATTTCTTGATGATAATAAGTGTCAATAAAATTTAAGGATTGTGTTAAATTTAATTGCATATAATACTTTTGGCTAATTTCTTATTGTGTGAATATTAGGCAAATTAGGAATGTGAACTTTAAAGGACACGAAATGGAAAACGTTAATCAATACGCTCACGGAGCTGAGCATGAAGTCCACATCCATTGCAAACGATCATTAAGCACATTAATACTCAGTATGTTTGTATTAATTACAACTGGTCGTTAAAAGAAAAAGCACCCGAGGGTGCTTTTTCTATATGTTTACTCGAAATAGATATATTTAAGAATCTAAAAACCACGGCGTTTTTTATAGACTTTGCGGTCATAAGAAGGGATATTGGATTGCTGGAGATCAATCGCTAGCTGTTTCTTACGTTGAAACTGTACTTCGTTAAGAAGGGCAGTATAAATTTTGGGACGATTAGTTTTAAACTTTTCTACATCCAATGGAATCTTATCTTCATTCTTGACAACGTACAGGACAGAACCATTGGCATTCGTTTCGTAAACCGACCAACCAACCCGTACAGTGTAAAGGCCAGTTTTTGGATTCTTTCCTAAGTAAGATTTAAAACCATCGGGATGAGGGCGAACATAAGCATTCATCATGCATCCTCCATCATTTGATTTATTTGATGAAAGCGACAATCAATGAATTGATGGGGAGTGAGACATCATATTCAGTAAAATCACGATTTCTAGTTGTTTATATATTGTTCAATTTTGAAATTTCAAGTGAGGGAAAAACTATTATTTATTAAGTCATATAAGTTCAAAATATTAAAAATAACAGCTAATTTTTTGAGTAAAAAATTCTCAAATTAATTTGGTATGAGTTAGAAGAAATAGTTCATTATTTTGTATTTCTGTGATCGATTTTGCATATTTAAAATGATTGAAATCGTAAGTGAATTTATGGTCAATTTAAGTTAATTGGTTGCTTTTAAAATAAAAAAATTAATTTCAATACTTCTTGTTACAACCATTTTATCGACAATAGATGCTCCTTTTTGACATATTTCGTCTAGCATAATTAAATTGCTTTTGGAACTGTATTCATTTCAAACAAAGTAACTTGGTTAAACCAACGTAATTTACAATGTACGGATGCATTTATTTTAAATTTTCTTTGCTATGCCAATCGGCTGTTCAGCGATTAGCTTATTTTAAATTTAACCCATTATTCATATTAAAAAATTTAATTTTCAGGAGATTTTTATGAAAAGATTAAAAGTAATTATTAAGGACCAGTTTAACCAAGAAACGATTGCTTTGGCAAAAGTTAGACCCATGAATGACCACGCCCTTGAGCTTCATAAAAGTGTTGAACATATTGAAATTGATGATGACATTATTTTACCCAATATGGATTTGCTATATGAAAACCCTAAAAATGGGAAAATTTATCAATTGATTGGAGCATTCAGTGAGGAATAGCCCTTAAAGCATATTTGAAAATAACCAAAAGTAGATTGTGTGTTTAGGATGATTTTAATCGAAGGACTTTTAGTTAAGAAGTGCTGAAAATAAAGTCAAACTAACGTAATAGACACAATTAAAATATTGAAGATCCCAAAGAGTTGTGGGACCATGCTTTTTGTGAAAGTGTGACCTAATCCACACTTTTGCATTTCAGGACTAAGTGGTTTTCACTAAGCCCATTCCTTCAATGAGAAGTAGGAATGGGCTTTTTCTATTGCATTTTATTCTTTAAATGTTTCATCTAAAGCTTGTTGAACAGCTTCTATACGTGACTTACAAGCTTTATAAGCAGTAATCGATTCTTCAACAATTTTCATTAAATTATCAATATCCGGACTTTCTTGAGATTCTAATAATTCGGCATTTTTTTTCAAAACGTCATGGCCGTCCTTAAACGTTAACTCTTCATTTTTCATTTGGAATTACCTGTGTAATGTTGGCTTCAATCACACCATCTTGCATTTCAATGGCAATGGCGGAGTTTGAAATTTGATGTATAGAGCGAATTGCTTTTCCTTCTGATCTAACAATTGCATAGCCTTTGGCTTGAACCTGTTTCGGATTTTGTAAAAGAATTTCTTTCATTAACGATTCGATTTGGGCTAATGAAAATTTAACTTGTTGCTGTGAATTAAACTGAATACGTTCTTTTATCTGGTCAAGCAGGTGATGTGCTGAATTAAGTTGACCTTGGGCCGAAGATTTAATGTGCTGAAGTAGCTGATCATTCTTACTTTGATAAGTCGTGATTTGATGTTGCGAAAGAAGCTTAATCGTTTGCAGACTATCTACCGCTTCTTGTACGCGTTCAACAATATGGTTACGGATACCAGCAATCACTTTACTTGGCGTATCGAATGAACGATGAGCAATTTCATCAAGAATGGTACGGTCTTTTTCATGACCAATACCGACCCATATGGGTACAGTGCGTTTGCAGAGTAGGGCTGCAAGTTCATAATCATTCAAATACGCCAAATCATTCACCGATCCACCACCACGAATAATTACAATGAGATCAGGTGGAAATTTAAATGTGCTGGCCCACTGTCTTAGACCTGTACCTAAAGACTCTATCAAGCTGGTTGCGGCTGTATTTCCTTGAAAAGTAGCGGTGTGATACACAAAATGGCAAACACCATTTCTTTCTAGCGCATCGGCATCTTTTTTAAAGTCACCAAGTCCCGCAGCATTTTGAGGGGCAATGACTAAAACATTTTGAATATCAAAAGGAGTAGGGAGAAATTTGTTCTTGTGAATTAAACCTTCTTGAGTGAGTCGTTCAATAATTTGCCGATAACGTTTAGCAATTTCGCCTAAGGTAAAACTTGAATCGATCTCTTCAATATTCACTGAAAATCCATATTGAGGATCAAAACGTGCCCGAATTTTTATGAGAACATTTAAGTCACTTGAAATCTCAATACCAGTTTCACGCTCAAACTTTAAAACGATTTTACTTGCCGAAAATTTCCAGATCGTGGCCTTACAACTTGCAATGACCTTATCAGTATCTGCATCTTTTTCTGCAAGCTCTAAATAGTAATGACCTCCTTTAATATTTAAATTTCGAATCTCTGCTTTTACCCAAACTGGCTCATCAAAGGCCAGACGTATAACTTCCTGAACTGTGCCGAGATATTCACTAAGGGAAAACTGAGGTTCAGCCATATGAAATAAAAATTAGAGGAATAAACTAGATAGTATAAAAAGCAACCCACCCAAAGCAATTGTTGTCTGTGAATTTAGGGTTCTGTTTAAAATAAATACAACAATTCAAAAGTTTAATTTTAAATTTAGCTTGTTGATGACTCGTTAATTCAAAAAGATAAATTAATTAAAAAAGATAAAACTGATGAATTACAACAGATTAAAAAAAAGGGTTTGCTTTATAAAATATATGGGCGTATAAAGCTTACTTCCAATTGCGGGGTGGAGCAGTCTGGTAGCTCGTCGGGCTCATAACCCGAAGGTCGTTGGTTCAAATCCGACCCCCGCAACCAAAATATTATGCTCTGTGATGTACCACTTTTCATAATGCGAAAATTATGAAAAGCAATTAGCTTATAAATAACCCAATATAAAGCTAAATATTAAATTCTAGACTGACTGTCCATACCTTAAATCTAGCGTTCTAATTAAATACCGTTAAATCACATGAGCTCAGTGATGAGTGAATGATTGTGAATATAGTAAATGAGTGGCTAATTGCCACAGCCGTAAATGGCAATGAGATTAATGTGAGGATTGTTCCTCATGTGCGTAAGCAAAACTCTCTCGATGGATATCGTTGGGTCGAAGTTGGTAAGAAAATTCAACTTCAAACAGGTGAAGAAATCGAGTTAAACCAAGATGGTAAAAGCTTTTATGCTGGATTTAATCAGCTTTATCGTTTAGCTACGTATTGTTGATAAAAATGTTTAGTTCTAAAGCTAAAAACCTATCTCTTTTAAAGGAGATAGGTTTTTTTATATCTAGAAGGGTTATAAATAATTAAAATTATAAAAACAAAAAATATATTCAACCGATAGAATTATTATTTTAATTATATTTATAGCTAAACTAACCTGCTCGCCAGAATTGACGGCCCATAACCTTAAAATTCTTTCCATTTTCTTCGGTTACACGTCGGTCTCTAAATTTCTCATTTAAACTATGCAAAATTAAAGAGCCATCTGCTTCTTTAAAAATTTGCTTAATCATTCCTTCGCCTGCAAAGTAAACCGCATAAATCTCGCCATCAATCACTTCAGTCTGAGAGATATCAATGCCGACTAAATCTCCATCTTTAATGTAGTCTGTCATGCTATCGCCTTTAGCTTTGATAATACGCATGCATTCTTGAGCAACCCGTTTTTCTTTAAAAAATGAGGCTGGAAAAGGAATTTTTCCATTAATTGCATCGAAGTGAAACTCAATAGATTCACCCGTACCACAAGAGAAATTAGCCTCTACAACTTCAATCCAGACATATTGATCGGTGGATTCAGCACTCACAACAGTAGGGCTAAATACATCACTTTCTCTAAAAGAATCCTCTGTATTTCCAGTCGTTAACCAATAACCATCTACGCCTAAAAATTGGGCAATGAGTGGAAGAAAAGCAGATTTTAAATTTTTCCCAGACTCTAAAGCTTGATAGGCAGGCTGAGACATTTTTACTGCTTCGGCAACTTCCGCCTGAGTTTTTTTGGCTTTAATTCTAGAGTCTTTTAAACGGTCTTTAAGAGCCATAATGGTCACACCAGTAAACTTATAACAAATATATAACTAAAGTTATATCGAGTAAAACAACTGTAGTTATTGACTAATAATAACTATAGTTATAATATCAGTTATATCTTAAGATGAATAGATAAAGTTTAAATAGTATTTAAATTTCTATTTATAGGCTTATCAACGTGTTGAGATGAAAGCTAAGTTTATTTTGTTTCTATAGGCGGCAAAATAAAAGGGAGATAGCTCAATTAGTATGTTCAGATAGGCTATCAAAACAAAAATTGGAATAAAAAAAGCCCGATTCCGTGGATCAGGCTTAATGTTCGTCGATAAAGGGTATCAAGAACATGAAGAATTTAACAAAGATTGTGAGTCGTAACAAAAGTTTCCGATATACGGCAAAGCCTTATTTGAACTTTTTGGTCAAAAAATTAAAGTTCGAAAAAAGCTTAAATTTAAGAACTTTAATACTTTTTTACAATTTCAAAAAAGGAAATATTTATTTTTAAATTAAAGCTTTAAATGCATATTGTTTGGTTCTATATGTTTGTTGTACCAGATGAAACGTTTCGAACACAAAATTGTAGCTATGACTTAGATATATTGCTCAAAGAATAGATCGAAACTTCAAGAATAACAAACGATAAAGATGCCTTACTAAACGAGTAAGTTGAGTTGGAGATAGTGAATGACTACAGCAATGCAGAACAGAGCTAAACAACTTAAAAATGCAAAACGTGGAGGGTATATCCCAACAATTGCAAAAGATATAAACAAATATAAGGTACAAAAAATAAAAAAGGCACTTGAAGAGGCGAAGCAAATTGCAAGTGAGCTTGAAGACGAAGCGTTCGAATTCGATGATCAAGTCTCGATGCAAAAAGCGATAGGTGCAATCACCGTAATTGAGTTGATTGAACAAGCCTTAAACAGTGCACACTAACCTGCTTTAGCACACAAACATTCTTTCTTGGGCCCTGAAATTAAGCGGGTCAAGGTAAGTTCGTCTTGCAATTTAGCGCCGCTTTAAAGTGTTAGTGTTTTTTATTGACTGTAATAAAGAAAACTAAGGGTATTTAAAAACTGAAAAACAACAAGCTGGTTATGGTGATGGATTTTTAAGTTTTACCCTTTAAAGCAGGACAAGATTATGACAACAGTTCCAACAAGTGGATTAGCCACATTTTTAAATTTTTATAGCATTGCAATTATGGTGGCTTTAGCAGTCAGCTTAGTTGTCGCAGTTGTGTTGATGATGCGTTTCCCTCGCTCACCGCAAGAATGGATTGTTGGGCTGATATGTACAGTGGTTTCAAGCTTAACAGGTGGCTCATTTATTATCATGAAATGGAATTTACATGAATGGGTATTAGATATTTGGGGAATGATCACACTATGTGGATTCTTCTTCATTTGCGGTTTGCCTGGTTGGGCCATTGTGAGATGGATATTTAATTTCATCAATAAACAAGAAGGTAAAACGATTGTAGAAGTCATGAAAGACTTAAAAAAAGCGAAAGATGATCTTGCAAAATAGCTAAAAACAGTTTCAATCATATGGGTAAAATAAAATGAATATTGACCAGTACCTAGACGCAATCATAAACAGAGAAGGTGGATATGTTAACCATCCATCAGACCATGGGCTTGCCACCAAATTTGGCATTACAGAAGCAGTCGCTCGATCACAAGGCTATCAAGGTGATATGCAAGATTTACCAATAGCTGTGGCTAAATCTATTTATAAAAAACAATATTGGTTTGAATCCCAATTTGACCAGATCAATGAGATTAGCCCGACTATTGCAGAAGAGTTATTTGATACGGGCGTAAATTGTGGCGTCAAATTTGCAAAACCTTTGTTACAACGTGCTTTAAATCTGCTAAATAAACAGGGAAAGGAAGGTTGGCCAAATCTTGTTATAGATGGCCAGTATGGGCCTCTCACTTTTCAAGCGCTTAGGACGTATTTGAACAAGCGTCATAAAGACGGAGAAAAGGTATTAGTACGTGTTTTAAATATTATGCAAGGGCAGCACTATATCGAAATTACAGAGAAGAACCCAAATTATGAAGACTTCTTTTATGGTTGGATTTTAAACAGGGTGTCGTCGTAAAACTTGTAATTAGATAAAAATATGCCGAATAATCGAAATGCTTTAAAAGTCTAAACATGAGTTAAGGCTTTTAAAGCATCATTCTTAAAATAATGATTTATTGCGCGATGAGTAAAATTGCAAGAAGAAAGAAAATAGCCCCACTGATTTTATTGAGTATAGAAAAGTTATTTCCAGCCAACATCTTTTCTTTAAAAATTGAAGAGAAATTTGCATAAACCAAATGAATTAAAAAACCAATTAAACAAAAGGTTAAAGATAGAACTAAAAATTGATTTAAAATTTCTTTCTTGATATCAATAAATTGAGGGAAGAGAGCAATAAAAAATACAATTGTTTTAGGGTTAAGCAAAGATGCGAGTAAGCCTTGATAAAATAGTTTCGATTTACTTACATTTTTATCGCTTTGCTGATCAGTAATTAAATCTTGCGATGGAATTTTTTTACTGAAGTTTTTATATCCTAGATACATTAAATAAAATGCACCAATAAATTTTAAAACCGTAAAAATAGTAGGGTTACTCGTAATAATAAGACCTACACCGCTGGCGGAAATTACAGCAATTACAAACATACCAATAATTAGACCGCTAATACCGAATAAAGCGGTTTTAACACCATAATTGATTGAATTTGTGACAGTAAATAAAACACCGGGGCCGGGGCTTAATAAGGTAAGAAATGCAATTGTTATAAAAACTAAAAGACCGCTCACGCTGATATATCCTATTTATCAATTGAGACAAGATTATGTGATTACTTTAAATGAGAAAATAATATATGTATACAGAAGGTTAAGTATATTTTTAAAGTTAAACCCAGCAAAAATAAATATGAAAGCTATTAATTAAAAATAGAGAGTGAAATAAATAGATAATCTATTTAAAAGTATAGCATTTATTGCAACATAAACATACAAGCCTGACAAGTAGGCATGTTAATATGCTAAGTCTATACCTCAAGAAATGTACAGTATGACGAAAAAAGAACGGCAGTTTAAATCTGGCGAATTTCGATTTTCCTTTTTATCGTTTAAATATTGGGGTCTATGGGTTTTAGCTTCTGTTTTAATGTTATTTGCAATGTTACCGTGGGCTATTCAATGGCGTCTTGCCGATTTTCTTTCAAAAATAGCCTGGAAATCTTTAGGTTCAAGAAGAAAAACAACAATACGTAATTTAGAAGCATGCTTTCCTGAAAAAACACCTATGCAAATTGAAGTCAAAGCCAAAAAAGTTTTTGTTGATACTTTAACGGGTGTATTTGAGGCCTTAAATGCTTGGTATAGTCCAAACTGGTTTAAAAGCCGTGTTCATATAGATGGATTAGAGAATTTAACCAATAATCAAGAAAACGGCGTACTTTTACTAGGCACTCATAGCACCCTTTTAGATGCAGGCGGAGCCGCTTGTACTTTGTTTTTTAACATGGACGTAGTTTACCGACCTCAAAACAATCCCTTTTTAGATTTTCTGATTCATCGTAGCCGTGCAAGAGTGTATAAAAACCAGATTGCTCGAGACAACATGCGTGGACTTATCCAAAACCTTAAACATGGCCATGCCATATGGTATAGCCCAGATCAGGATTTTGGCTTAAAACAAGGTGTAATGGCATCATTTTTTGGAGTGCAGGCGGCTACCGTCACGGCCCACCGCAGACTCATGGATATCTCAAAAGCAGCAGCAGTACCTTTGTACTTTTACAGAAGTGGCGATATCAGAAACCCTCAATATCATGTTCTTTTAGAACCTAAATTAGAAAATTTCCCGAGTGGATGTGAAGTGAGTGATGCTGAAAGAGTCAATAAAATTATTGAGAATCAAATTCGTATCGCCCCAACGCAATATATGTGGTTCCATCGACGTTTTAAGACGCGCCCAGCTGGTGAAAAGAAATTTTATTGATGGTCTATGGGGAAAGAGTAGAGGCACTTCTTTCGATTAAAATGAAACAAAATTTGACTTTTAATTGAAAGGAATCTTAATTAAATCAATATGAAAGACCAAGGAAGAGAAGTATATAATTTTTCTTTCTTTAATTATTTTGAATATCGATTGCAAATGTTTTTGAAGTGTGTATTATCGAGAATAACTAACAAAATATTCTAGTCATCATAAATTTCTATTTGCGCAGTTTTATTTATAATCCTTCGGTTTTTCAGTTATTTAAGTTTTGACGTCTATTTTTTAGTTAAATTGGTTTCACCAATAATAAGTTATAATATTTTAAGAGTTAGGATTAACATATGTCTACTAGTACTGGTACAGTAAAATGGTTCAATGAAACTAAAGGTTTTGGTTTTATTGTGACTGATGAAGGTAAAGATATTTTTGCTCATTTTACTGATATTCAAACACAAGGTTTTAAAGTTTTAATGGAAGGTCAACGTGTTGAGTTTACCGTAGTTCAAGGTAAAAAAGGCCCCCAAGCTTCAAACATTGTGATTCTTCAAAATTCATAATTAAATAAAATGCATGAATATTTTTAAATAAATTTTATTTAAAAGTATCGCATTTTAGCAGAGTTTAAAAACCCACTTTACTTTTGTGGGTTTTTATAAATTTTAATTAAAATTATATTTAAAATAAAAAGAAGTGAAAATAATAGTTTTAAAAATGCTTCTATATTTTATGTTATAATATGAACAATTAGGTGTGTAGTATTAAAATGGATATTTGTATTGGCGGTATTTTTGACGGTCAAAAAGTAGAAAACGATAAAAATTATTTTAAAGTGGAAGACCATTATTCTGATAATAGCTCTGAATATATTAAACAACACTTTCATTTATTTGGAAAACTTTTTACTTTTTGGGTTTGTGATGACCTAGACTTAGAGCAAGCAACCAGAAAGGCAGAGCGAATCTTAACGAAGAAAAAAGAAAATATTTAGTTCAAAAATAAATTACCTTTATATCGTCTGTTAATTTAAAGATTTTCTTATTTAATATAAGCTATTTTTTAGAAATTTAATTGAAATATCTTTAATAAGAAAAGTTAAAATCTTGAACGTAAATATTTTTTGTTTTTTAATTTATTAAGTAGCATTTACAATATTCTATTACTAGTTACATACTTTAACAATTTGTATGTGGATTTTGCTAACTATAGTTATACATTAGACTTAAGTTAAAGCTGTTTTATTTATTGAGTAAATAAAACAAAACTCACTTTAATATCATTTATTGGAGTGGTTTCTTTATTAATTCGGTCATCTTTAATTCAATATTTATAATTAAACTATCGATAATATTCATTGTTATAGCCTCCCTTAGAAAGGAAAACATTTTAAATGTTAAATGAAGTACAACCTAATATTTGCTTTATTGGCAGTAGTAATTTAGCTTTAGCTTTAATAGGAGGAATGGTTCTAAAAGGATTTAAAAAAGAAAAGATACACTTGATTGAAGAGAAAAAAATTAATGATACAAATGCATTGAAGCAAAGAGAAGATGGTTTAAAAAAAGCTGACATTGTTGTGTTGTTATTAGATCCAAAACAATTAAAAGAGACACTTGCACCATTTAAAAAATGGTTAGCAAATAAAATTATTGTTTCTATGATGGCAGGGATTGATATTGAAAACTTATCCCGTTTTACGGGTTCGAAAAAAATCGTTCGTGTGATTTCAAATCCGCCTGTGCTTACGCATACAGGCACTCACGTGCTTATTGCTTCACAGCAAATGGACCAGCTTGATAAAGATTTAATTGAAACGTTGTACTCTGCAACAGGCCAGACTTTTTGGGCACCTTCTGAAACACAAACTGATGCCATCATTGCGTTATCTGGTTCAGGGCCGGCTTACTTTTTTTATATTTTAGATAGCATGATTAAGACAGGTGTTTCATTAGGGCTCGACAAACAATTTGCCTTAGATCTCGCACTTCAAGCAGCGACTGGAGCAGTTGAAATGATTCGTAAAAGCAATGTTGCTCCTGCGGATTTATGCGGAAAGGTCACTTTAGCTAACGGAATTACCGAGTCTGCTTTACGAATGTTTGAATTAGGAAATGTATCTGATGATATACGTTTAGCCATGAAGGCCGCATACCATCGTAGTAAAGAAATTACTTCAGAAATTATTTCTGAGGTTCGTTAATCCATTCTTTGGAGAAAACTAGCCTTTTAAAAAGTATTCCCAAATAATATAACCTAAACCAAACCCTATAAAAGAGTAGAGAGTAATAATAAAGAATACAAAACTGGCCTTATTTTTTTTCTTCAAAATGTTCATGGCGATGCCTCCAATTCAGATTAATTTTATTATGGAGAGGAGGAGGCTGTAATCATAGATACAGAATTTTTTAAAAAAAATATAACAGAGCCTTAATCTGTTATGGCCTAAGTTAATTACCTTAATAAAGAAATTAGAATCAATAGTTTAAGTTAATATGCTATAGGCGTTAAGACTTTTATTCAATTAACATTAAATCGGCTGTATTGGCAGACTTAAGAGGGCGTAGGGCAAAGGTTGAGCGCGTGTGTCGAATTCCTTTAATCGAATAAAGTTTTTTCCGTAAAAAACGTTCGTAATGTTCCGCATCTTTTACTGCTACTTTGACCAAATAATCATAGTCACCTGTAACCAGATGAGCTTCTACGACTTCTGGGATATCTGCTAATGCTTCGCTGAAATTTTCCAGCATTTCATCGTCATGACGCTCTAAGGTAATTTCAATAAAGAATACTTCATGAATACCAATCGCTTTAGGATTTACGTTTACCGTATATCCTTCAATAATTTTTAGAGTTTCCAGACGTTTTAGCCGTGTCCAGCATGGTGAAGATGAAAGACCGACTTCTTCTGCTAATTGAGCAACGGTTAAACGACCATTACCACGTAATGCAGATAAAATTTTCCGATCTATACGATCTAGTGTGTATTCTGTTCTGTTCAAAATATAAACCAAAGAAGAATCTTCTGATAAAATTAAATATACTTTATTTTTATGCTGTGAATATTTAAAAATATTAAAAAATACAGGAAACATTTTGAGCTAAAGGTACATACACTATTTCTATGCATCGAACCTTTCTGGATAAGGGTAGTGATGGAGCAAAGAGCACTGTTTCGTAAGGGTGACTAAACAGTGCTCTTTGCGAATTTCTTATAAGTTCTTAAATCTATTTTTATTAATTGTCATAGTGTATTAAAACAAATTAAATAATAACTTTTATTTATCAATTGAAGAAAAACTAATCATTATTTTTTATCTAACTTTTCCTTTATGGTGATTTCATTGCAAAGAAGGAAGCAAGGTTATGATCACCCAGCACGATATAAATCAAAAACAATATCAAAATAAATCTCTCGACTATTTGAATAGCCAAGCCCACTCTGAAGGAATTGAATTTAATAAATTTATTAATGAAATTCGAAAAGTTGAAAAGGCAGTAGTCTTAGATTTAGGTTGTGGTGGTGGTCATGTCTCTTATAATGTTGCTCCCCATGCTGATCTGGTCTTTGCTTACGATTTATCTCATGAAATGTTAGATACAGTGTCTAAGGCTGCCAGCCAACGCAAATTAAAAAACATCTTTGTGCAGCAGGGTATTGCTGAAGATATGCCTTTTAGTGATCAGCAGTTTGATGTAGTGATTAGCCGATATTCTGCCCATCACTGGCAGCATGTTCCTAGCGCTATGAAGGAAGTAAACCGTGTTCTTAAACCTGATGGCATTGTTATTTTTGTAGATATTATTAGTTCTAGTTCTCCTATATTAGATACGTTTTTACAGACGATTGAAACGATTCGTGACCCGAGTCATGTACGAAACTATAGTGTTAAAGAGTGGGTCTATTTTATCGAAGATGCGAGCTTTGACTTAGTGGGCTTAGACAAACAAACGCTCTCGTTAGACTTTGATAGTTGGGTAAAGCGTATGAAAACCCCTGAAGATCAAATCAAAACTTTACGTTATTTGCAGGAAGGTTCATCTGACCTTGTTAAGAAATATTTCAAAATTCAAAATGACGGTAGTTTTGAAAGCCATGTGGGTTATTTTGTCTTTAAGAAATTAGGGTTTTAAAGTGATGTAATGAGTAAGGGTTTTAGTAGATAAGAAATGAATTAAATATCACTAGAACTCTTTTCTTGAATAGCTTGGATTATATTAAGGAAGAGTATAAAACATACCTAATATCATTTATTTGTTAAAACTTAATCACATAATTTTAATAAGGTGATTAAGTATTCAAAATAGAAGTAGATTCATTTAATTTTCTTTTTATTAATAGACACTTATAAATAATTATTATTTAATACGCCCGCAACATTATCACTAATACTTTTAATAACTTTGTCGGGGAAATAATGCGTAATATTTTAGTAACGATTTTTACTTTATTAGTAGGAACATCAATTTATGCTGCTCAAGAACCTCAAAGCCTTGTAGGGCAAACACACTGCGAGAAAACAGTTGAACTACATGGTTTTTTAAGCCGCGCTCAACTTGATTGTAACTATCACTATTATTCAGAAGAGTTAAAGGATGCTGCCGCAAAATGTACTAAACATGAGCTAGGCGATAAATACGGTAGAGAAGTCATGAAGTTTGGTATGAATCAATTTGAAGAACGCAAAAAAGAGGATATAAAAGGTCAATTATGTAGTAAGGTTTTAAAAGAGTTTCCAAACTATATTAAAAAATAAAATAAGGTTTTAAAAACCTCTTCTAGCAAGCCGATAAAATGGATTTAATTATTCATTTTATCGGTGTATTACCGTATATAATTCACTATTTAAACCAGAAATAAATTTTAAGAAGTCACCCAATATCACATTGACACTTAACCTCTCTTATTATTCTTCGTTTCAGGATGAGAGAAGGGCGCTTTATGCGTGCTGATTCTTGTGTGTCAGTCTGTCAACTCTTTCTCGTTCTTTTATTATTTTTTACTAAATAATGAATTTCTAATGAAATAATTAAATATTCTAATCCAATGAAAAACAAAAATTATTTATCTATTTTCTATCCAATATCACATTGACACCTAAAACCCCTCCGATTATGCTTTGCGTGCTGGCCTATATTGCCAGTCAGCTTTTGACAGAGCTGGTACAAAAGGCGCACAACAACGTTTCGTTTTGTGCGTTCTCTTAAGTCACGCCTTTATGGTGAGGCTAGGAGGGGCACGCTTGCGTGCGCTGGTTTCCTTTTGTACCAGTCTGTCAACCCTTCTAGTCTTGCCACCATTATTTGACAGTAATTGGTAAGACTCTTCTAAATCAAAAGGAGTCCGCTATGCGTACTAATTCGTCTCATTTATTGGTCTTTGCCCAACTCTCTCTAGCTATACCGCCCAACTGGTCTTTAAAACGGTTTAACCGACTCTAGGTTTTTTACAACCTTAGCTCGTTACGACTAAAAAATCATAGCAACAATAAAACCTGAGATAGCTTAGGGCACATTTTTGTGCTGCTTTTGCATGCCTGTTTTGAGCACTCATTTTAAGAGTGAAGGTATTTCTATCTCTTTTATATACAACAAAAAATTATTTAAACGGTATATCTATGCCAAATTTAGAATCTTCATTTAGAGCACTACGAGTGCTTCACGCAGCTAAAGATTTATTTAATCAATATGGTTTTCATCAGGTCGGTGTCGACCGAATTATTGCGGAAGCCAAAGTCGCCAAGGCTACTTTTTATAATGATTTTCACTCAAAAGCACGACTCATCGAAATGTGTCTCACTTTTCAAAAAGACGCGCTAAAAGACAAGGTGTTTTCAATTTCTAATTCATACAAAGAGCAAATGGTGCTTGATAAACTCAAGGAGATTTATTTTCTACATGCAGACTTAAATGGCTTTTATCATTTGCCATTTAAGGCAATTTTTGAAATTGAAAAGCTTTATCCTGTTGCCTATAAAATCGTGGTTGATTATCGAAATTGGTTAATTAGCGAAATATATAAACTGCTTTTGACCTTAAAAATGACGGCTTCAATCCAAGACGCTTACATGTTTTTATTTATGATTGATGGGGCAATGGTTCAGCTTTTAGGTGAAAATGGCGTAGATGAAAGCGCACGGCTGTTGGATTATTTCTTTTTAAACTTTACCTAACGAAATAGAACTTAATTAAGAAAAAGCCTCCAATGAAGGAGGCTTTTTCTTTGAAAGAATAAGCGTTTAGCTTAATGTTGCAGGTTGTGTAGGCTGCTGTGCCATTTGCTCAAAATATTGAACCGCAGGTGAACGAGCCATATAAGCCAAAGCTTGTTCAGTGTCACCTTCATGAATTGGGTTAAATTTTGGAGAAACCCATCGTAAGGTCGCTTTCCACAAATATTTAATGGTCGGAAGGTTATCTGACTGCGTTGCCGTTTTTTCAAATTCACGAATGAAATTAAAGAAACCACGACGCATCAATTTTTGAATATCTTCGTGCTCTAAATCTTGCTTGCCCAGACTACGTCCAAAATCAGCAAGGAAAAAAATAAACAGTGGGAAAACAGCCGCCATAATGACTTGGCGCGACACATAAAAACCCAACTTGTTTGTTAAAAGGTGTTCAAATAAATCGTAGGCAACACAGCGATGTTCAACTTCTTCTGCAAGATGCCAACGGAATAAATCAGCCATGGCAGGGTCGGCGTTATCCCAAGACTTGCTGTCGAGTGTCCACTGACCAATGGTTCCAGTAAAGTGCTCAATTGCGGCAATAACACCTACTCGAAAAAGTAACCAATATTCTTCAAGTTTCTCGCCTTTTACAAGTGGTAGACCAAAGGGTTTATCGCCCAATAAAATGTTAAAAACAAAATGGGCACGGTTGAGCGGGTCTTGAATGTCGTAGCCATTTTCACGTAGAAAATCTTGAGCTTTTTCATGAGCACGTGCATGCGCCGCTTCTTGACGAACAAAGCCAATTACTTCTTGTTTTAATGTTTGATCGGTAATGTAGGGAAGGGTTTTATTAAACACGCGGCAAAACCAAAATTCACCAGCCGGCAAAAGCATATTAATACCATTTGCTACGTGTGAGCATAGTGGATCATTCGGCATCCAACATACAGATGACTCTGCAAAATCAAAATATACTTTTCGAGCTTTAAGCTGGTGGTTCCCTGTGATCATTTACGTCACCCTATTCATAATTGTTAATTTAATGTGAATGGACAATTTTTAGCATTAAGTAAAATCGATCACCATGTGAGTAAAGGACAAAAACATCCAACAACAGGCTTATAGAGATAAAAAAGGTCTAAGTTAGAAGTTTGATCAGTAAAAAAGGCTCCCTTATTAAAAGGAGCCTTCATTTTTTGTCAGTTAAGCTTTAAAGTTTTTAAGCCTATTTATTTTTTAAGCTGAAACTCTTTATTCTAAAGTTCACGGTAAGTCACTTATCGTGCTTAAAAGTCTAGATTGCTTGCCACTGATCTTTAACTTCTTCTGAATTTTTATTGAGTATGACTTGGTTTTCTTTGACTTCCCCAATCCATCCAGTAGGAATAAGGTGATGTTGGCCGCTTTCGTCTCGAGTCAGCTTTAATTGATTTTCACCATCGAGGTGGTCAACTGTTCCTACTTTAGTACCACATGAAGCAATAACATCTGCGTGTTTTTTAATATCATTAATATTTAAAGTATTCATTTTGGACCTCTTCTTTACAAATAGAAAAACGGTAGAAACTAAGTTACTTGAAATAATGGGCTAAATGTTGGGTTTTTAATAATCCTTACATGATGGGTTTATAAGTTCACCTAATAAGTGCGTTTGAATAACAATGAAATAATTAGATATAAATCTAATAATATTTATCTTTTTATTACAATTTAAGTGTTTATTTAAACAGTTGGGTTCAGATAGGGTTAATTTAATACTTGTAAATAATTAATCGTAATGAATAGCAAAATACCTATAAACATGACGATATTGAGTATGTTGAGTGAATTTGAATATGCGTTAGCTGAAGATAAAAGTAAGCAGCGTCTAAATTTGCTCTATCACTTGGTAAAATCAGCAGAGAATTTACCTTATCCTGCTTCCGGACAAACTTATCAACGTTGGCAGCTTTTTGCTCAGATTGCAGGTTTTGATTTAAGTCTAGCTAAATTGTTTGAATCACATTGTGATGCTTTAAGTATTTTAAATGAATTAGGTTACCAAGCTCAAATAGATAACCAGATTTGGGCGGTTTGGGCAGCAGACGGTGGACCAGCGCCTTTGCAAATAAAAGATAATCTTTGTAATGGCATAAAACCTTGGTGCTCTGGGGCGGAATTTATTCAAAAAGCTTTAATAAGTTATAAAGATAACGAAGGACAATCACAGCTTTGTATTGTTGATTTAAACCATTCTTCAATTCGTACCGATTTAAGCCAATGGCATGCAGTAGGGATGCACGCTACGCAGACAGCCAGAGTCACTTTTGAAAATACGCCAGTTAAACCCATCGGTCAGCCTAACGCTTATTTAGAGCGTCCGGGGTTTTGGCATGGCGCTGCTGGAGTGGCGGCTTGTTGGTACGGTGCCGCCGTTCGTTTAGCGGTTTTTTTACATCAGAGTTGTCAGGTAAATCCAAGTGCATTTAAAAAAATGTATTTAGGTGAATTAGCTCAGCAGTTAGAAATCACTAAACAATATTTTCAATATGTCTCGGTTCTGATTGATAAGCAGCCCATGTTAAGTCATGAGCGTGAGGTGCGTATATTGCGTGCGCAAACGGAGCAATGTTGTCAGAAAGTCATGGAACTGGTCGGAAAAGCATTAGGTGCTCGACCTTTTTGTGAGCAATCTACTTTTGCAAATTTGATGGCTGATTTGCCTGTATTCATTCGGCAAAGTCATGCGGCTTTTGATTATGAACAGATTGCGGAACTTTGTTTGCCGGAGGAAAGTTTATGGGAACTTTAAATCATCCTCTTGTAGAAGACCGTATGATTTCGGGCGAAGGAACACCGAAAGAGAAGTGGTTACAGGCATTTGAAGAGCATCCCTTAGATTCTCTTAATCTTGAGTCATTGCACTTTAAAAGAGTGGTGATTGTAGCTCCACATCCAGATGATGAAATTCTGGGTTGTGGGGGATTAATGCAGCAACTCATGGCGCAGAATTGCAAAATTATTATTTTAGCAGTCAGTAATGGAACCCAAAGTCATCCTGATTCTAATAAATATAGTCCAGATGAGCTCAATATTCTTCGACCACAAGAAAGTTTGGCTGCTTTGAAGTGTTTAGGTGTTACAGAAGCTGTCGAAAGAATTGAACTCAATTTATTAGATGGGCAGATACATTGCCAGACTACACAACTTTGGCAGGGCTTAGGCAGAATAGTTCAAGCGGAGGATATCCTCATTTGTAGCTATGCATTTGATGGTCACCCAGACCATGAAGCCGTGGGGAAAATAGTACAAGCTTTTGCAGAAGATCGGCAGTTAGTGTGTTTACACGTCTTAATCTGGGCGTGGCATTGGGCTATGCCTTTAGATCCGAGAATTGATTGGCATCGAGCAAAAGCTTATAAACTGACAAAAGAACAATTAGCAAAAAAACATGAAGCGATATTGCAGTTTAAAACCCAAATTGAAGTAGATCAAAGTACGGGAAAGGCTGCAATTTTATCTCCAAATACAATTAGCCGTTTATTAATGCCTTATGAGGTTTATCTGAGTGATTCATTCTCGCATGTATTTTGAAGAGTTGTATCGTAATAATAATGATCCATGGGGCTATGATTATCATTGGTATGAAGCTCGCAAAAGACAAATTTGTCTTGCATTATTAACACGACCACACTATCAAAAAGTTTTAGAAGTTGGCTGTTCAAATGGGCATTTGAGTGTTCATTTAGCTCAACGTGCTGCCCAGCTTTTGTGCCTAGACGTTTCTGATTATGCCGTTCAACTTGCCTCTCAACGCTTGCACGCATTTGAACATGTGGTTGTTGAAAATAGAAAAATACCAGAAGAGTATTTAGTTCAAAAGTTCGATCTGATTCTTATTAGTGAAGTGGCTTATTATTTGTCCGAAGCCGAATTACATCAGTTTATAGAAAAATTAAAGCATAGTTTAAATGTCGATGGGGAAATTCTTTGCTGCCATTGGCGCCATGAAATTAAAGACTTTGAATTAAATGCTCAACAGGTACATCAAAGTTTTCAACAACATTTTCCATTTCATCATTATTTAAGTTTAAATGATCCAGATTTCATGGTTGATCTTTGGACGGTGAACTCATCGTCATTAGCACAGCAGGAAGAGCTAAGATGAAAATAGGCGTTGTCGTCCCAGCTCATAATGAAGAGCAATATTTATCAGCCTGTCTACACTCTATTCACGTTGCCAGAGAAAACGTGAGTAATTATCAAGTGGAAGTTGTTGTTGTACTTGATAATTGTACAGATCAATCATGGTCCGTGGTACAAAGCCATCAGGTTAATTGGATTGAGTGTCACTATGGCTGTGTTGGAAAGGCAAGAGATGTGGGTATTCGTCATTTAATTGAACGCGGAGTGACCTGGATTGCATGCACAGATGCAGATAGTGTAGTAAGTCCTGATTGGTTGCTATATCAAATTCAACATCAACCCACAGATGCAATTTGCGGTACGGTCAGTCTGGATGATTTAAGTCATTTATCCATGATCAAGCAGCAGAAATATTTAGCGCATTATCAAGATCAAATGAATCATCAGCATATTCATGGGGCAAACTTAAGTTTCAGTGCCGAGGTTTATCTTGAGGTGGGTGGTTTTGAGCCTATTTCGTGTCATGAAGATATTTCTTTAATTGAGAAATTTAAAAGAAAATCTCGGAGTATTACGTGGAGTAATTTAGTTCGAGTGACAACAAGTAGCAGATTAAACGGACGCACCCCAGAGGGGTTATCGTACTTTTTAAACAATTTATAAGAGGTCAAAGCATGATTTGCCCTAATATATAAATATTTTTTAGATTTTTAGGGTCATATTTTATATTAATTATTTTACCTACTTTGTATTTATCGTGATCTTTCTTATGGATGATCACTTTTAGGTTTTCAGTCTTTATCCATAAAATAAAAAATGTTATCGCCGTAAATAAATGGCGGTAGACCTGAATAACTCAGATGAGCGAAAAACAGGAATACAGTCAATGAAGGCAAGTATATAACCTACTTGTTGTATTTGTGACTACATATGTAAATAACTCTTATTATAAATTCACTTAACGCCTAAAATTCTCGAAAATAAAGTTTTAAGGGGTAGAGGATTGGATTTTTTAAGTTTTTTTCGTGAATTAAAAGTTGAATTAAGTCATTTTCCATGGCTTGAGATGGTTGTTTCACTCACGATTTTGATTTTATTTGCAGCTTTGGCAAATTTTATTGCTAAACGGATTATTGTTCGGGGTGTTCGGCACTTAGTTACAAAACTCAAATCACCAAATCAATCTATTTTTGCTCAGCATAGTGTCATAAAGAAGTTTGCAAATATTGTGCCGGCCGTTGTCATTATGAACGGTATTGCAACAGTTCCTCATCTCACTCAGAAATTTATTTCTTTTGTAGAAATGGGGGCGCAGGCATTTATTTTTCTGACACTCGCGCTTACAGTCAGTGAGCTGTTAAATATCTTCAATCTTATTTATCAGCGGAATCCGAAATCTAGAAATAAGCCGATTAAAGGTTACTTACAACTTGTTAAATTAATTTTATTTGTAGTTTGTGGCCTCATGATTTTAGGAACATTTCTTAAAAAGGATGTGTTCACTTTACTTGCAGGTTTTGGTGCGATGGCAGCGGTATTAATGCTCGTTTTCCAAAATACCATTCTATCTTTGGTTGCCAGTGTGCAAATTGCATCTTATGACATGGTTCGTATTGGTGACTGGATTGAGATGCCTTCCCTGAATGCAGATGGTGATGTAATTGATATCTCTTTACACACGGTGACTGTTCAAAATTTTGATAAAACGTACACCACTATTCCAACCAATAAGCTGGTTACCGATACTTTTAAAAACTGGCGAGGCATGAGTAATTCTGGCTGCCGTCGTATGAAGCGTTCACTCTTTCTAGATCAGAGCAGTGTTCATTTTATGACTGATGAAGAACAACAAAAGCTCAAAGAATTTTTATTATTAGACCAATATCTTGATGCAAAGAATTCTGAAATTGAAGAGTTTAATAAGCAGTTAAGTAATCAGTCACGCTATAACAAACGCCGTTTAACCAACATCGGCACATTTAGAGCGTATGTTGAATTTTACTTGCGCCAGCATAAAGGTATTGCACAAAATCAAACCATTATGGTTCGCCAATTACAGCCTACTAGCCAAGGTTTGCCTTTAGAAATTTATGCGTTTAGCAATACAACTGCATGGGTTTCTTATGAAGCGATTCAGTCAGACATTTTTGATCATTTAATTGCGATTCTTCCTGAGTTTGGCTTACGAGTTTATCAGGCACCTTCAGGTCATGATTTGCAAAGATTAACAGCAGAGATTAATCCAAGTTAAATTTTAAGCTGTAAATAACAGCTCTTAAACTACTTTGAAAAAAGCTCTCATATGGGGGCTTTTTTAATTGTTATCACTCTTTAATTTTCCTATTAGCCATTATTTTAAAACATTAATTTTTACTTCTTGACCGTTCTGACATAGGAATTGTCCTTTAATGATATTAACAAGTTCCATTTTGGAACTTAATGTGTAGTTATCTTGAGGAAGAGAAAAAGAACATGTACCCAAACACATTCAAAGATATGGCTTCTAAAACTTTATGGCCTTTATTTCCACGTCGTGTTGCTTTTGAGTGGAATGAATCACCATTGCACTGGATGCCCCAATCTCCAATAGGAAGTCATGCTGTAAATCATTTCAGTTTTACGCTTGTGCGAGGAGAATACTTTTTCTGCCGTATTTTTAATAAGGCTTTGCCTTTTATAACCGATGAAAAATTAAAAAAAGATGTAGAAACTTTTATCCACCAAGAAGCGATTCATGCTCAAGCGCACAAAGAATCTGTTGAAAAATATATTCAGCGTTATGGCGTTGATATTGAAAAGCAGTATGAGCGCGTAATTGAACTATTTGATTATATGCTTGCAGATAAGCCTTTTGGAAAAGCGCTACCAAAGCGTATGCAAAAGTCTTGGTTATTGTTTCGAGTCGGCATTGTCGCTGCTGCTGAACATTACACCTGTGCATTAGGCCAATATGTTTTGACAAAAGCACATTGGGAAGAAAAAGGGTGTGACCCAGCAGTAAGTGATTTATTTACTTGGCACTGTGCAGAAGAAGTTGAACATAGAACAGTTGCTTTTGATTTATTTGAGCATTTAGGCGGTAGTTATGCATTACGTGCTGCGATCATGAGTATTACGGCACCCATTTTTACTTATTTAATGGTTAAAGGCACGCAAGAGCTTGCAGCAGTAGATTGTAGTTTACCTAAATCTCAGCAAAGCTTAGGCCGTCTTGATTTTTGGAGACAATGGTTTAAAGCAAGCTCCCAGCAGTTGGTGCCAAGTCCTGTCTGGTTTATGACGATCACTAAAAACTTTTTTAAACCTTCATATCACCCTTACTATGAAGGTTCAACCGAGCTTGCATTGGATTATATAAATCGTTCACCAGCGGTCAAACTTTATGAAGAAATACAAAAAGGATTGGTGAGCTAATATGAATACAACTATTGAAAAACAACAAAAGTATATTCAGTCGGCTGATGTCACTCTATCTATTTATGAATGGGGGCAGGCATCCGTAGGCTGTGAAACCTTGGTCTTTATTCATGGTTATCCAGACGAGGCACGGATCTGGGATGACTTAGCTTCATTATTGAAATCAGATTTTCATATTGTGACTTACGATGTGCGAGGAACGGGTCTTTCTGGGCAACCTTTATCAAAAGCAGGGTACCAGATGGATTATCTTATTTCTGATTTAAAAGCAGTTATTGAACAAACTAGCCCGCATCAACCTGTGCATTTGATTGGCCATGATTTAGGTGCTCTTCAAGGTTGGGAAGCTATTTTGGATGATAAGTTAAAACCATATATCAAAAGTTATACGGCTTTAGCCCCAAGTATTGATCATGCAGGCATGTGGTTTAAAGAAAATCTGAACAGTAAAGAGCCTGCGAGAAAGTTTGCGGCTATCAAGCAGATGATTTCTTCGAGTTACATGTTGTTTTTTAATATTCCAATTATTCCAGAGTTAAGTTGGTATCTGGGACTATCAAAAATATGGCCACAATTGGTTTCTCAACTCGAAGGTAAGAAAGTTGCGCCTCATCCTAACCAACTCAAAAATGCCATACGTGGGTTAGGTTTCTATCGATTGAATTTATTTAAGCCATTAATCAACTCTAAAAAGCGTTATACCTCCGTACCTGTACATGTTTTATCAATGACCAAAGACCGCTTTGTGCCTCAACATATTGTAGATAAACAGGATAGATGGGTTAATTCATCTTTTACACGTACTGATATTCATGCAGGTCACTGGGGAATTGCCAGCCATCCTGATTTAATCGCAATGCCTATTCGTAACTATATTCAAAAGCTCACTGCATAAAAATAAGGCTGGAGATCTAAAATGAACAATGAATTAAAACTGGCGACACCATTTGTTTTAAAAGATAATTTTACGCTCAAGAATAGGCTGATTAAATCAGCTTTAAGTGAAGGGCTGGCGCATACAAATGGACGGCCAAGTAAAGAGTTGATTCAGCTATATCGAACTTGGTCGCAATCTGGAGTCGGGGTTTTGATTACTGGTAACGTAATGATTGACTCTAGAGCAATTGGTGAACCGGGCAATGTCATTATTGAAGACGAAAAAGATTTAGCCCTAATTCAAGAATGGGCAGAAGTTGCTAAATCTGGTGGTAGTGAAGTCTGGATGCAAATAAACCACCCCGGTAAACAAGCAATTCGAGGATTAAATAAAGAAACTGTTTCGCCTTCAGCCGTGCCATTTGGACCTAAAATGGCAGCCGTTTTTGCTACACCGCGCGAGCTGACTCATGACGAAATTCAAGACCTTATTCAACGCTACGCAAACACTGCAGAAATTGCCAAGAAAGCAGGTTTTACAGGCGTTCAGTTACATGGCGCACATGGTTATTTAATTAGTCAATTTCTTTCTCCGCATCATAACCGCCGTACAGATCAGTGGGGAGGAAATATCGAAAATCGACGTAGATTTGTTCTTGAGGTTTACAAGGAAATTCGTAAGCGAGTCGGGCCTGACTATCCTGTAAGTATTAAATTGAACTCAGCCGATTTTCAAAGAGGCGGTTTTACCGAAGAAGAATCGCTGGCAACCATTCAGGCACTGGATGAGGTGGGAATCGACTTAATCGAGATTTCTGGCGGAACCTACGAAAAACCGATTATGCAGTTGGGAACTCCGAAAGAATCAACAATCTCTCGTGAAGCCTACTTTTTAGATTTTGCTAAAAAAGTTCGTGAACAAAGTAAAGTTCCACTTATGGTGACTGGAGGTTTTAGAAGTCTGCAAGGTATTGAAAGTGCTTTATTAAATAATGATTTAGATTTTGTTGGCCTTGGCCGTATTTTTGCAATTGAACCGTTGGCTTCAAAGCGTTTATTAAGTGGGCTTGAAACCATAAACCAAGTCAAACCTTTAACGACTGGATTTAAGTTTATTGATAATTTGGGGGCATTGGAAATCACTTGGTATACACGTCAAATGCATCGATTGGGGCGTGGGCGCTTACCAATTCCCAATGAAAATGGGTTCAAATCTCTTATCTTGGATATCAAAGATAAAGGATTAGGTATATTCAAAACTCGTCGGTTACGTGCGTCTTAAAATTATAAATTAACGTTTTATATCAATAAGGATATAAATTATGTCGGCAACTCATCAGATAAAAATATCTAGATTTAGTCTCGTTGCAAAGCTTATGGGAATTAGCTTTCTTCTATTTTTTGCAGGTGCAGCGCTTTTTATCTTTTTAAATATTCCTGCAACTTTACTTCAGTTTGAATGGGGTAAGTTTCTTGTTCGATTAGTTCGCTGGGGAGAGCTGCATGGTGGGGGTGAACATTATGAGTTGATGATCTCAGTCATCTATATTGTATGGGGCTGGTTTATACTAAAAGCGGCCAATGACCCTCTAAAAAACTATCTATTTTTTGAATTTACCCTGTTTGCCAATATTGCTCATTTCGGTGCAATGCTTGTTATGGGGTTAGTGATGACACATGAAACTCCACATTTAATCGGAGATGTATTGCTGGGGTGGATTATTCTTTTAATTTATATTTACTTCTGGTTACCTGTTAGAAAAATATATAAATCTGATATCAATCTAGTTTAATAAATCAGTTTGGGCGGGGAGAGAGATTTGGCCTCGCCCCAACTATAGATTATCCTGCAAACCAAATGTTTTGATGATCACACATTGGACTCAAATGTTTAATGCGTAGGTTGTCTTGCTCAAAATTACCGCCCCCTCCAGCAATATCCAATTCTCCGCCAACAGCAATATTCTTGCCTTTATAACTTAAAGTGTCTTTTTCAGAATCCCACTGAGCACTGTGTTCTGGAAAAATAATGAGTATATCGTTCACATAAAGACACTCTTGTTTTAACTGCAATATCCCTGTTAAGCGTGCAGAGGCAGAAATTCCATTAAACTCATAAACAGGAAGTTTAACCACACTCGTATTTTCGTTTGCCTCTTGCCGCTGACATCCCGCCAGAAGGGCAAATACAACTGCGAAAATCAATTTATTATTAATACCCAATTTTGTTCCTATAGGGACTTCCATATATTTTTGATAGTAATGGACTAATGTTGCAAAGCAATATTTACATTGTTAGAGAAGATTTCATCTCAGTAGGTTTTAAACTTAATTATTTAAAACTAAACACACTTATTTTACTGGGATGAGTCGTTCTTAAATTATTTTATTTATTTGTATATTGTTGTCTTTTTCATCTATGTATTTGAAATACGATACGCCGTTTCCCCTTATAGAAAAAAGTATTTGTAATTTATTTTTAACCTTAATTTTATCTTAAGGCATAGGTTTTTAGATAAGAGCTAATAAATATGTATGTTGGGAGAACATATAGTGATGAGTCATGAGAGTTTATCTAAAACCTTAAGTAAAGTTCCAGAAGTCACATTATTATTCTGGATAATTAAAGTTGCCGCTACAACGCTAGGTGAAACCGCTGGAGATGCGCTATCCATGTCCCTAAATTTGGGATATGTGATTAGTACGGCAATTTTTGCAGTGATCTTTGCAGTTTTTGTAGGGCTACAAATTAAAGCTAAAAAATATAATTCATTTTTCTACTGGGCTACGATCATTGCCACTACAACTTTAGGAACGACGATTGCCGATTTCGTTGACCGAACTTTAGGTCTGGGCTACGCAGGAGGCAGTTTAATATTACTTATTCTATTAGGCTTATCGCTGTTTGTTTGGTATTTAAGTTGCGGAACAATTTCTGTCAAAAGTATCCAATCTGCAAAAAGTGAAGCTTTTTATTGGTTAACAATCATGTTTTCTCAAACATTAGGCACAGCTTTGGGAGATTGGACTGCTGATACTCAAGGGCTAGGGTATACGAGCGCTGCTTTAATTTTTGGGACTTTATTGTTGGTGTTAGCAATCTGCTATTTTTATACCAAAATTTCAAGAACCTTATTATTTTGGTTGGCCTTTGTTCTTACCAGACCTCTAGGGGCAGTATTAGGAGATTTTCTTGATAAACCTGTCGCGCATGGTGGATTAGAGTTAAGCAGATTTAGTGCATCTTTTGTCTTATTGGCTTTTATCGTTATCTGTTTAATGGTCTTTAAACCTAAAGCAGCACAGACGTCTCACTGATTATTTCTGAGGCAGAATATGACGTGTCATCCACCAAAATAATAGCGCCAACAGACTAACACCTGCACCGAGAGCACACACACCAAGCCATCCTGCATAGGCGTAAGTAGCAGTTGTACTAATTGCACCTAGTCCACTGCCGATTGCATAAAATAGCATGTATAGCCCAACAAGCCGGCTATGAGCTTCGGGACGAGTGCGAAAAATCATACTCTGGTTGGTCACATGAAGAGCTTGTCCGCCTAAGTCTAATAATACGATGCCAATTACCAGAGCCCAGAGTGAGTACGCCATGAATGAAAGTGGCCCCCAAGCGAGCAGTAATATGACGAGCGCCGCTGCACTTGTACGCTGAGCGTATCCGCGGTCAGCCCATTTTCCAGCACGGGCGGCGGCCAGAGCACCCACAACTCCGACGAGCCCAAAAGACCCAATAATCGTATGTGAAAAACTATAAGGTGGCTTACTCAACGGTAATACCAGTGCACTCCAAAAAATATTGAATGCCGCGAACATGAGTAAAGCTAAGACACCGCGCACTTGAAGCACTTTTTCTTGGCGCAGTAGTTTTAGCATAGAAGCTAGAAGCTGCGGGTAGCGCATTGAAACGGGCTGAACATTTAAACGAGGGAGACGTTTCCAAAGTGGTAAGGCAATTAACAGCATGATGACTGCTGCATAAAAGTACACGCCACGCCAACCCGCTACATCGCTAATTCCTCCTGAAAACACTCGGGCAAGAAGTAAACCAATGAATACACCACTTTGCGCGGTCCCGACCACATGTCCTTGCTCATGTGGGGCAGCAGCACTCGCAGCATAAGCAATAAGCCCTTGTGTCATGGCTGTACCGAGTAAACCCACAGCAAGCATTCCTGCCAAAAGAACAACAACAGAATGAGCAAATGCAACCACTAGCAATGCAGACACCAGAGCCAGTAACTGTATAGCCATTAATCGACGCCGATTTACAAGATCACCCAACGGCACTAGAAAGATTAGCGCCAGTGCACAACCAATTTGCGTGGCTGTAACTACACCACCAATAGCAGCATGACTAACGTTAAAGTCCCTAGCCAATATGTCGAGTAACGGCTGTGCATAATAGACATTGGCAACGCTTGCACCACTTGCAATGGCAAACAGCAATATCAAGCTTTGAGACATCTCTATAACTTTTGCATTGTTCTGTCTTGTCGGCAATGCGGAGGTGTGGGAAGACTTCATAATTCTAAACTGGTTTTAAAATGAAACTAGTTGAATGTTAGACCTGCTAGTTTTAAAATGCAACTAGATATCTTATTCCTAATCACCCATAAGGAAATTTAATGGCGAACTCTACATTTTTGAAAGACGAACCTTGTCCTGTTGCACGATGTGTCAACCTCATCGGAGATCGGTGGTCACTGCTTATTGTGCGTGATGCTTTTGATGGAATGCGCCGTTTTGGAGACTTCCAGCGAAGTCTGGGAGTTGCGCGAAATATTCTTTCTGATCGACTGAAAAAGCTGGTTGATGCAGGCGTGCTTGAAATGCAAGATGCTTCAGATGGTACGGTTTACCAAGAGTATGTTTTGACAGCTAAAGGGGAGAGCTTGTTCCCAGTGGTTGTGGCTCTACGACAATGGGGTGAGCACAACCTATTTGAAAATGGTGAGCGTCATTCGCTGTTAATTGATAAAAACACAGGTCAGCAAATTCCATTCATGGCGCCAGTCACCGAAGACGGAAAAGTGCTTAATGCTTTTGATACTCAAGTGCAAAAGGTCAAATGAAATGAGTGACAACACCTAGTCTTTTTGCATTTGTAAAAGAAGAGAAAAGAAAAAGTAACCTTTCTTAACTTAAATTTTGGAAGATTAGTTGATACCCTTGCGCGTCAAATTAAGGTGAGACTATGAGATTTATATTCCTCTTTATCAGCGCAATTTCTATTCCATGTTATGCAGCGTCAGAAGCAATGCAACTTCATTACTGCGAAACTGTTAAAAAAGCAGCAAGTGGCGTGATGGATGCTAGACAACATGAGGTGCCAGCTAAAGAGTTACATGACATAGCCAATCATCTTGAAGAGGAACAAGCAAAACAAATTTATCAAGAACTTATCAAATCTGCATATTCTTCAAAGCTATTTGAAGACCCTCTTATCAAATCAAAAGCTGTCGAAAATTTTCAAACCATGTGGCATGAACAATGTTTAGCAAAAGATTTAGTTAAAAATATATGAGGGTGGTAGAGAGAAGTAGCTAACTGGAAGGCAAGTCCATGTAATTAGCTTCTAAATATCTAATTTAATGAATGTCGGGTGGCGGCTAATTTTTTAAAATTATTGTATTTATTCATTTAATCTTCTATTTTTGTTTAGATGAAAGTACGACATAGAATGTCGGTTGCTAACTTTTATTACAAGAAACATATTAGATAGATTGATAAAATATGGTTAATGACAACCTTGCTATTGCTGATGAAGATATGACTGCAAAATTTCATGTTATCTATGATGGGGAAGCCTTAAATGAGCATCTCATGGATGTTCGTGATCTTGCGTCTGCAATGATGGCAGTTAGCGACCTTTTAACCCATGCAAACCAAGAAATTAATGGGGACAATCTTAAAGTTGAGCTTAAAGTAAAAGCTAATTTTAAGGCGGGTAGCTTCGGGATTGAGTTCGTTGAGGTGATGACATGGTATAAGCAAGTAGTAGATATTTTGTCGGGACAGGAATTTACTGCTATAGCAAATGCTGGAGCTTTAATTGGAATTATTGGGCTTTTTAAAGGCCCTAGAAATGGCTTAATTCAACTATATAAATATTTAAAAGGAAATCCCCCTTTAAAAATTGAAGAAGATCTTGATGGAGGGGTTAAAGTTTTTTATGAAGAGACAGACTTTATCCTAGTTGAAAAAAGAGTTCTGCAACTTTACAGAAGTCAAACTATAGCTAGTGATATTTCAAAGATGCTCGAGCCATTAAAAAAAGAAGGAATAGATTCTTTTTATGTGGTCAAAGACTCTGATAAAGACAATGTTGAAGTAATGATTGATGAGTCGGAAGTTGAATATTTTCACTATCAAGATTTTGATGACTCTATTAACTATGAAATCTCTGAAACATTTCTCCAAATTGAATCTATTTCATTTAAAGAAAGTAATAAGTGGAAGTTTAGTAATGGCTCAATAATTTTTAATGCGCAGATATTAGATGCAAACTTTTTAGAGCGAATTGATAATGGCGATTTAAGGTTTGGCAAAGGCGATATTCTTAAAGTTCAACTAAGAACCTCACAATATATCGTTCACAATAAACTAAAAACAGAATATCAAGTCATTAAAGTAATTGAGCATAGGGCTGTTAAAGCAGAACAAGGTAAATTCGACATCTAACTGACTACTTTACTGTGTAAATAAAGAGAACTGCTAGATATAGTGGTTTTTTTATACCTTGTGCTATCCTCTTAAAAAAATAAGGAGATGTGTATGTGGATAATACTATTAATAATCATAATATTTATATTAGCTGTGGGAGTGTCAGTAAAAAAGGAATTAAAGAAGAGTGGTGGATATAAAAATTATAAGGCTCAAAGGTTGAGAGAATGGGAGATGGAAAAAGAATCATCTCATTTAAATGCGAGCAAAGAGGTGAAAGTAGAAATTCCAGATCCATTTTTAAAATATGGTGGAGAATTTAAAGAATATGAACTTGAATATGATTGTGCTTACGACTTTGAACAATATCCATTTGAAGTAGTTGGCGAGTCTTCCTATCAAGGAAATATCAAGAAATTTGCGATACAGCGCGAAAATAAGGGCTGTTTTACAGAAGTAATTGCAAAAATAATTAGAGAGCCAACCAATAAATATGACAAAAATGCATGCCGTGTTGTGATAAATGGTCTGACAGTTGGCTATTTGCCGCGAAATAATGCTGAAAGCTGGGTTAGGTTGCTAAATAAACTGAATATACATGAAGCAGCTCAAATCAATGTTAACGCAGTTATCGTTGGTGGTGGTAGTGCTGAATATAGTTATGGTGTTAGATTAAATATTCCTACTAGAATTGCTAACTCTGCAAAATACATCAAAGAATTGAAAGAGCAAGTAAATGAATAAAATTTTAGTATTATGCCTTTTTATATTTTTAGCAGGTTGTAGCGATAAAGATCCAAACAGTAAGCCTATATATGGCAAGGAATATGGATTGCCTGCTAATTGTAGGGCTTATATTCAAGTCTCTATAAATCAGTGGCGCAAAGGAACATATGATACTGAAACTACAATAGATGCTATTGAGCGGAATTGTGGTGAGAATGGAGAGCTTTGGAACTACAAGCCTAAATAAAGCACTCTAAGGCGCTTTAGAGCCAACCGATTTATGGTTACTTGTTTTCTAATTGAGAAGTAATAAAAAACCACCTAATTCTTTCGAACTAAGTGGTTTTTAAATTTTGGAGCGGGAAACGAGACTCGAACTCGCGACCCCAACCTTGGCAAGGTTATAATTAATATTAAATAACAAAGGCTTATATTTTAATGGTGTCTGAGTGGTGTCGAATAATTTTTTACAATTTTCTAGGGTTCATCTATACTTTTATTATAAGAAAAATTAATCAGCAAACAAATATTATTGGTGAAGTGGTATTAGAATATCTTTCACATCTCAAGTTAATAGAACTTTTTAATTTAAAGAAGTTAGCAAAAATTTATTGATAAATTAGGTTTTTAAAATTATGTGTTATTCAAACAACTTTTGGTCATGGGTGGGTTGTAATGCTGGACAAATCCAAATATTGATTGCTGTAATTGCTTTACTGTTAGCTATTATCCCTATCCGACACGCATATAAACAATTTAAGCTTAGTAATGCTCAAAGAGCATTTGAGCTAAAAATGAATCTATATCGACTCACAAATGAAAATATAGTTGAAATAACTAAAACATATGAAAAGTACTCTAAATTAATCTCGGAATATGAAAATGTTAATAGTATTTTACTAGAAAAAGGTGATCCAGATGCTTCAACTATTTCAAATAGTCTAGAAAATCTAAAGGATCAAAAGAAAGAACTTTTTAAACAAATCGAAGGACTAGATCAATTTGGTATATCTTTATCAAATACTAACTTTAGTAACCTTGATGAATTAGAAGATAAAATAAATCTATCTATTAAGATTTTGGTTCAATCCGCTATAAATAATGTTGGCTCGTTGAACATAGAAGATTCCTTTAGAGCAGTAAAAAAAGTAAAGAATATTTCTTAATTTGATACTACGAAAAAATAATGAAGGCGCTTTAAGCGCCTTTTTAGTTTTTACGTCTCGACTGCCGCTGCTGCCTTTGAATATTCAGGTTTTCAAGAATAGGCATCACTTCATTCGGATCGTAAAGATGCTTGCCATCAGTCCCTTTATTGAATGGACGAAGCTCATCAATAATCAATTTACGAGACAGGCTATAGCGCTCCATTAACCATGCTGCAGTAACACGGTTCGGTATTTCCTCAGCTTTCATTTCAATGACTTTCCCAACATTAGGGATGATCTCATGAATGAATACCTGAGGTGGTTTTTCTGCTTCAACAACGACTATATATTTTCCCATAACTTTACCTATCTAATTACCCCTAAATACTGCAATGTTCTCAAGAGTGACCGCAGAGGGTCAGCAATACAGTCACTCATGTAGAACATCGCAGCTCTAAAATTGTTTTACTTTCTCCAAGTCGCTTCTTTAAATTTTGCCTCATCCACCAAGCTGTCGATTTGAGATGGGTTCACATTGTCGTAGTAATGATTCATTAGGTTGCCGAACACAATCAGTGTTCGGGCAGTAGAGGAGTAACGGAAGCTCATTAGGCAATTTCTCCCTTAGCAAGCTTTTCAATTTCAACTTGAACGGCTGATAGTTTCGCCACTTCAATTTGCATGAGTGAATCTATTCCTAAGTATTCACATACGGTTTTAACGTCTAAACCACGCTCATCTATAAAAGCTTGTAATTGATCCCGTTGCTTATCACTAATGCCATTAAATTCGGGTGGACTAATCCATGAGTTCCTTTCTTTGTCGTACTGGCAGTTCAAGGCTTTAGCACGCATTAACATTGTTTGACGCATGTTCTGGTAATACATGTGTTCTTTATCAAGTGATTCAGTTAATTGATTCAGATCACCAGCATGCTCGGCTTCTTCACAGCTTTGTTTCCAGTTTTCTAGCTCTTCTTGAGCTTTAGCTGCTGCAAGTTGAGTAGGTGTTAAGGTGTTGATGTGATCTTTAGCTTGAGTAATCAGATCAGCCAAGAAAGTAGGATTAGCTTTAAGATCTGGTACCCATACTTCGCCAGTTTCTCCTCCCAGTGCACCCGAGTTTTTTGCATGATGGGTAGGGGATGGTTTAAAGCTAATTACACGGGCATTCTTACCTTCGCCTGTAGTAACTGTTGTTAAATAACCCATGATGTCGGCAATACGGTAAAGCTCATTACGGTTTTTACCGCCTAGGTCTGGTCGATAAATAATTTGATCACCGTTTTGATCTTCTGAAGCATGCGCAATGAAGACAACATCTTTGCCTAGACTGATTAAAGTGTTGATGTATTGCTTGAACGTTTGATTCGCTAAACCTTGAGCTTTTAATTTTAAAGAACCATCTTTTTGACGGTTATTAGCAGTTAGCAATAGATGGGTTTTAATGCATTCAAGCATTGCGCCAACGGTATCAATAACTACGGTTTTATAAGGTGCTAAGTCTTGAGGAGTTAGGTTTGCTACATCACTCCATTGTTGAACCTGTACAACCGCACCACGACGTAATTCACCAGTACGATGAGCGCCACGGTCAAAGTCAAAAGATATTGCTTTTTCCGCAGTAAAGCCCATTGACGATTTACCCAAACCCGGATCAGCGTATAGATACACAATAATTGCTTGAACTAATAAAGTTTGGTCAGCAGTAATAATAGGTAGAGCCATTTTTCTTATCCTTATTTTGAACCTGTAAAGCCGCGCTTTTTCTTATAAGCTTTGCGGTCATTTGAAGGAATGTGTGAGGCAGCTAAATCCTTAGCAAGTTGCTTTGAGCGCTGGAAGCTAATCTCATTCATTAAGGATGCATAAACCTTAGGGCGCTTCGCCTTAAACTCTTCAACATTTAAAGGAGTCTTCACTTCACCTTTTACTGTGTACAGAACACTGCCGTTTGCATTGGCTGCGTAAACAGTCCAGCCAATACGTACAGAGTAGAGACCAGTTAAGCGGTCGAGACCGATATAGGCTTTAATACCGTCTGGATGTGGTTTGAATTGAGCATTCATGATTAGCCTCCCATCATCCAAGATGCAGTGGCTACAGCAATCACCCAAAGAACGAATGAAAGGGCAATGAATATAAGGAAGTCGATGACGTTCGCTTTAATGGTTGCGAAACGAGAAGGGCGCTGTTCTTCAACAGTAGGGTGTTGATATAAGCGTGATGTGGTTTGACTAGGAATAGGGTTTTGTTTCATACTTACCTCGCGTAATGCAAAGCCCCGTTGCCGTCCAAAGTTCCGGGGCTTTTTGTTGTCTACGAGATAAATATGAACTATTGGTTCAATTTAGTCAAGAACCGATAGTTCAAATATTGGGATTTTGATGTATAAGGTCGTTTATATTTTTCATTACTTCACTGTAGCTATCAGAATTAAGTAAAGAATATTTAGGATTCTCAAGTTCATGAATTTTGAAACCTTCTTCTTTAGTATTTGTTGCTAAAGTCTCCATACCTAAAATAACTTGGGTAAACCCAATAGATGAAATCACCTGTACAATTTTATCCAAATTTTCTATATCTTGACCATTTTGCTGAATTGTATCGATGACTATTGGAAATAGAGGAAAGTCGGTGAATTCAAAATTCATAAAGATATAGGCTAAATGAATTGCGAGTATGCTTCGACTGCTTGAGCTTCCACTTAACTTTGGCTTTAAATGCACGCGAGTAGGCACAGTTTGTGATTCAATCTCTAATTGATTATAAAAATATTTAATATGAGTTTTTAGTTTGTCCTTTCTTTCTTTTACTGAGTTTGAACTGTCAATACTTTCAATGCGAGTTTGATTTTCAAGAATAGTTGTATTTATCTTATCAATATCACTAAGTATATTGGTGATGTTAAAATCTATATTTGATCTAATATTTTTAGATGAATAACTATATAAAATATCGTTGAAAGTATAGCTTTCACTTACTTTATTTTCTAATTGATTCTCAAAATTTTCTATTTCATTGTTTATAAGATTTAACTTGTTTACAGCAGCATTCTGTTGCTTTTTTAAGTCATCTAATTGCTGATTAAGGAAAAATATATTTTCTTCAATACCTTGTATATCAAACTCTAAAGCAAGGTTGGCTTTAAGTGTTTTTTTATGATGTGTACCACAAGTAGGGCATTCTATTAAAGTTTCATTAGGAATCTCATTTAAAACAGATAAATCAGCTAAAGATTCATTGTGTAAAGTAACTGCACTTTTAAGTAAATTTCTTACTTTATATCGCTCGGAAATAATATTTGTTACTTCATTCTTTAGTTCATCTTGTAGTTTTTTTGACTTCAATAATATTTCAGAACTTTCCTCTATCGTCTTAATAAATAAATTCTCATTGATTTCAGGTAAATGATCAATCTCTTGATAACTTTCTAGTAACTCATTTTTTGACTGATTATAAATTTTTATTTTTAATTCATATTCTTTTTTTGAGCTAATTAATTGTTTTTGCTTCTGTTTTAGTATAATGGTTTCATTTGATATAATACCTGTAAAATGTTCAATAACTTGTTGGTAAAAATCAATATAACGGTTTAATCCTTCAAAAGGTCCTACCCATTTTGTGGTCCAACTTGTATCTTGATCAATATAATAAGGTGTAAGTAAACCTTGTAAACCAATAAAATATTCTTCTAAATTATTATATTGTATTAATGATAAAGGATAGTTAAATAATTTAGCTAGATATTCTTGCCATTCAGAGTTTCTTTCAGTTTCAATTAGTAGTTGTTTATCACTATTAAATAGCTTTCTATTTTCTTTATTTCGATAGAAATAGTAATAGCTATTTAAAAATTTTATTTTTAAAATTCCTATTAAATTTCTATCTAGTTTATTATCTGAGAATAAACTAGATGGCTCCATTCCCAAAATCCAAAATATACTTTTTATGATAGTGGATTTACCAGTATCATTTTTACCGTATATTACTAACTTCTTTTTGTTTAGATCTACTTTTATTGCTTTTCTTTCTTTTATTGATAGTAGTTGTATCTCCTTGAATATAACTTGTGATCTCATTCTGAACCCCGTTTCTTGTGTTACGTATAAGTTTTAAAAGATTATATATTGAAGTATTCATTACAGTAAACTGCTCCTTCGCTAATAATATATAAAAGGTTAGCACATTTTATATACTCGACACTAAAATTTTTTAAACCATTCTTTAAAACTTCATTAGTTAAATAATCCATAATCTCAGAAATAGTAGATAGTTTTTCTAGGTGAATAATAGAATCTAAATAAATTTGATGTATTAAAGAAAATAATTCTTGTACATCTACTTTACTTCGATCTCTTATTGTTAATAGTACTTCACGCGAAGGTTGGGTTAATTTTCTTCTTTTTAAAAAAGGATATCCTTCTTTTTCTAATTCACTTAATCCTTCTTCCATAAAGTTCTCAAGAGTGATTTTAGTCCTTTCTACACAAGAAATTATTTCTTCAAATTTATTTCTTGTCATACATCTCTCTAAGATTTGTTCATTATTTATGGCATAGTCAACGTTTGAACTCATCTGATTAAATTGACCAGTAATATAATTAACTGCAATTTTAATATTATTTAATTTAATTGGAAATTTACTATTCTCATTTAAATCTAAAATTTTCCCCATAACGTGAGTATCTGGTTCATCAACAGAAATTTTTGTTATATTAAAATTTATTAATGAATAGTCAATTTGATATTCACTATTTAAACTAAGTTGAGTTTTTAATTTTTTGTCGATTAAATTTAATTCATCTGTATGAATGTCATTTTTAAAATTGGAATTAGTATGCTCAATATCATTTTTATTTATATCTAATGCTTTTAATTTAGCATTAGATATAAAGTATAGTTTTGTTGAAACGGGATGAAAATCTAAATATCTTGTATAAAGTTTTGATAATACTGATTTTTCTAAAGTTTTTTTTCTTTTAACAGTATTAATTAAATCATTTATTTTCCATAAACCTGTTTCCTTTTTTTTGATTTGATAAAACTCTAGAGATGAAGGATTAGATAAAGAATCCAAAATTGTTAGATCTTCTTTAACCTCAGTACCTATAACAAAATCTAAATTTGAAGTAGACCACACTTCAAATGTTTTTAAAGTTGACCACCAATCTTGATATCTGAAACCACGTTTTGCATGTGCTCCAGTCTTTTCATCATCAGGCATATCAATTATTTTCTTTAAAATTATATTTGTATTTGTCGTCATTGTTAAACTTCTCTATATAAACCAACAACTTTCCCAATTAATTTGCAGCCTTCATGAAGCTCCATAATTTTTTCATGCCATTTGGGGTTTAATGGTTCTAAATACATGCCATCTGTTTCTATTACTAATTTTTTAAAAGTTGCTTCTTTATCTCCCTCACAGGAAACTATCACGAGATCGCCAGTTTTTAAATCACTGACCTGAAAATCTGGATTAACGTAGATTCTATCGTTAGGCTCAAATTTGGGTGACATAGATTCACCTCTGACAATCAAACCATATCCATTTTTTCCACATTTAGGATTGGGTGGTAACCATTCATCAAATTGGGTACCAACTGGTATTGCGTCAATAGAAGTCCATGTGCCTGCTGCGACCCACGATATGACAGGTATAAGCTTTCCATAGATTTCAATTTTATTTTCTATATCAATATTATTATCAAAAGTATTTTTATTTCTCGAAATATCTATGTCCCCAGCACCAGACAATAACCATTCAGAATTAACTTTTAAAAATTGAGCTATTAAAGGAATTTTTGAAGTTTCTGGTATAGCGTCACCGTTGAGCCATTTTCCTGCACCTTTATCAGAAATATTAAATTCCTTGCTCATAACACGAGCTCTGCCTCTAAGAGGATATCCAGCTTTATCCATGGCCTTATGAAGTCGTTTGGCAAACTCTTGCTTAACTAGATCTGTTTGTGAAGTCATTGCATCACCATTATGAACCATTGGTTCAATATTAAATGTTATTGAAAGAACTATCAGTTCCTGATAAAGTTGAACCAATAGTTCATTATTGGGTTGAAGATGAGCACCATAAAAGAAGTAATTAATGATGCGGGTGGAGTTTGTTCTGTTGCATTTGCAGTCCAGCTAAGTGAAAGGTCTATTTATAAATGGATTGAAAAGAACAGCTTGCCACGTTCTGAGTACACAGGTGAAAGCAACTATTCAAATTTGATAGCACAGTTATGTAAGAAATTTTCAGAACAAGAGATTTTGGAGATTGGAAATCCTCGTAAGGCAAAAAATATAGAGCGTAGGAACGAAGTAATCCCTACATGATTTTTATCAGGCAAGGGAGCTGCTCCTTTTATGAGAACCGATGAAATGAATGAAGCAAGAGAATTGGGTTTTTTAGGTGGAAAGCTCGATAACCCTATAACGGTCAAATTTAATGATTTGACCGATGAATCCATCGAAGGTGTGGCAAATGCCAGCGACATGACGAAAGCAGACTGGATACGAGAAGCTTGCATAGAAAAACTCTTGGTGGAAAGACGTAAGTTCAATCGTATGCGGAAGGTGTGGGGTCATCCTAAGGAAACAAGAAATGCCAGAGGATGCCATGAGAATACCGAGCCAAATTTAGAGCATTAAAAAAGCCTGATTTCGAGGATCAGGCTTCTATATTCACAAATCTAGGAACCCATGAATATGCAAAACAATTTATCAGAACAACCAATCGAACTCAACTCACAGGAATTTGTAGTAGGTGACATGGTGGTTGTTAATGAGCTGGATCATAAAGAAATTTTTGAAGTGTTTGGATTTTACTACAGCACACCTAAGAGACTTTTTGTTAAGTCAGCATGTGGGAAGCAATTAGCTCTACCAGTTCAATTCTTTAGATCGGCATCAATTGCTGAGTTAGAAGCGAAACGTCGATTAACTACAGAAGAATTAGCACGGGCGGAGGTGTCATGAATCAACAATTTAAACACCTTCCAGAACATAAGCAGAGAGAAGGTATTCAATCATGGTATGAGCCAGCTCTTAATCTCCTAAACGAATTGCTTGAACGAAACAAAGCAAATCTCCGTAAGCGTGGATACAACGAAAACAATGCAGCCATCACACGCGAAGAGTTTAGACAAGAACTCGCTCGCTGTGGCCGCATTACTTTGTATTTAGCTGGAGAAATTGAAACGAGTTTGTATAAGGCTCAAAAGATTGAATACATGGGCGGATATGTTAAGCCTAAGGTTGGTGAGTAATGAGTCTGGACGCAACCATTTGGGCTTGGAAAACCCGTCAAAAACAAAAGGCGGGTGGTGCATTAAAACCACTTAAAAAATTAGTCCTTCTTTCGCTTGCCGATCGAGCTGGTGAAACACATGAATGCTATCCAAGTATTGCTCGTTTAGTTGACGACACGGAAATGGATCGCAAGACCGTTTTAAAAATCATTGATGAGCTAATTGAAGACGGATTTATTGTCGATACAGGTAAGCGTGAAGGTAAAACTAAGCAGGTTAAAGTGTATCTTTTGATCGGAGTTAAGGGCCGTGAAACAGTCCCAACAACGGTACACTTTGATACGGGAAATGATGATTTAAACAGTACCAACAATGGAACAGTTCCAACAACGGAACAGTTCCAACAATTCCATGAAAGAGTCCCAACAATTCCGTTAAACAGTCCCAACGTTGGGACACGGAATCTACCAAAGAATCTTTCAGATGAATCTAAAAATAAAAAAACATGGTTGAGTTTGAAAAAACTTGGTGAAGAAATTCGTTTGGCAACTGATCAGGAAACTTACGAGCAAATCAAAAACGCGACTTGGTTCGATCGAGAGTTACGAGCATTTGAACTCTACAACGCTGACAAGAATCTTTGTGATGAACTCCTGAATTACCACTTTGCAGATTGGTTAATCAACGCATGTGGCAAATACCAAGCACGTGAACAGGCAAAGAACCAAAATACAACGACGCGGGTTCTAGTCCCGCAGGGGGAATCAAATCAACTCAGCGATAAACAGATTCACACCTTTGCTCAAAAACTTTCACAGCATCCTGAGTTCGCAAGTCAGTTTGCAGCTGCAGGGGAAAGTTACGATCAACTCGCAGCACGTATCGCCGTGAAACTTAGTGATCCAGCTCAGGCCAAACAATGGGAACCGTATCTCAAGCAAGTCGGGTTCAAAGGTTCTTTGCAGGGGGCAGCATGAAAATTCTTGAAATTATCGATTTAGAAAAAGCGATTGCTCGCCGTGACAAATTACGAGGCAAATACAACCGTAGTGGACTGTCTAATACTGATTACAACAAGTTACTTCAATTGGATAAGGCAATCGAGCAAGCAATCAAAAATGGTGAGTCTAAATGACATCAATGAGCCTTGCTGAATACCGTGAATTATTTCCAGTGAAGACAAAGAAACGCCGTTCAGCAAAGCAAGGTACCAGACAGCCAAGTGAAGGCGAGAGGGTACTGGCAACACACCTAAGAGCATGCAAGATCAGTTTTGAGCAGGAATATAAATTCCATCCAAAACGCAAATGGAGAGCAGATTTTCTGATTACGGGAACAAAGATTTTGGTAGAGGTGGAAGGTGGTATCTGGAGCGGTGGACGTCACACAAGAGGCAAAGGTTACATCGGGGATATGGAGAAATACAACGAAGCAGCAATGATGGGTTTTACAGTTTTACGGTTCAGTACAGAGCAAGTGAAGTCAGGTTTAGCGGTTCAGCAAATTGAAATATTAATGAAGGGTAAATAGGAAGGCGATTATGTTAGTTGAAAAGTTTGATTTTATTGAGTTACTTCGCCTTGCTATTGCTCAAAGCGAAGGTAAAGGGAAAATTACAAAATCGGTTGTTTTAGGGGAAATCGCTATATTGCCTTTGGGTGCAAAAAAGTGGGCTGAACTTCTGATTGAGCGGGTAGACTTTGAGCGTATTACTGAGGTTACAGAAGCAAAGAAAATATATGAGACCCGGATACTTGACGGAAAGGAATTTAAGAAACGTATTGATGAAATACCCGGCAAAGTTGAAATCAAAAAAGGTGATATTGATTCTGCTGATTTTTTCCGTGTTAGAAACGTCTTGGCTAGTAAGATCCATAAAGAGATGGTCAAGAAAAACTTCAAGCCGAATAATTGTCAAGGCGACTTAACTAATGTAGCCAAAGGTCTAGCTGAAGTTGTTTTACGTGGACGGTTGTTTACTAAGGCTATGTGTGGACACTGCCAAGGGTTAGGAAAACTAGAATTGTTTAATGATAAAGGATATCCAGTAGGCTCGAAGTTTTGCGAAAAATGTGCAGGTACTGGAAAGCGTCCATATACATTGCATGAGAAAATTACGATCGCAAAATTAAAAGTTTCTAAATCTGGTTATTCTGAACGTTATGAACCATATGAATTAATTGCTGAAGCATATATCGAAAATTGGGAAAATTGTATTAGAAATAGCCTTGCTCGATCGTTTCATTTTGAACCAGAAGAAATTTTCTTAGCTTGACATAGACAGAACGGTTGAGTATAAGTATTGCTAAAATGGGCGTTTTTAATTCTTACTCGCCAAAATATTTAATTAGCTCACAAAATAGTGGGCTTTTACTTTTATTTGAATACAAATTTTTAAAGTTATGGGAGACGCTTAATGAGTCAAGCGCAAGAACAGCGAGCTCAAGTAATATTAGACAACCGTGAAAAGGATTTGTTTGAATCACAACAAAATCTTGAACAGGTTCAAAATGATCCAAACTCTACTGAAACAGATTTAGATGAAGCTCAAAAAAAAGTTGATGTAGATCAGTTGTACTATGACAACCAAGCTAATTCAAAATTGTTGTAAAATTAAACTTATTACACTCTTTTCAAACTAAAGCTCGCTTAACGCGGGCTTTATTATTTCCATCTTAAAAATTTTATGTAGAATAAAAATTTAATATAAAAAGAGAATCTTATGGAGTGTGAGGTATCAAATTTAGAGTATTTCAAAGCATATACACCATTCATACTAGCTATATTTGTTTATTTGGTGTGGCATTTTCAGAAAAGTAACGAAGTATTAGCAAACGAATCAAAAAATTTAATTTCTCAAATAAACGAGTTGATACGGATCAATAGTGAACTGATGTATTTAATAAGAAGTTCTTATTATTACAGTGCGAAAGAGATTGTGGACCTAAAAACCATTGAAAGTAGAATGAGTGAATTCGAATTAAAAACTGAGACTTTAATGGGTACATTTAATTTTTTAAGTGAAGCTATTGGTGAGAATAAATCTTCGATTATATGGATTAATTCAATATACGGTTTTAAGAGAGCATATATACAATATAGACTTCAAATTGAAAAAATTGAAAAAAATCAAGATTATTCAGAACAAGAAGAGGATTTTATCTTAGGAATTCACAATGAATTAGTGATGCATTGTAATAAGCTTAAAAAGGACTTTCTGGAATATGCTATGTACAGGAATACAGGGGTTTTCAAATTTTACTTGCTAATTTTATCTATTATTAAAAGATCAAAAAGAGTTTTTGATTTTAAATAATCTGAGTTTATGGAGCTTTTTACTTTATGTGCTAAGCTGCCTTCATAATTTTATGGATTAGCTCAATGTATATTTGTATTGGCGGTGATTTAGACGGTGAAGTTGTAGAGGGCCGCGAAGTTCATTACTTTGAAGCCGGTGAAATAGATGCAAGTAAACAATCAACATACAATCGCCAGAGTTACATAGTGGGTGAAAATACATATCGGTTTTGGCTTTGTGCAGAGCTGCCATATATGGAAGCAACAGAACTTGCTGGCAAGCATCTAGCTGAAAAACACCCATATCTTTCTTAATTAAAAGTTCAAAAAAGAAGCCCACCACAAATGATGGGTTTTTCTTTTTTAAGTTTCTATTACTCAAGCCCTATTAATTAATAATAAGATTTTTTATAAGTGTAGACGTTAAATATTTAAAAATTATATTATTCTAAAATATACATTCTTTAGAGTTTATTTATGTTTAAATCAGACTTAGATGTTGAAACAATAAGAAAAAGAATAATTTCTTTTCGTGAGCGTGTATATAAGGGACAATTTAAAGGAAATATTTATCAGGAATTAATTTCTATATTTGGAGTAAATTTTTCTGTACTTTTTGAGTATAGAGAATTTCCTGTTGATACCGTATTTTATCGTGCTAGAGGAATTCCCTTAAATGATACAATAGTTCCTTTGAAAATGATGCGCCATGTTGGAGATGCATGGGAGCCTCGAACTGAGTATGTTAAATATCCGGGAAGATTAAATGATATTAATCAGAGTATTCTGTATTGTTGTCCTTTCGATCCCTTTTTAGCTATTAAAGAGGCTCGTGCTAGTGCTAATAATTTTGTAGCAATTATGAAGTATAGGTCAATAAGAAAAGTTATAGTGACAGCTTTGGGCGATTACGAAAATTCAAATTTACCTAAAGATGAACTTACACGTTTATATTATTCATTTATAGATGAAGAATTTGCTCAAGATGTAAAGTACGGCGAGGAAAATAGATATGCAATTACTCGTGCAGTTGCAGAAACCTTTGCTAATTTTCCAAATCAAGATGGATGGTATTATCGTTCAGTTCAATCTAGCGAAAAATTTAATCTTGCATTTTTACCTGGCAAACACAAAGAGTGTTTAAAGTTAGAGGGAGTAATGATTGGTGATTTGAGAGGGAAAGGACCCGACATTAATTCTTTTGATATTTTATCTGTAATCGACTTTGACGCAAGTACGGGTTTGGCACGGTATCATGAAATGGGTTCAGAAGTACAAAAAAAACTATTTCCAGAGATAGATAAAAATTAAACATAAGAGTAATTAATTTAAACCCTGATAATAAATAGTTATCAGGGTTTTTTTATTGAGAAAAAAATATGAGTAGACCAGAACCGCCAGAGCGCTTACTTAAATTAGATCCTATTTATGACAGCGTAGACTTTGAGCCTTCAAAAGAACTTGAGAATTGGATTTGGGATACATTCATTGATTCCAACTCACCATTGCATAATCCTGATCACGACCATTTAACTTATTTTGGTAGTCGTTTTTTTAAAGTGTTATGGGCTTCGTCCGCATTTATAAAGGCTGGTCAAGTCGTATTGGGGCAAACCGAGCGAGTAATGTTTCGTGCTGGAGGCTGGCAAAAAATGCGCCAAGAAAGTCAAATGATTAATTGGTTTGGCTATATCCCTGAGTACGTTATCACTATTGATGCTCGTTATGCATCTGAATGCAGTGATATTGATTTTTGTGCCCTTATTGAACATGAGCTTTATCACATAGGGGTAAAGCGTACAGATGAGGGCGAAATGATCTTGAGTCCTATTACAGGAATGCCAAAGCATTATTTACGTGGCCATGACGTTGAAGAGTTTCATGGTGTAGTTGGTAGATACGGTGCAAATGACGCCGTACAACATATGGTGGATTTAGCTAATGCAGGTCCGACAATTTCAAAAGCAAAAATTGCTCATACATGTGGTACTTGTCTTCTGAAACTGGCTTAATTTTTTGCCTGTTTACGTTGACGTACGTTGACAGGAAGAGGTTTATGGCAGCACTTAGAAAAGAGGTAAAACTCTATATAGTACGGTCACTTGCTGTATTTAACACACCTCAAGAGACAGTTGAGCTTGTCAACGAAGAATTTAAGATCAAAATCTCACGCCAACAGTGTGAAAGATATGACCCAACCAAGCGGGCCGGAAAAGATCTTAGTCAGGAATTAAAAGAAGAATTTGAGCACACGCGAAACGAATTTTTAGAAAAGCCTTTAAATATTCCAATTGCAAATCTTGCGGTCAGATTACAAAGACTTGAGAAACAATATTCTGTTCATGCAAAGAACCCTTTATTTTCATTAAAAATTCTTGAGCAAGCTGCAAAAGACATGGGCGGTCAATTCACTAATAAAACCGAAGTAACCGGCGCTGGCGGTAGCCCATTACAAAGCGGAAACATTACCTATGTGACTGCTACCGATGAGCAGGTAAGGCAGGCGATAGATGAACTCGAGAACGAATATTGATCCTGTTAAAAGCAAAGCTAAGCGGATCAAATGTGAGAAAGAACATTTATTTTTCACACGTGCTTTTTTCTTGCCACGTATGGGCTTTAAGTTTTCGGTCAATTGGCATCATGAGTATATTGCTGACAAGATTGACGAGGTAATTGCTGGCAAGGTTAAAAACCTAGTTATTAACGTTCCACCCGGAAGCGGTAAAACTGAATTACTTACAAATCTTATTGCCCGTGGCATTGCGCGTAATGCTCGTTCCCGTTTTCTGTATTTGTCTTTCTCACAATCACTTGTAGAGGATGTTTCGGCAACAGCAAGGAACATTGTTAAGTCAGAAGACTTTCAGAATTTATGGCCAGTAAAAATTTCAACAGCCACGGATGCTAAATCAAACTGGAAAACTACAGTCGATGGATATGATGCTGGTCATGTTTATTCTGCTTCCATGGGTGGGCAGGTCACGGGTCGCCGTGCCGGTACGTTAGCGGATGAAGGCTTTACTGGTGCAATTATTCTTGATGACCCATTAAAGCCTGAGGATGCATTTAGCCAGACAGCTAGACGTAAAGCTAACCGTAAGATCTTAAATACGGTCAACTCGCGTAAAGCTAAATCTGACACGCCAATTATTCTGATCATGCAGCGGTTACACGTTGAAGATCCGACTAACTTTGTGATGACTGGTAATGTGCCTGGTGAATGGGAGCAGATCAGTATTCCCGCGCTTATAGATGATGAGTACATCAGTAAGTTGCCTGAAAAAATACAAAGTAAAATTCCACGAAATGTTGAACGTGATGAGAAAGGCCGTCAAAGCTATTGGCCATTAAAAGAATCATTGCAATCGCTATTGCAACTCGAACAAGGCGGACAGGATAAAGACGGCGCCACGGTATCCCGTTATACGTTTGCAAGCCAATATCAGCAGGCTCCTAAAAAGCTAGGTGGAGATCTTGTTAAGGCTGAATGGTTTGAGCGTTACGTTGAATTACCTGTTCTTAAATGGCGGGCCATTTGGGCAGATACGGCGCAAAAGACTAAAGAGCATAACGACTTCTCAGTGTTTTTATGTGCTGGTCTTGGCTATGACAATAATCTTTACATCATTGATGTGAAGCGAGGGAAATGGGAAGCACCAGAGCTATTAAAAGAGGCTAAAGCTTTTATTAATAAGCATAAGGATGGCAACACCAAGATCGGCAAACTTCGCTATATGGCCGTAGAGGATAAGGCGAGTGGTACCGGATTGATCCAATCCATATCTAAGCAGACCACTTTACCAATACGAGCGATTCAGCGAAGTACAGATAAGCTCACTCGAACCATGGATGTGGTGTTCTACGTTGAAGAGCGCCGTGTTTGGTTGCCAGCAGAAGCACCATGGCTATTGAACTACATAGAAGAGATTGAAGGGCTCACGGCCGATTGGACACATGACCATGACGATCAGTGGGATCCGACCATTGACGCTATTAACGATTCATTAGCAAGCAAGCCAACTGTATTTGATTAGAGGAAATTATGGCTGAAACTAAAAAGCCCGATGCAATTGGCGATGCAGGGGCATATACAAACTTTGTCTCAAATATTGGTACCGAACGTGACAAAGCCTCACACGGTTCTTTCGTTAAGAAAGTAATTCCTGATGAGCAATTAGAAGCGGTGTATCAACACTGGTTAGCTAAGCGAATTGTCAACCGCCCAGCAAGTGACATGCTCCGAGCCGGTTGGTTCTATGAAGGGATTCAGGATAACGATTTATTGAAGCTTAAAGAGGCATGCAAGGCCTTTAACTTAGATGGGGTGCTCTTATCTAGTTTGGTCCTTTCTCGCTTATATGGCGTTTGCTATGTGCTTCTAGGAACTGTGGATGGCGGTAACTTAGATCAACCGTTTGATTTAAACAAGTTAGGTGTTGGCCGTTTAGAGTTTTTCACAGTACTGAAGAAAAAGCAGATTGAACCCGATACTTCAAAGTACTTACCGCCAAATGAAGCGGGTGGGCTACTGAAGCAACCTGAATTTTACAAGCTTAAGCTTGATGGGAAGTCTAACCAACGGATCCACCACACGCGCTTGATTAAATTTGGTCATGCCGATGTGGTCAATGAAGAGCCTGTAAGTGTTTTACAGGAAGTTTATGAAGATCTGCTAGATCATGCTGCCGTGAAGAAAGCCACTGCTAGCTTAGTCCATGAATCAAAAATTGATGTGATTAGGACACCCAACTTGGTCGATAAGATCAAAGAGGACATGAAATCCGTAGTTGAACGTTTTCTCAGTGTCGGATTGCTTAAGGGTTTAAACGGTATGCTCGTCTTAGATAAAGACGAGGAATACGACTCTAAATCTTATAGCTTTGGTGGTTTGCCTGATCTTATGCGTGAGTTCTCTATTCAAGCTGCTGGTGCTGCTGATATGCCTTATACGATTTTATTTGGCCAATCACCAGCGGGGATGAATGCAACAGGCGAACATGACACACGGAACTATTACGACAGTATCGCTACTAAGCAAATATGGTCCTTAAAGCCATTCATGTTGAAGCTTTTAAGAGTGATTGTTCAAGCTACATTTGGTCGTCAGTTTCCAAGCTTAGATATTGTTTTTAACCCGTTATGGCAATTAGACGCTAAGGTTCGTTCTGAGGTTGAAAAAGCTAACGCAGAACGGGATTCAAAGTATTTAGAAATGGGCATCATTACAGAGCCACAGATCGCAAAACAGCTTGTTATTGATGGTGTTTATTCAGTGATTGATGAAGAACATATCGAAGAGCTTGAAAGAATGGTGAAGCCTAATGACGACGATAATTCAGATCCTGAAACCCCATCTCCAGCAGGCGAAGAAACGTAAAAAAGGTCGTAAAGCTTCTAAGCCGAGAGCCGTGCACGTAAATCGTCGTGTTGAGCTTTATTACACACGGCAATTACTAGCTATTTCAAAATACTGTCAGGACCAAACAAAGGATCTAGTCATACCAACAGTAGGCCAGAATATCGGTGATGCTTGGTTCTCGGACATGATGACGGCGTTTAGGGAAAAGCTGACAAAGTATGTTGTTGAGGTTTCTCTACCATTGGCCACAAAGGTTGTGACTGACACCCAAAAGGAAGTGGACAAGCAAATTGCAGAGCACACCAAAACAATTATTGGTGTGGATTTAACGCCGTTTTATCGAGCTGCTGATATTCAGGACGAGGTAGAACTAAACATTACGGCCAATGTCAGTTTAATTAAGTCTATTCCGCAGCAATACGCAGATAAGCTTGAAGTATTAATTACCAACGCTTTGCAGATTGGCCAAACGAATGAAGAGTTGGCTAAAGCAATTAAGCAGTTAGGGTTATCTACTGATTATCGTGCACGTCTAATTGCTAGTGACCAGATGGGCAAGATTAACGGCCAAATTAACCAAGCTAGACAGCTTTCTATGGGTGTTGAGACATACACATGGCAAACGGCTAAAGATGAGCGTGTGCGGCCAGATCACCAACATAAGCAGGGCAAGACATTCAGATGGGATTCACCGCCAGATGGAGGACATCCCGGTCAGCCTATCCGATGTCGATGTACGGCATTGCCAAACTATGAGGATATTTTGATAGATTAAATCTATAAAGTTGTTGATTAAAATTTAGCCAAATTGGATTATTATTTAATCATAATACTTCTATAACGAGAAATATCATGAATACTAAATTATTAGGGATGTTGGTTTTAATTTGTTTTACCCAGACAGTTTATAGTAGTGAATGTGATGCTATTTTAGATCAAGGAGTTCGAAATACTTTTGTAATGAATAATTCTTCAAGATTTAAACAAGAACTTAAATCCGGTTTTTGTAGTTCGCATGAAGAATATAACGGTGGAGAATCTGGTGGTGGAGCAGATGTAGGATTTACATTATTTGAAATCCCAATATCTTTATCAGGTAATTATAGTCAGGAAGAAATTAAGTCATTGAAGGATAGTGTATGTCGTAATGATTCTTCCCTAAATGAAGGAGAAAATTATTCTCACATTTTACAGATGATAGCTGATCCACAGATTGTTAATGCTTGGGAAAAGTGTAAGACAAGTGAAGGTGGAGTAATTCTTTTAGGAGAGGCTAGAGATGAGCAGCAAGTTATAGTAACAATGAAATTTCGTAATTCAGGTAGTATTTATGAAACTAGAGTTACAGATACACCAACTATAACTGGAATGACATGTGATTCTATGATTAAAAAAGATGAAATCATTAATGGATCAACTAGATCTTATTATTGTAGAAGATATGCAAATGAAGCTGGAAATATAATAATTAACAATACTTATAATGGAGCCTCTCTTTATATTCCCAAAGTAAAAAGAATTGTTGGATCTTATCCAATTACTCGTAGGGAAGATGATTCAACTAATACTCAACCTAAATGGCAAGTTGAAGGATGTCCAGCATTTTTAGAGCAAATTGAAGGCGGAATTCCTGTGCCTATTCCTCTTATAGAACCTCAGAGCCCATGTTTCAGTAAAATTAAAAAATACTGTAAACAAAGTAATGGACGTTATAAGTTTTTGGGAGCAGGAAGTGATATGGATAAAGTTATGTGTACAAATGGTAGATATCCAGTATTTGCTTATTAAAGCTATCTTTAAACAAAATTTAACCCACCATCTGGTGGGTTTTTTATGAGTGCATTTTAAGTAAAACATTTAACACTTCAAGGTTGTTGACTTTACTTTGAGGATATTTTGATTGACTGATATCAATGCTTTAGATTACATTTGAAACAAATAATATATCTAATATATCCATTATGAAATCTAAAACTAAGAATTCCATTTTTACACCCAAAAGAGTCATCAATGTTGTTGACTCTAGTTAGCTATTAACTTAGTTAGCTTTCCACTTATTGAGGTGTAAAAATGGCTACACAAATTATTTTAAAAAATGTTCAATCTTCGTTGGGAATCATTACGATTAAAGCTGCTATTAAAACAGTTGATGATCTTTTTGATTTGGTAAAAGAGTGTCATCTAAAGTACGGGGTAAGTTTACGATTTCTTAAAGAATTTGTATTCTCATATTTCCCGCAGTTAGTGCAACGCTTTTTAAGTCATTTTTTTGATGAGCTTAAAAACACTCTGATAGGTTGGTTGGGAAATTTGTTAAAGCTTTTCAAGTAACAATCTAAATAAAAAACCCACTTCGGTGGGTTTTTTATTATCAGAAATTTAAAGAGCCTGAAGGCTCTTTTTTATTGAGCGCAATTTATGAAAAACATTTACCTCTTCAAGGTAGGTGACTTTGCTCCGAGTGAATCCACACGCTCATTTACCCCAGAAGGTTATTTGAAATGTGTAAATGTTCGCTTGGGAAAAGCACCTCAGGTACGTCAGTACTATGCGTATGAGTTCCCAAACTTAGAAGGCTTTTCAGCAGATCAGACTATTAACGTCTATACATCCGCAGAAGAACTATTTAAGCCGGCAGCGATTAAAAGTTGGGATGGTGCTGATGCTACAGATTATCACCCACCCAAGAATGAAATTAATGCAGCCAACTGGAAGGACTATCACATTGGCTATTGTGAGAACGTCCGCCAAGAAGGCGAATATCTATTGGGCGACTTGCTCATTAAAGATAAAGACAGCATTGATTTAATCCAAAACAACGAGCGATTAGAAATGTCGCTGGGTTATGCAGCCACATTAGTTTTGGAACAGGGTACGGCGCCAGATGGCACGGTGTACCAAGCAAAATTTATTAACTTTATTGGCAATCACGTAGCACTTGTTAAATACGGGCGCTGTGGTGGTGATTGCCGCATCGGTGACCAAAAGCAAACTCCACCAGAGGGGAAAACAATGGAAGTAATTGTAAACGGTATGCGTTTTGACATTGGCGATAACAAGCCATTTGCGGATGCATTGAAGATCCAGCAAGAGCAGCTCGAAAATTTAAAAGCTGCAAAGCTAAAAGTTGGTGATAAGCAATTTTCAATCGGTGATGAACTAAACGCCGTTCAAGCGGTTGTAGATCAATTGCATACCGATAAAACCACTCTTGAGCAGAAAGTTGGTGATCTGGAAAAGAACCAGATGACGCCTGAAAAACTTGAACAAGCTGCTGCTGAACGTACCGCTGTAATTGCCGATGCTAAAGCATTGGTGCCAACAGTTAAAACCGAAGGCTGCACATGTGAGCAAATCAAGCGCGATGTAATTGCGGCTAAAGCTGGTGATGCATTGGTAACTGCCTTATTAGGTAGCGTATCGGTAGGAGATGCAAAGCCCGATCAGATCGATACTACTTTCCGCGCTTTGTCTGCTGTGAAAGGTACACACCCATCTAATCCAGTAGGTGATGCACTGCATAAGCAACAAAACATTCAAGCAGGTGATGGCAAACCAGAGGATGGGGAACCTAAACCTAACAACAAAAAAGAAGCTTGGAAAAAAAGCTTCTAAGAAACTGGAGAGATGACAATGTCTTTAACCCCTCAAGCGATTCCGGGTATGCGTGCACGTTTGCACATGCCTGAAGAAATTCTATCTTTACCAGTTGCTGGTACAGGCGTACTAAGTGACGGCGAAGTGGTCGTGCAGTCAATCGATGGAAAAACAGTTAGCGCGGTAACTGGAGCAACCAATAAAAAGTTTGGTGTAGTCGTGTTTCACCACGTCGGTAAAACAGGAAAAAATGCGTTGGGTAAAGAAGCATATCAAGCTAAGGACTGTGCACCTATCATGCAGATTGGTTCAATTTGGGTAAAGCCTACTGCACCTGTGATTGATATCAACGCGAAGGTTTATGTGCGTACCGCGAACCCGACTACCCAAGCGCCGCTAGGTTCACTTTCTTCTGCAGCATTGGATTCTACGGAACTACCGAATGCCACATGGGAAACCATCTCTGGTCCTGATGGATTAGCAATTCTTCGATTACGTGGAGCGTAAACAATGTCAAAACAATTAGAACGGATGAAAATTCGCTTAACTGCTGTAGCCCATGGTGTTCAAGCTGCTGTAGGTGATGCATTCAATTTAGATAACTTTGCCAAGTTACTATTAAAGCTTGAATCAATTGATGAAATGACACCACAACTTGCTGAAGCTCAAGCTTATGCAAAATATTTGCCTATTGAGTCATTAGATGGCGCAGTTATGGGATCAGCAAGTGTTTTACAGCGTAAGAAAGGTATCGGTCGTGGTAAACGTTTCGCAGGTACTGGCAACGATGTGCCATTAGCAGAAGTGGTTTATGACGAAGTTAAACTTACTGTACAGCCGGGTGTTATTGGTTATGAAATCAGTATTTTTGAAGCTGCAGCAGCCCTAAAAGCAGGCATTCAATTAACGACTGATAAAGTTGAAGCTGCTCGTCTGGCTTATGAAAACCATATGAGTGACGTTGCATGGTTTGGAGAGCCTGAAACCGGGTTACAGGGTTTCTACAATCAGACAGGTGTAGAGGTTATTTCCTCTACGGTTGATTATGCAACGGCTACTATTGAAGTAGTTCTTGCAGACATTAACAAAGCCATTAAAGGTGCTTCTAACGCTTCTAAGTTCGATGGCAGTATTCAACCTGATACTTTCGTAATGCCTGAGAATAAGTTCACTATTCTTTCTAGCCGTATCGTTCCAGATTCAGCAGGTAAAACCTTCCTTGAGTACATTAAGGAAAAGAACACTTTTGCAATGCAAGGTAAAACACTGACATTTACTTCTGAAAGTATGCTTGAGGGTAAAGGTGAAGGTGGTACTGACCGTAGCATTATTTACCGCCGTGATCCAAGCTGTATTACTTTTCGTTGTAATGAACTGGAATTCTTGGCAGCTCAACCTATCAATTATGTGATGCGTACACCAGGACACTATATGTATGAAGGTGTCTATTTGAAACGTGTCGATTCTCTACGCTACTACGATGTTGAATAAGGAAAACTAAACATGCCAAAAATTACTTACAGCGGCTCTCAGGCCGCTTTTTCTTTTGATGGGATTCAGGTCGGTCAGGGCCAAACCGTGCAAGTTAGTGCTGCGGATCTTACACGTATTTCAAAAGGTAAAGCCTTTAAATCACTCGTTGATAAAGGAGAGCTTGAAGTTCAGGAAACCCCAGATGATGAGCAAAAGGCAGCTGGTAAAACTGGTGGACGTGGTGGTAAAGGCGGTAAACAAAACGATGCAGCAGGTGAACAGCAAAAGGCCACGGATGAAGCTGCTTTGGCCGCCGTGAAAGCTGAATTAACAGCGCTTGAAGTAACGTTTAGTGATGATGAAACAATTGAACAGCTACAAGCTAAGTTAGCTCAGGCTAAGGAATAAGGTGGACCTATGGACGTACAAACGTTTCGTCAGAAATACTCATCTGATACAGCTTTAGCAAGTTTGCCTGATGAAAAAATTCAGGATGCCTTGGAAGAGGCTGGGCTAGTTGTATCTCAAATTGAGTTTGGGGCATTAAAGGAACGTGCTGTAGGTCTATACGCAGCACACATTCTTAAAGTTGGTACCGTAAGCGGCAATGGTGCAGCTTTTGGTACCGCCTCAAGCATGACAATTGCGGGTCAAAGTGTGAGTTATTCACGATCATCGAAAGAAGCTTTCTATGATCTCAGCATGTATGGCCAGCGCTACCTTGCGTTAAAAAATTCCATTCCAATCGATGACGAAGGCACAAACCCTAATCGTTTAGGCGTTGGCATTTTCGTCGTATAGGAGAGACCCATGCCTTTTAAATATCAGGCACCAAAAGGTTATAAGCCAACAAAGGTTGTTATTGCTGGTCAAAACCTAGATATCAATAACGGCGTTTTAGAATCTGATAATGACATTATCCATATGTTAAAGCCTTTAGGTTTTGAGCGTTTTGTCGAAGTGGTTGAACCAAAGAAATCGACAGCCTCTGCTAAAGAGTAATTAAGCTATGAGCGATTTTCGTGTTGATAAGCATGTCAACTTTGATGAGATGAATAATCGCGTTAGGTTTGAAATAAGACGCACGATTAACGCTCTTACTTTGCGCTTACAGCGGATTGTTCAGGAAGATATGTTGAGTGGCCAACGGTTGAACGTACAGTCTGGCCGCTTGCGTGGATCCGTATCATCAAAGGTGGATGAGGATAAGGATACGATTGAGGGAACGGTGGGAGCTGGTGGTGCATTAGTACCTTATGCACCTGCACATGAGTTTGGTTTAAATGGTTCTTTGGGGGTTAAAGCCCATTTGAGAACAATTAAGCAGGCTTTTGGCCGACCTATATCACCGGTTCAAGTCAATATTAAAGCTCATTCAAGGAATGTTCGTTTTAGAGAGTTACGCTTCATGCGTGATTCACTGGATATTGTGGCCAAGATTGTGCCGAAAAATATTGATGCAGCAATTGAGCGAGGTTTAGCAGGTGGATAGCGAAGCAATCTATCAGGAGTTGTTTGATCGGTTAAGTACAAGGGTAGAGGGATTGATTACGGTCAGTCGCCGTCTACGACACTTTAACCATGTGACACCAGAGCAACGCCCAGCCATGTTTATTACACAAGGCAATCAGCAAGAAGTACCAGTACATGGTTTAGATTCAAAAGTTGAACTAGCCGCTGAGGTCTATCTCTATATCCATGAGGCCGATAGAGCTAAACCTCCATCATCACAGATGAATATTCTCATCGATCGCGTACGTGAAGCTATTCAGCCAGACCATCCAGAATTTAGCGAATATCAAACCTTAGGAGGTTTGGTAGAGCATTGCTGGATCGAGGGCACAGTAGAAGTATATGAAGCAGTAGAAAACATGCTGGATGATCAGGCGATTGCCATTATCCCTATCCGGATTCTCACAACCAACTAACAGAATATTCATTTTATGACCGCCTCAATGGCGGTTTTGTCATTTTAGAGAGGTCAAAATAAATGGCTCAATATTTATTTGGTGCCGGCAAGATCTTTGCTACACCGATTCAAGATGTATACGGGCAACCGATTAGCAATCCTACGCCTGTAGAAGTAGGGGTATTACAGTCGGTCGGGGTCGATATTAGTTTCGATTTAAAAGAACTTTTTGGCCGTGGACAGTTCGCCGTAGATGCTGCACGTGGTAAAGGCTCGATTAAAGGCAAAGCATCGTTTGGGCGAATTAACGGAACCTTACTAAATTCCATTTTCTTCGGTGGCGTTGTTGCGGAAGGTGGAATCGAGACAGTATCTCAAACCATTAATGGTGAGATGGTACCTGCTGGCGGCTTAGTTACACCTGTAGTTCCTAATGCTGGCTCATATGTTAAGGATTTAGGTGTTACTGACGGGAAAGCGGTACCACTCAAGCGTGTAGCGTCAGCACCAACGGCAGGGCAATACAGTGTAGATGTTGCAACAGGGGCATATACATTTGCAACGGCGGATGTAGGGAAATTTGTTTTTATCAGCTTCCGATATTCCGCAACGGTCGCAGGTGGTAAGTCAATCACCGTATCTAACTTAGATATGGGCTATACACCTGAGTTTGCCCTAGATCTTCAGCGGGATTACAAAGGCAAGTTCATGCATATGAATTTCTTCCGTTGCACCAGTAACAAACTTGGATTCAGTTCAAAACAGGACGATTACGATATTCCTGAATTTGAATTCCAGCCTATGGCTGATGATCTTAACCGTGTTTTCAAAATTGATTTATCGGAGTAATAGCAAATGCAATTTAAGCAAGTTGAAAACCCGCGTGGTAATAGTAAAGAAATTGCTGGCCAGACTTGGATTTTTGCTCCGGCACCATTGGGTACGATTGAGCGTTTCCAAGAACAATTAAGCTCAAATAATGTTCCCACATCTGTAATTGTTGATATGGCTCATATTTGTTTAAAGCGGAATTATCCGGATATTACCCGTGAATATGTTTCTGATGAGCTTTTAGATATGGCTAACATGGAAGAGGTCTTATCACTCGTAACTAAGACCTCAGGCTTGGAATATACAGGTACAGTCAAACCCGCAGGTGAAAGCTCGGGGGAATAAACTGGGAGGAGCTGTACACGCATTTAGTGCTAACTATGGGTAAAGATTACGACTATGTACGTAATGAAATGGATCTACCTAGATTACGAGCATTAAATGCGTATCAGCAAAATAATCCTCCCACCCATATCGGAGTGCAAAGACTTTGTCGTATCTTGGAAGCTTTTATGGGAATTGATGAAAGTCAGCCAGTTAATACTGAATCAGAAGACAATGACGATTTAATTGAGGTCTTAAGCAATTTTCCACAGGGCGGTTAATTCCGCCTAAGATTTTTTAAGAGACATTAAATAGTCAATTTGGTATCTTTGTTAATACATTTATAGGGTATCAAATATGATTAATAAAATATTAATAGGAATTCTTGTATTAGCTCTTTCTGCAATTCTTTATATAGTTGGGAATTATTTTTATATGCAATACCAAAGAAATGAATATGCAAAGGAATATGAAAGTAACTCTTATAAAATAGATAAATTAATAAAAAATAAGGCAACAAAAGATCTAAAAACCAATGACTTGGTCTTTGTTTGTGAACTAAGAAAATCATTGTGGCATACTACTGTACCTTTTGAAACTATTCAATTAGCTGCTGAAGATAATAGTCCGAAATATAAAAAGTTTGTTAGGGAAGTAACACAAGATATATTTAGAGATGCGCAATTGAAAGCTTTTGTAAAGGGGAAGCAATCAGAAGTAGACTCAGAGGTTGTTGGTAGTTTGTGCACGCTTTTAAACTCTGAGACTGGTTCAAGTAGATCGCTTTATAATAAGCTTTTATCTCAAAAATATAATATTGATCTGGAAAGCGGTTCGCTTAGTTATGTTGATATTTCTAAAGTAACCCAAGAAGATCTTGATGAATATCTAAAAGCAAAAAAAGCTGAAGAAAATATACGTCTGAAATTTTAAAGTCATTTTCAATTTTGATATGAACCCACTCCAATAAATGTGCTCTGTATGCCTGAGGAAACTGAAATGATGAATAACTGTGTAGAAGTTCATATTGTTGCTAAGACCTCTGAGCTTTAAAAAGCACGAGTGAGGCTAAAAAGATTGTAGATGTGTGCTTTTATCGGAAATCGAAAATTATTTATTAATTGATTAAATATTAGAGAGGCTAAATGAAAAAGCTTTATCTATTTGCACTTATTTTTACTTTGATAAGTAGCGTTCAAGCAAAATCAGTTGAAAAAATGACTGTAGAGGAAAAGTGTGGAGTATTCAGAGATACATCATTGCTCTATTTAGATAATTATTTCAATGGACAAAGTAGAGAACAGCAATATGGTTTTATTGACCAACATGCTAGCGATAAAGAGTCCGCTGATATAAATAAGAAGTTAATTGATAGCATTTATGATCACATTCCATTAACGATGTATAGCAGTGAAAGAAAGTCATATAAGGAAACTTACTCCTCTATGATTTATGAAGAATGTTTAAAAAGCAGAAGTTCTTCTAAATAAATTTCCTAAACAATGCATAACCACCTTCGGGTGGTTTTTTTATGCCTAAGGGGTTCGTATGGCAAGTAACAATCGCGTAGAAGTACATGTGGGTGCGAAAACATCCGAACTAAAAAAGGGCATGGATGATGCAGAAAAAATTGTTTCAGCCTCTGCCAAACAAATTGAAAATACAACCAAAGGAGTTAATTTTAAGTTTGATCTGACCGGTATTAAGCGGCAATTCGATGATGTTTCTAAGTCTATTTCCGAAGGTTTTAGCAATCAAATAAGCGAAGCTTTTGGAGGTTCTAGAATTGGATCTGCTTTTGAAGGTTTAACATCTAAATTAAGTATATTACGAGGAGGCGCATTAGTTGCAGCTGGAGCAGTTGCTGGTTTGGCTGTGGGTGGAGCCGCTGTAGCTGCTGCAGGTTTAGGTACACTAGCAATTGAAGTAGCTAATAATAATGTTGAACTTGCGAGATTCTCAGCCTTAGCAAATACCTCAATACAGTCATTTCAGGGATTATCTGGCGCAGCACAAACATTAGGTTTTTCTCAAGAAAAACTCTCAGACATGATGAAAGACTTCAATGAAAAGATCGGTGAGTTTGCATCAGTAGGTTCTGGTGGGGCTAAAGACTTTTTTGAGCAAATTGCCATTAAAACGGAGTCTGGCGCTGAGGGAGCTAAAAAGCTCGCTGAAGAAATGTCCAAGATGGATGGTGTAGAAGCCTTACAGACTTATGTAGATAAGCTTGAAGAAGCTGGAGTCAACCAACAGCAAATGTCTTTCTATCTTGAGAGTATGGGCTCAGATCTCACTGGATTAATACCGATTTTGCAAGATGGCGGTAAGCTTTGGAAAGAATACCAGTCTGCTATGGAAGAAGCAGGGATTATTACTGGTGAAGAGGCAATTCAAAAATCCATTGAATTAAAGGCTCAAACTGAAGTACTTCAAATGCAGTACACCGGTTTAAAAAATCAATTGGCTCAAGCAGTGATGCCTGCTTTAAGTGGTGTTATTAGCCATTTTATGAATGGTACAACTAAAGGAGGTGCTTTTGCGGGTGTCATCCAGACTTTGGGCTCGGTAGCAAAGGGGGTGGCAGTTGTTATTGTTGGATTAGGAACTGGCTTACAAAACCTTGTGAGATTAATGTCTGGAGTGATGAGTAACCTAAGGACCATCGGAAGTACTGCCGTAAACTTTGTTAATGCGGATGGGATCCTGGCTAAAGGTAAGGCTTTAGCTGGTGGCGTTAAGTCAATCTGGACCGAAACTAAAGATACTGTGGTTGATATTGCTGGAAATACTAAAGCTGCGATTAATTCAGCATCTAATATCTTTAGCGGAACTTCTTCTTTTGATCGCTTAACTAAAGCGACTATTGATATACAAAAAGCTCAACTTGGTAATAGAGGTGGAAGCGGTGGTGTCACTTCGGGTATTGGTCAAAACAAAGCACTAAATCCAGAAAGTGGTAAGTCAGATAAGGCAAAGCAAGGCAAATCTGATGCTGTGCGCCAAGCTGAGCAAGCTGCTAAGGCATTAGCTGATATTCGCTATAAGTATGCTAGTGAAGAGCAAAAAATAGCAATGGATCTTAAAAAAGCTCTGGATGAGATTGAAAAATCTAAGATGACTGCTGATGAGAAAGCCGCTGCCAAAGTCAAAGCCGAAAAGGATGCTTCAGACAAGATAATTGCTATCCGTTTAAAAGAGTTTGAGGAATACAAAAAAGCTCGTGAAGAACAGATAGACAATTATCAACAGCAAGCACAGCGCCTTTATGAAATAGAGGCGGCACGGATCCAAGCTGAATATGATGCCAAGAAAATTTCAAATGTTCGCAAAGTTCAATTAGAGAAGCAGCTCGAAGATCAATTACGTGAAATTAAGCGGCAAGGTCTTTTAGAGCGTTTAGCACTTGAGAACAAGCAAACTGGCGTTAATGGTAAGCAGGGCAATCAAAACCAAATCACAAACAACATTTCTGATTTGGAGACAGATCAAAAAGTTGCTGACACTAAGTCTATGGGCTTAATCAGTGATGCGGAAATGAAAGACTTTGAGGCTAAGTTTGGTGGCTTTACTTCTCGACTTTCTAACCTTTGGGAACAGGGCATTCAGTCACTTATGAATGGCACCTTGACTTGGAGCAACGCTACAAAAGCAGTATTAGCTGACATGGGTGCATTTGCATTGCAATCGGCTACTAAAGAGCTTCAAGGCTGGCTCAGAATCCAAGCGATTAAGTTAGCTCGAAAGCTTGGTTTCGTTGGTGCTGAAACGGCGGCCGAAGCATCTGGCCAAGCGGCTCAAACGGGAGCAACAATCGCAGGTGAAGCAACAAGAACCGGTGTTACAGCAGCAGGTGGTTTAACTCGTTTAGGTTTAAAAGCTGCTGAAGCTGTCAAAGGCATCATGATGTCAGCTTGGGAAGCGATGGCGGGCGCATTTAAAGCCATGGTTTCTATTCCTTACATTGGTCCAGTTCTCGCCGTTGGTGCCGGTGCTGCTGCGTTCGGTTTAGTTGCTGGTCTAGCTGGCAAGATCAAATCTGCTCGAGGCGGTTACGACATTCCATCAGGTGTGAATCCAGTCACCCAGCTACATGAAGACGAAATGGTTTTACCTTCACAACATGCAAATACCATTCGTGAAATGGGTAAAGCCATGCGTAGTGGTGCTAGTTTCGAAGCAGCTGCAGCAGCTGAAGGCGGAGGCGCTGGACCGACCATTAGTATTAATGCAATCGATGCAAAAAGTATTGAGCGCTTGTTAAAGAAAAATGGCCGTGCGGTTGCTAATGGTTTGAATAGTTACGCTCGTGGATTCGGTAAGAATGGTAAATAAGGGGGTATAAGTGTCTAACGTTTTATTTCCAGAGTTACCCGGTCTTGAATGGGATACATCAATTACCCCCATGTTCAATACCAAGATCATGACTTCAATTAATGGCCGAGAGCTCCGTGCGAGCTTTCAGGCTACACCTAAATATGAAATCTCGTTGTCTTACGCATTCTTGCGGGAAAGTAAAGGGAGAAAGGAACTTCAGCAGCTTCAAGGGTTTTATCTTGAACGCCGTGGGGCATTTGATTCATTTCTTTATAAGATGCCTGAAGATAATCAATTTAATTGCACATTTGTTGGAGATGGCTCCACAACTTCATTTCAGCTTTACAAAGATATGTATATAAGCCAATTGCCTCTAGGAAATACCGAAGAGCAAATGGTCGGTGAAGTGGATCCCAACATGTGGAATCAAACACCAGCCAAAATAATGTGGAACACAAACCAAGAAAAGCTTATGTGGAATAAATCATCTGCTCAGATAACGAGTGATGGTAAATATGTACTTTCACAGCCGATCGAGGAAGGTGTAGAGGTAACTGTAACTGGTACTTTTTACTATCGATGTCGTTTTAAAGATGACACACAGCAGTACGTCAACTTCATGCATAAACTTTGGAAGGCTGGAAAGGTCGAGTTAATTGGATCATTAGGAACTAAGATATGAGAAAAGCTTCACCTCAATTAATAGCCTTGCTAGATGCTGATCAGTTCATCATGGCCGATTTGTACACCATAACGACCATACAGGGCATTGAGTATCGTTATACAAGTTATGATTATAGTCTGGTTGTTGATGGCAAAGAATTCCGTTCTGATGGTCCGATCATTAGCCGAGAAGGAACTAGCCTATCGTTAGGCATCGAGGTAGATAATTTATCTATTACAATTGAGATAAATGAAAATACTAAGTTTGGCGATGTACCTGTAGCTCAGGCTTTTCATAATGGAATATTAGACGGCGCACGTTTTAAGTTAGAACGCATATTTATGGATATGTATACGCCAACTGATACGAGTGCTGGCACATTAGTGCTATTTGAGGGGCGTATAGTTGAGCCAGAGCTAGACCGTTATGTAATTAATGCCAGCGTAGTTTCAGATGTTGATAACTTAAAGCTTCAAATGCCAAGAAACTTGTATACTCCAGGATGTTTAAACACCTTGTTCGATAGTGCATGTGGCTTATTAAGTGCTGATTTTGCAGTTAATACGACAATTGCAGCAAATAGCACACCTAGCCGTATCCTATGCGAAATGAGTCAACCACAAGGATGGTTTACCCAAGGAGTTGTGGAGTTTTTAGAAGGGGTAAATACTGGGATTAAAAGAACCGTACGATTGCATGAAGCAGGTTCTTTACTCCTAACTTTACCACTTTTAGAAATGCCTGAAATTGGTGAAGCAATCCGTGTTTATCCGGGTTGTGATAAGAGACTTGATACTTGTACTAACCGATTTAATAACCGTGCTCGGTTCCGTGGTGCGCCGTTCGTTCCAGTTCCTGAAACTTCAATTTAACAATTTTATATTCAATCAAAGCCCTGCAAATCGCAGGGTTTTTTATTTGGGAAATATATTATGGCACTTCCTGATAAAAATGCCTTAATTGGGCCTACGGTCACAGAGGCCCAGTTTAAAACTAATTTGGGCGTAATTATTGATTTTGTAAAACCAATTGAATTGCAAAGTCCTTCTTACTCATCCACCGCACTATTAACAGCCACTAGACCAGCGGAAAACCAAAGTTACGCTAAAGCTTTAGACACAGGAAAGGTCTGGTTTTGGGATAAACCTGCTGGTTCTGTCGATGGGAATTACTGGACAGTTACAGACTTAAGTGATCTAGATCAAGCAAAAATCTTTGCTAATTCAAATCCGAATTTTAAGGCTGGTGCTCTCACTAACGCCTTTGATTTCGATTTACAGCTGACAATGGGGCAATATGATGTAAGTAATTCTGTTTTAAACAACTCAACTCATAAACCACCCTTTGATGTCGGGGGTATTCTTATTGTTGAGGGGTCAGGCAAAGATTACTTTGCAAGACAGCGTTTTTGTACGATTGACAACCAAGAAGCAGTACGTACAAAAAAAGATGTATGGGGGGCATGGGATGTTGTTATCAAGGCTGGAGATTTAAAAGCCAAGCCGATTACCGCACCAATTGACTTTAACACTTTTAAGAAACCCGACATTTATACGATTACAACTGTAATCCTTTTGCAGTGTACAAATAGGCCACCAGTAAATACGGGTGGTGTTTTTGAAGTAAACGGGACTGGGGCTGATTATCTTACAGCTCATGTTTTCAGATCATATGACAATATTGATGTGTCACGTGCTTTTAAAACTACTTGGGGGGCGTGGGATTTACATATTAAAGCTTCCGATTTAAAGCCCAAAGTTGTTTCCTCCGCAATCGACTTTAATGCATTTAATGTGCCTGGTCCTTACTCAATAACCAATAATGTTCTAGCAACTTGTTCAAACGGGCCTCCAACTCCTAATGGAGGGATTTTTCAGAATATTGGTACTGGTGCTGCTTACTATACCCATCGTGAATATGTAAGTTTTAAAGGCGAATTTTTTAAACAATCGCTTGAAACAACATGGGGACCGTGGAAGAAATTAGCCACTACTGATGTAACAGACTACTTGGCTCAGCAAATTGCAGCTATTCAAATACCGGGTACTGGTTTGACTGGAAAGAAATGGGCAGCAATTGGTGACTCAATCACATACGGTTTAAATAATACTGATAACCGTAGTTACGCAAATGTATTAGCTGATCGTTATGGTGCAAATCTAACAAAACATGCATTTTCTGGGGCTTGGATCAGTGCAGGAACGGGGGCAGTAGGTCCTGCTCCTATTTTATCGCAGTCATATACATCACTGCCTAATGATGCGGATTTTGATTTAATCACAATTGCTGCGGGTACAAATGATCGTATTGATGGAGTGAATGGAAATCTTGGTACTTTTGCGGATCGCACAAATGAAACATTTTATGGTGCACTTCATGTGTTGATTGCTGGCTTAAAAAGTAAATATCCGAATGCTCGCATGTTGTTTATTTCACAAATTCCGAGAACTGGTTTTAGGTTTACACCAACCGGAGCAACCGAGGATATTGATAAGAAATATAAAGCGATTGTAGATGTGTGTGATTACTACGGTGTCCCTGTTTGGTCCGGACACAAGAATTTTGGTTTTCATCCAGATGATAATGCAACTTTCAGAAGTGAAAGAATGCCTGATGGATTGCACCCAAGTGATAAAGGCCAAGTTTGGTATGCGAACCGCCTAGAACAACCAATTTTAAGTGCAGCTAAATAAGGCCATCAATCATGAAAAATATTGAAGCAGTTCAAGAGGCGCTTACGTGGCTAGGTACACCATATCATCACCAAGGACGTGTTAAGGGTGTTGGTGTGGATTGCGGTACTTTGATTTGTGAGGTCTATGAGAAAGTAGGCCTCATGGAGCATTTGGATCCGCGGCCATATCCTCCAGACTGGCACCTGCATCAGATGGGGCAGCGTTATTTAGAACTTATCTTAGGTGTATGTGATCCAGTTGAAGGACCACCACAACCGGGTGACATCGTTTTATATCAATTTGGCAAGTGCATTAGTCATGGCGCAATTGTCATTGAGTGGCCGCAGGTCATTCACAGTTATCTCCATCAGGGAGTCATTATCCAAGATGGAACTAAAGGAAGTTTAGCCCGGCGAATTGCCGGTTTTTTTCGTATGAAGAGGCTTAAATAAATGGGTGGATTATTTGGCGGTACCACGATTAGTACTACTGATACCCGTATTAACTCAATGCGAATCCAGCAGTCAGCTTACGGGCTTTGTCAGCCTTTGGTTTATGGCAAAACCCGTGTGGCTGCGAACATGTTCTGGTACGGTGATTTCTTAGCAACGCCTCACACTACTGTTGAGAAATCAGGCGGTAAGGGGGGGAGTACTAAAACCAGCAATACAACATTTAGTTATAGTGCTTCACTCATGCTGGGGTTATGTGAGAACCAGATTAAAAAGATTGGTCTGATATGGGTTGATAAAGATCAGTACATAACTAAGCAGGAAGGCTCTATTACGCTAGATCCAATCGACCAGCTAAAGTTTGAATTATATGATGGGAACAATAACCCTCCGTGGGGGTGGTTAGTTTCAAAGCATCCGGATCAGGCAATTAACTATCCATTTTTGGGATATGTAGCATGTGCTAATTATGAGATGGGAAATAGTGCGAGCCTTTCAAATCATAACTTTGAAGTAATCAGTACTATTACATTGTCAGAAACTATTGACGATGCTAATCCGGCTGATGTGATTGAAGACTTTATTACGCATCCTAGACACGGCGCAGCACCTAATTTAAACATGGCAGATTTAGAAGAGTTCCGCACTTATTGTCGTGCCGCCAATCTTTTAATTAGTCCAGCATTCACAGAACAACGACCTGCCTATGAAACAATCAATGAGATTGTCGAAGCTGTAAATTGTGCGGTAGTACCAAGTCCAGATGGTTTAAAAATTAGATCCTTTGGTGACTCGGCAATTACTGGTAACGGCGTAACTTTTACACCAGATCTCACACCGGTTTATCACTTAACTGATGATGATTTCATTGGTGATGACGAGCCGGTACGAGTACGCCGTAGCCGTGATACAGATGCTTATAATCATGTGCAGATTGAATACATCAATCGCTACAACCAGTACAACACTGAAACGACTGAGGCCAAGGATCAAGCAAATATTGAAATGTTCGGCTTGCGTACTGAAGATCCAGTAGAAAGCCATTACTTTTGTGAGCCAAAAATAGCCCGTCATGCCGCGCAGCTTCGCTTACAACGTTTGCTTTATGTACGTAATGAATATGAGTTTACCTTAGGCTGGAAGTACTGCCGGTTAGAGCCAATGGATATCGTCACTATCACTGATGAAGCATTGGGCCTAAATCAATTTCCTGTACGTATTACACGTATTGAGGAAGATGAGTTCGGTGAATTAACTATTACGGCTGAGGAACTTGCTGTAGGTTCAAGATCTGCCATTGAATATGATTCACAAGCATCTAATGGTTATCAAGGCGGTAATGAAGAACCGGGTAATGTGAATGCTCCAGCTATCTTTGAACCTCCGTTAGATTTAACTGATGGAAAGAATCAAGTATGGGTGGCTGTGTCAGGTGGGATTAATTGGGGTGGGTGTAACGTTTGGGCCAGCCTTGATAATACGACCTACGAAATGATCGGTACCATTTATGGTTCTGCACGTTATGGCCAGCTTTTCACAGCGATGGATGCGGATGATACCGCTTTGCAAGTTGAGCTAAATACTGCAAGTCGTATCTTCAGCGGAACATTAGAAGATGCACAAGCCGATCAAACGCTTTGTAAAGTTGGTGACGAGTATTTTAATTATCAAGTAGCCACTTTAAACGGATCTGGTCTTTATACATTAAGTGATGTTCTGCGTGGACGTTTTGATGATGCCCAGATTCATAATGCTGGTGAGCCTTTTGTGCGTCTTGATCGGGCTATCTTTGAGTATCCATACAATGAAAGCCTCGTGGGTAAACAGATCTTCTTAAAGTTTACTAGCTTTAATGGTTTGGAGCGCAAAGAACAGACATTGGATGAGGTAACAGCTTATAGCTATACATTATCGGGTGGACGTCCTGCGGGTGTTAAAGGCCTGTCACTTCAATCGCCGTTTGTGGGTACCACGTTCAAAGTTCAGTGGCAAAGCTCAACCGGTGCAGATGGTTATCGGGTACAAGTCTGGTCAAATGGTGCAATGATTCGGCAAGTTGATACAACCAATACGGAATATAGCTATTCGATAGAAGAGGCTAAAACTGATGGTATCGGCCGAGCTTATACAATACGTGTAGCAAGTAAGAGCGGCGACCAGTTCAGCACCTATGCTGAATTAAGCATTAGCAATCCGGTACCGCCAGTACTCCTAAATGTTTATACAGCTGCAACGGTAGATTCTATTACAGTGAATTGGGTACCGAGCGAAGTTCCAGACCTGAAAGACTATGCGGTATGGCTCAGCAGTACTTCTAATTTTGATCCATCACAAACGCCGCCTACATGGACCGGCACAGATTTAACAACTACTTTTGGAGGACTACAACCAACTACCCCATATTACATTCGTGTAGCAGTACGGGATGTATGGGAAAACACAGTCTGGAACTATACAAATCAGATTACCCAAAGTACTTCTGAAGGCTAATTTTAATTACTTATTTAGCACCCATTCGGGTGCTTTTTTACGGTCGCTCCAATGATGGATTGGACAACGAACAACTATCGCTTCCTAGCGGTTTTTCTATTTCGGGAGAAATAAATGGAACCAGTTTCCACTAGCGGTTTAACAGCACTATTAAAATTTTATGGGGCAGCAATTATGGTGACTTTAGCAGTCGCTTTAGTTGCAGCAGTTGTATTGATGACACGTATGCCACGCTCACCTCAAGAGTGGGCAGTGGGCTTGATCTGTACTGTTGTATCAAGTCTGGCGGGCGGCTCATTCATTATTGTGAAGTGGGGCCTTCATGAATGGATTACTGATGTTTGGGGAATGATGGCACTCGGTGGTTTCTTCTTCGTTTGCGGTATTCCCGGTTGGGCTTTAGTCCGCTGGACCTTTAACTTTATAAATAAGCAGGAAGGGAAGACGATTATTGAAGTAATCAAAGAAGTTAAAAAAGCCAGAAATGATATCGAAAACAGTTAATGCCGCCTTCGGGCGGTTTTTATCTAAACTCAATTTATTACTTTTATGTTAAAAAGTGATTCCGAGCATATTATTTGTCCTAAAATCCTTGGTTTTACTGATTTAATTACGGTTTTTATGGGAAATTTAAGAATTTTGGGTGAAACGTTAGAGAATGCAGAAATATTGAAGGATGTTCAATATCATATTAAGGACAAGAGATTACCAATATCACTAAAAGATGATTTGAATAAACAGGTCGTCGAGGTTGAAAAATATTTTGGTGAAACTGAGTTTGAAAAACTTGAGCTTAAGAAAAATAAAATCAATGTCTGGACAGGGATTCTTGCTGTTCCTGTATTGATTTACTGTGTTGCCTTATTCTTAAGTCGATATATACACAACTTTGGAATCAATCTTGATGGGGATATGATGAACCATATGTTATTTGACAACGTATTTAAGTATATATGGATTGTCATTCTTTATGCTGCTGTATTCTTCGGATTGATTGGCTACTTTTATTTACTTAACAATCAAAGCAAACAATTAATTGAAAAGAATGTAGAAAAGCTTCTTAGCTAAATAAATTTTTAAAATCCTGAAACCTCGCATTAGCGAGGTTTTTTATTATCTGAGGAAAAGTGAAATGAACATCGAGCAATATCTTGAAGAGTTGATTAAACGTGAGGGCGGGTATGTAAATAATCCTGCGGATCGAGGAGGGGCAACCAAATACGGTATTACTGAAGCAGTAGCACGTACAAATGGTTTTAAGGGCAACATGAAAGATTTACCGCTTAATGTGGCCAAAGCAATTTATAAGAAACAGTACTGGACAGATCCACGATTTGATCAGGTGAATGTAATTAGCGCGTTAGTTGCTGAAGAGCTTTTAGACACTGGTGTTAATTGTGGTACTGGATTTACAAAGCCACTTTTACAACGTGCATTGAACTTGCTGAATAACCAAGGTAAAGCTGGTTTTCCTGATCTTGTGATTGATGGTGTCTATGGATCAACAACATTAGGAGCTCTAAAAACCTATTTGGCCAAACGTGGTAAAGTGGGCGAGAAAGTTCTGGTGCGAGTTCTTAATATTATGCAAGGGCAAAGATATATTGAAATTACTGAAAAAAATCCAAGTCAAGAACAATTCTTTTATGGTTGGATTGCTAATCGGATATCATTCTGAGTAGTTTTGTTTAACTACATCACCAAAAAGGTGGTGTGGTTCTCCAATTTATTTTTAAATGCCAATTGTACTTTTATTTTAAGTTTCTAAATGTAATATTAAATAAATAATCTATTTTTCGATATTTTTATTCAACTATTTTTTTTATTAGCATTCCTCCATTTTTATTAATAGATGGAACTAATGAGAAACTTATCAATAGATTATTTAAAGGTATTTTTAGCTTTATTAGTGATTCTTTTACATTTAAACTTTCTTGGAAATCAAAAACCTGAACTTGGTTATGTGCTTGTAAATGGTTTGTTTAGATTAGCAGTACCATTATTTTTAATAATTACAGGGTATTACTTTCTAAGTGTAAATAATATAGAAAAATTTAAAAACTGGTTTTTTAGAGTTTTTCTTTTATATGCAATATGGATGATTTTCTACTCTCCTTTTTGGTTTAAAATTAGCAACTTATCGGGCATTTTTATAAATGCATTTATGGGGTACTTTGTACTTTGGTATCTAATTGGAGTGATATTTGCTGGCACTTTATTGTATGCATTGAGAAACCTTAAAACGAATGTTCTGTTAGCTTTTGCACTCTGCTTATATATCATTGGTTACGCTATACAACAAATAGGGAATCTACATTTATTTTCTGGTTTTGTAGATAAAATTCTAAATTGGCATCCTATCTCAAGAAACTTTGTTTTTGACTGTTTTCCTTTCTTAACTTTAGGTTTTTTAATAAAAAAATTAAATATTGACTTAAGATTTAAACCATCTTTAAAGCTAGTATTGTTTTCAATTCTTTTAGTGATAATTGAAAGCCGCTTAAACTATCTTTTTATTAGTAAAGAAGAGTCTTTAGATCATATTATTGCAATGATTTTTGCTGCCCCAATAATTTTTATTTATGTAAAAAATCTTAAAATTATGGGTAAAAACAAAAATTTAGCTCTTTTCTCTACAGCTATCTTTTTAATCCATCCATTCTTTATGTTGCTTTACAGCTTTTTGGTTGCACACGGCTTCCTTTTCATCGACATCTCAAAAGAGCTTTTCGTTGTATTTTTAACGTTAATTGCTGGTTTGATCCTAGTTATGATGAATAAGAAGTTAAAATATATTCTATAGTCTTAATTGTTGGTGCTGTGCATTCTTTTATCAGGCTGCACAGCTCATACAATTAATAGTAAGGTTAATATTAAAATTTGTGTAAAAGCCCTTTAAAAGGGCTTTCATAATAATGGTACTGGAAGTACCAAAACTAGGAATAATAATCTTCTCTTCTTTAAAAAAAATACAATTCTCTATAGACTAGTCTTTTTGAAAATATAAAGTTACATGGAAAAATTTAATTACTTAGACCAATTAATTGCAAATTGTGAAGAAGCAAAAAAAGCCTTGCCTAGTCGTGAAATAACTTTAGACAATATAGCTGATATTGACAAAATTAAGGGTTATAAGTCTGCTATATATATATTTCGAGAAATTGGAGGTTGTCCCTTAAAAACATTTAATGATTTTGCTTCCTTTAGAGAGGAGGAGGGGCTAAAAGGTGAAGAAGGAATGAAATGTGCGAGGCTAAATAGTCCTTCAGAAATCTTATACGTAGGATCGTCGATAAACGAACTAAGAAAACGTTTAAGAGAACATACAACACAATTAGTTAGTTTAAAAACTTATGCTTTAAGATTAAATAATTGGTTTAAAGGACAATATCAGATTCACATTAAAGAATATGATGTTAGTAGAGATATTCTTCAATTGATTGAAGATGATCTAGCTTTTGAGCTGAAGCCAGCCTTTGGAAAAAAAGGATCAAATGGTAAATAAAATTAGAATTAATCTTAAGTTTTCGCTAGCTGTATATTCTATCATTAGGATGCACAGCTCAGACGATCAATAACAATGTGAATGTAGGTATTTGTGCAAAGGCTCTTTAAGGGCCTATTTGCCAATTTGCATATAAATTTTTTAATTATAATTTTTCAGAGTAATCTACGACTTGAAAAATATATTTAAATATTTATGTATTTTTTACAAATATTTAAAATATTATTGATACTGGAATATTCATTTTCTGCATTATTTTGGGTAACAATTTCATGAATTTTATTGATTAGCTCATCATTTTCAAATGCATTGTTCATCATGGATTTCACCTCTTCAGGAATTAAAACTTTAAAACTATTTGGATCTAAGTGATTTTTAATATCTTCAATAGAACTTTTAGGTAAACTTGATTTATTTTTACTAAGTAAGTTTTTGATTTTATTGAAAAGATAATAGCTGAAATGTGCGCATATATATTCAATATCTTCATTTGGAACGTCAATGATAATTAATTTTTTGTAATGAAGTCTCATGATATCTTTATATATATAGTACTTACCATCAATTGTGCTGTTGATTATAGAGTAACCATCGTGGGTTGATGCATTTCGTGCTTCTTTCATAAATTTACCATAACGGATATCTTCAAAAAAAACACTCCAATCAATTTTTTCATTCAATGCAGTTTCTAAGCTATCCTTAATTGATTGAAATGAATTAAGATATGCATCAAAGTAATGATTTAATTCAGGCATTTTATCCTCTTGCGGAGTTCCCCAATTTTTTTTAGTTTCACTACAGCATTCTAAAATTTTATTTAAGAAAAATTCATGTCTTGAAAAAAGGCTATTAAGATGATTAGTAACCATTAGTCTATGTTGTTCAGGGTTTAAAATTTTCATAAGTAAACAAAATATTTTTTAATTAATACTCAGTTGAACATTTAAATATCAAATTATCAATAGTTTATGTTAATTATAGAGTTTTATTATTAAATTCCTGTTTTTTATCTCGTTAGTTTTAGATTATTTGTAGAAAGTAATTGATAATTTAGGATCTAATATTAAATTTGAAATAGTAAAAATAACCTTTATGCAATAACAAAAAAGAGATCTTTGGAGATCTCTTTTTAATTTCATCAGTTAGGGCAGAGATGGTTCATTTAGTCCAAGTATATACCCACGTTTTCCATTCGTTTTCATATACACTACACTCACATTCTGCAATGTTTCTGCTAGTTTAAAGAACTCTCTTTTCACTTTTGAAGCTGGATAACAATTGGCAACTTTTTCCTTGTCAACATAAGCATAAAAGCCATCAATAGAACATAATTTATTGAACTCATTGCCAATACGTGAATAATTAAAATTATTGTAAGCACTGAGTGACATCCATTGAAGAAGCATCAACATATCGTCATATTGCTTATTTAGTAGATTTAAAGAAGCATTCAGTCCAAAAATTGGTGTTGAGTAATCTAATAAATTATTAGCAGGATTTCTAGAATAGAACTTCCAAATAGGTTCATGATGGGATAATCGGTTCCTGAATTCTCTTATCAAGTTAAAGTGATCTTCAATGTCCTTTCTCTTGATGTTTGAAGGAGCATTTGGAAAAACATATGGTAAAAGATTTGGCCATAATAAATGTTTATTAGTAAGGTCTTCATAGTCCTTGCCAAGCAAGGTCGTCCAGAATCCAAAAGGTAATCGGCTTAATACATCCTCTCCTTTCACCCAGCTTTTTACAATAGAAGCATCATCACGAGCTTTTTTAACATGACTTTCAGTCGTACTATATTTGATGCGATTACCGTTTTTTACCCATCTCACAGCATTCTGTTTACTCATTTTGGCAATCTTTCTGTCTTGTATTGCTTTAACTAATTGTTCAAACCATAAGTCATTATTTTTATAGGAAACGAAGTTTGATCCATTCGCACTGTTTGGTTGATGATAGTTTTTTACAGCAACATCTATAGCATTTCTTAAAGTAATTTCTAAAGTCTGCATTAGCGGATAAATTGCTCCAGCTAAGGCAATGTTCCAATAATATGCTCTTAGTTTCTGATTGGGATCAGTTAGCTTCAAAATATTTTCATATGTACTTAATCTAGGGGTAGAAATAAAATCGCTCATTTTTTAATGAAGTAATCCTTGTTTTTAGATCTAAAGTATAGGGTAGTTGTACTACCCTAAAAATGAGTGTATTATAGCAAGCATAGACACGTTATGCGTTCCCTGGGATTGAAAAAATCAATTCTATAAACATAATGTAAGTAATTTGGAAAAACCACCGAAAGGTGGTTTTTCTCTATCTATAGTTTGGTTTTCTCTAGATCCTTATGACCTGTTATCAAATCATAATCGATTCAGCTAACTTGAAATCTTTTAACTCGTTATAAAACATTTAGACTGAATTTATAAAAATTATTTGTTAGTGTTTTATTTATAAATCATCAATAACTCATCAAATTTAAAGGGATTTCTACTTAATTTTTCTCTACTCATTGACCAGTTTCGATCAGGAACAAAGCACGGTCCGATACCTATTTTTTTCTTTCCAAATTTACTATGGATACCATCCATAGCTTTCATCAAACATTCCTTTTTCTCTATATGCTCAAAGTCGGTTAAGAGGTCATAGGTATGGCCAGATTTCGGCTCAAGACCAGTCAGCACAACACCGCATTTCTTGTATTTAATACCTTCTCTATAAATATCGCTAACCATCCGTGTCGCTGCTTTAACAAAATCAATAGCGCAATCCGTGGGCTCAGAAAACGAACCTGTGATTGATTTGTTGAAGAACGGCACGTTGGAATCAAAAGGGTTTGACTGTACAAAAGCAATCATACATCCGCATAAAAGCCCCTCATCACGAAGCCTTTTACACGCATCTTGAGCATACATAGAGATAGCTTCTTTTATATCTGTTAGTTCAGTTACGCGACCACCGAAAGACCGACTAGCGACAATTTGTTTTTTTGAAGGGGGAGTATGCTCGATCTCAATGCATGAGATACCTTGCAATTCGTAAATAGTTCGAGCCATAACAATCGAAAATTTTTTTTGCATCTCTCGAGGTTCAGCACAAGCTAAATCAAGCACCGTATTAATACCCATGCTTTGCAATTTTTTTGAGTGCTTACGGCCAACTCCCCAAACTTCAGATACTTCAATTAATGAGAAATAATATTCTTTGTTGCACGGATCCATATTTAAGAGATCACACACACTGTTAAAACCGGGATTCTTTTTAGCAATATGATTTGCAATCTTTGATTCTGTTTTACTTCTGCCGATTCCGACACAGACTGGTAGGCCAAGCCATTTCCATATTTGCTCTCGCATTTGTTGCCCGACCTTTTCAAGATCGAAATTCTTTTCATACGCGGTAAAATCAACAAAGCATTCATCTATTGAGTAAGGTTCAACTTCTTCCGCAGTTACGTACGAGCTCAAAATTTTGTGAAAACGTCTCGACATTTCTGCATACATTGAATAGTTGCTTGAAAGTACGAGTACGTTATGTTGTTGGACTATGTCTTTAATTTGGAATAACGGCACACCCATTTTAATGCCTAACACTTTAGATTCATTGCTGCGAGCAACGGCACATCCGTCATTATTGCTGAGCACAATAACGGGCTTATCATTCAAAGATGGATCAAAGACTCTTTCGCAAGAAACGTACATGTTATTGACGTCAATCAAGAAAAAGACTTTATTCTCATGCTTCATGAAGTTCTTCTTGTCATTTTAATAATATGAGTGACAACCCCCCAAACTATTAATTCCTGTCCTTCTGAAAGATAAATATTTTTATATTCTGGATTTTCGGCTTTGAGCCATTTCCTAGACTCTTCAATCATTAAGCGCTTAACCGTAAAATCATTATCGATTAGAGCCACAACGATGTCGCCATGCTTTGCATCTAAACTACGATCGACAATTAGTTCATCATCAATTTCGATTCCTGCATTCAACATAGATAAAGATGCAACTTTGACAATAAAGGTTGCAGTTTCATTCTTAATTAAGTGCTCGTTCATATTGAGAGCTTTGTCGATGTAGTCTTGTGCTGGGCTGGGAAAACCTGCTGAAATCTTCTCTAGAGCATAGGGGACAAGCATGTGAGTGGTTGGTATAACTTGCTTGATTGATAAGGCCTCAGATAAAACAATACTACTTTGTAGATATGGTTTTATCTGGATGATGGATGGTGCAATTTCGCTCATAGAATATCCCCCTAACTTGAATTTGTAACATATTCAAGATGATATGCTAGAGCTTAGTTAAATTTCAAATTTAAAAAGTTGTGAATAAACAAGCAGAAGTCACAAACTGACGTGCTTAATCATACCGTTGGTCAGAAAGTGAACATATGGAATTGAAAAATAATTCGCTTTTGTATCACTAAAAAAATTATTTTAAAAAATACTATTGTTAATATGCGGTATATAATACATTTTTTATTAATGATTTTTTCTTTAAAATTTTTTGAAAGTTTAACTATTGTAACACTAAATACTAATAAAATAATTAATAAGCAATATTGTTTTTATATTTAACATATTGTTTTTATTGCACTTTATTTTATTTAAAATAGAATTTTATAATAATAATTATAATCTATTATATTTTGTTATAGATAATAATTATTATAACGTTAGACGGGTTAGTCTTTTGTTTGTAGACCGATAATGTTTTAAGAAAAGGGTTATTATTTTGAAATATCTAGTTACAAACAGGTAGTTTTAATATTATATAAAAGTTGGCTAGTATTGATTTGGTTATTTTAACTCTTTCAATGGATTTATTTTTTTATGAGAATTTTTTCATATTTATTAATCATAACAGCAGCAATAATTTTTTATTTTAGTATAAAGTTTGGATTTGATTTAAAAACAGCCTTTTATACTTTATTTTTATTAGTGGTTTGGTCAGTATGTTGTTATTTTTTATACAAATTTTATGATGATATGGGATATCCAAAAATCTGGTTTTATCTATTTTTCGGTATTTTATTAAGTTTCTGTTTTTATCCTCTTTTAGAGTTTTATTCATTAAAACCAGAAGGTTATGATGTTTTGGATTGGGCTGGTTTACGAGAGAAGAATTACAGACTTGGCTTTCAACAACAACTTTGGTTCGGAATTTGGTATGGCAAGCTTGCAATCACAGCTTTATTTGCAGCAATTGCAGTAGTAATTCAGCTACTCTTTGATACTGATTATTAATACAGTAAATATTGGAAATAATAATAACGGCCAAGAGCCGTTATTATTATTTCCAATTTTTTTAATAAAAAACAGTTAGAGAAATAGGCATGCATAACTCTCTTACTGTTTATTATAAATATTTATTATGCAGCGCTCAGCATCTTGGCAATTTCAGATGCTGTAGGATTGTAATAAGTATTTACTAAAACGCTAATCGTTTTATGGCCTGTAATCTTGGCAAGGATCTCTACAGGCAAACGGTAGTCGTGAACAAAACGAGTAATTGCTTCATGACGTGTGTCATGGAACGTAATAACACCATCTAAGCCAACTCTGCGTAAGTTACGTTGCCATATTAATCGAAAGGCATTAGATGTTAGAGGAACCATGCGATTATCGTCAGGATCATCAGGTAACCAAGAAAGTAACTCTTTTGCCTTGGAAGTTAATGGCACATCACGAGAAGTACCGTTCTTAGTATCTAATAGGCGAATGAAATCAGGAAATACTAATCGCTTCTCTACACTAAGTATTTCACCTTTACGCATTGCAGTTTCAAGCGCAAATAGAAATGACCAAGCAACTCGGTGTCTTGGCTGAACAGGCACTTTTCCCCATTCATAATCGAGCCCAGCTAAAACAGCATCTATATGGTTCTGATAAATCCTTTGATTACGTGGAGGAGGGGCAGTAGGTTTTGATATTTCTTTGAATGGATTTTCTTTAGTTAGAAATAGTTCTTTCCGAGCAAAGTCAAAAACAGAGCTATACATAGCCATTTCTCGAATGACTGTTGCACCTTTAACTTGCTTTAACCGTTTATCACGCCATTGTTTAACTAATGCTGGTGATAGGTCATGAATTGATTCGTCTGCTAACTTCCCCCAATTTTTCTTTAGGCATTTAAGCATTTGAACAATTAAGCGGGCACTCTTCATTTTTCTGCCTTCTTCTTGATAGTACTGTTCAAAAAGAGCATAGAAGGAGATATGGATTTTTTCAGGCTCAGGGTTAGCCTGTTGAGATTGTAATTCTAATAATTTTTTTGCGGCCCATTGTTCACACTCACTCGCAGTATCTCGAGTAGCTGTGTAACGTTTTCCTAAGTAACGAACAGTGATGCGCCACGCGTCCCCGCGCTTAACCGGCTTTTGCATAATAACACTCCAAATTTCGTGGTGTCGCCGCGACACCAAAATTCGCGAATGCCTAAAAGACATCCACTTTTTTGGTGTCGCAACGGAAATATAAAGCGTTTTTTAATGCGAATTTTGACTATTTTGAGTAGTCAAAGCTGACCGATCGACAATAAAAAACAGGCCACATAACTCGTTAAAGTTATGCAGCCTATTGATTTTAATACATAAAATCTTGGAGCGGGAAACGAGACTCGAACTCGCGACCCCAACCTTGGCAAGGTTATGCTCTACCAACTGAGCTATTCCCGCAATGTGAGCACATTATAGAGTGTTTCACTAAAGTGTCAACACTCTTGTGATTTAATTGAACATTTAATCAGCACGACGCCAAACTGTCCCTTGACGCGTATCTTCTAATACAACACCTTGGTCGAGCAAAGACTGACGAATACCATCTGCTTTAGCAAAGTCTTTTGCTTTTTTCGCATCAACACGTTGTTGAATGAAATCTTCAATTTCAGCATCAGACAAAGCAAGCGCTTCTTGTCCAATATCTGATTTTAAGAAAGCATCTACATCGTGTTGTACCAAACCTAAAATGTTGGTGAGGTGACGTAACGTTGAATAAAGCACAGTCGCTTGGTTAGCTTGCTCTTCTTTTACAGCACGGTTTAACTCTTTATTGAGTTCAAACAATACAGCCATTGCTTCGGCAGTGTTGAAGTCATCACACATTGCATTATTAAAACGTTCAATAAAGCTTTGATCAAGCGTTTCAGTTGTCGTTTGACCATACACTTGTTGGTAAGCTTTAAATGAATGATAGAAGCGAGTTAAAGAAGTTTTTGCTTCTTTCAATGCCACATCAGAGAAGTTCACAGGACTACGATAGTGTGAAGACACAATAAAGTAGCGAATCACTTCAGGGTGGAATTTCTCCATCACGTCGCGAATAGTAAAGAAGTTGCCTAAAGACTTAGACATCTTTTCGCCATCAACGTTAATGAAGCCAACATGCATCCAGTAATTTACATATTGTTCACCAGTTGACGCTTCACTTTGCGCAATTTCATTTTCATGGTGCGGGAACATTAAATCTGAACCACCGCCATGAATATCAAAGTGATTGCCTAGGCAGCAAGTCGACATTGCAGAACATTCAATATGCCAACCCGGACGACCATTGCCCCAAGGAGACGCCCACGATGGTTCATTTTCTTTGGCATGTTTCCAAAGTACAAAGTCAAACGGATGTTTCTTTTCGACTTCTACATCGACACGGTCACTTGCGCCAGCTTGCATATCATCAAGCTTACGTCCAGAGAGGCGACCATATTTCTCAAATTTAGTGACTTCAAAATAAACATCACCATTTGCAGCAGGGTAAGCCGAACCTTTATTGACCAGATTGCCAATCATATTTTGCATCTGATCAATATATTCGGTCGCTTTAGGTGCTTCATCGGGTGCAGCACAGCCTAAATTGGCTGCATCTTCGTTCATTGCATCAATGAAACGAGTGGTGAGCTGCTGAATGGTTTCACCATTTTCATTCGCACGTTTAATAATTTTGTCGTCAATGTCGGTAATGTTGCGAATATAACGAACACTCCAGCCTTGACTACGTAAGAAACGTATAATGTAGTCAAATGCAACCATAACTCGAGCATGCCCGATATGACAGTAATCGTAAACGGTCATTCCGCATACGTACATATCGATGTGACCTTCTTTGCGAGGTACAAATTCAACTTTTTTTCGTTGCTCAGAGTATATAAAACAAACGGTTGCATAAGGGTTTTCAAACACTCAACAAAAACAGTGTTACATCATAACTGATGCATCATTTTTCACAAAGTTTTATGCAAGAATTTTATAAGCTTGTGAAATCTTATACATTTAAAAA
>Ga0308156_1000367_pt1 | contig 98677 bp, 87 predicted proteins | sample PhyAR2_FD_201041 | JGI IMG/M metagenome (GOLD analysis project Ga0308156, IMG submission 201041) | Phyllosphere microbial communities from UC Gill Tract Community Farm, Albany, California, United States - DLSL A.R2 | ecosystem: Host-associated > Plants > Phyllosphere > Unclassified | place: USA... | reverse complement strand
TGTGGTCGTTGAATGCCTGTAAAACGTCGGCGGCATCATCGGGATGCAGGCTCTCTTTCCAGGATTCAAAGTTGGCGTCGGTCTCTTTCGGCTGGAAGCCCAGCATCGCCCCCCAGCGCCGGTTGAAAATCACCAGTTTGCCGCTGGGAATATCCAGCTGCCACAGGAACAACCCGGTACCATCCAGCGCCGCATTAAGTTTTGTGCGGGCGTCATGCGCTATACGCTTCAGACGCGCATTGTGCTTTTTGAGGTTCTGTATCTGCAGACGCAGCGCTTCTTCTGACATAACCGTGTGAGAGGAGGAAAAAGGGGTATTGTGCCTGTCAGGCTGATTCTGTAAAGGGTGGCTTATAAAACACGATTAGCCGCGGTCAATTGCAGGCTGGACAGGATATCAGGCGGTGCCAGTCTGGCAATGCAGCATAGAGGCAAACCTGGCAATTGATTTCGCCATGAAATCTGTTTGTGTTGCTACAGGGTTGAGAAGTGGAATGGGTGCGGGAGAGGCGAAATTCGGAATGTTCGGGGAGATGGCGAATCGGGTGGCCTTAAAAAAGCAAAAACCCGCCAGAGGCGGGTTCTTTAAATATGGTGCCCGAACCCGGAATCGAACCAGGGACACGGGGATTTTCAATCCCCTGCTCTACCGACTGAGCTATTCGGGCAACGGGGCGCATTAAACCAAAGCGGCCCGGCAGCGTCAAACGCTTTTCACCAAAATCAAATCGACTGACCGCTTTTCCATCAACCCAAAGAGTGGGTCTGACCTGCCGCCATAAACCTCTCTGTTGGCCGGATATATTTTAGTCAGAAAGCAGGCAGAGTCTGCATTGTGACGCGAAATTGCCGATATAGCATGCGAGACCAACACTAATAATAAGGATCGCCATGTTTTCCACCATTACATCAGGTATCGCTTCCCGTCACAGCTGGCAGAAGCGTTCACACTCAGCGGCAACGCTGAGCTCTCTCAACGGCTCCATCGCCATGATTGAATTCTCCCCCGATGGCACCATTCTCAGCGCGAATGCGCTGTTTCTGGCGCGCATGGGCTACACGCTGGCGGAGATCGAAGACCAGCACCACAGCCTGTTTTGTACCGCAGAGCAGCTTGAGTCGCGGGACTATCAGGATTTCTGGCTGCGACTGAACCGGGGCGAAAGCTTCAGCGATAAGTTCCTGCGCGTGGCGAAAAACGGCCGACCGGTATGGCTCGAAGCCAACTATGTGCCGGTGCAGAACCGCCATGGCCGGGTGATTAAAATCGTCAAACTGGCAACCGACATCACCGATCATATCAACGATGCGCAGGAGCAGCGCGCCATCACCACCGCCATAGAACGGTCGATGGCGGTGATCGCTTTTAACCTCAAAGGTGAAGTGCTGAAAGCCAATGACAACTTCCTGAAAACCATGGGCTACCGTCGTGAGGAGGTCGAAGGTGTCCACCACCGTCGCTTCTGCTCGCAGGCGCTGCGCGACAGCCGCGAATATAGCGAGTTCTGGCAGCAGCTGAACCGCGGCGAATTTGTCTCAGGTCAGTTTCCCCGGGTCAATAAACGGGGCGAGACTATCTGGCTGCGCGCCACCTACAACCCGGTGTTTGACGAACAGGGCAGACTCTACAAAATCGTGAAATTCGCCACTGATGTGACCGCGCAGGTGGAAAAGAATCAGCAGGAACATGATGCGGCACAGCGGGCTTATCACACCGCACTGCAAACGGATGAAAGCACAAAGCTGGGTGCCGATGTTATCGCCAGCAGCGTGCAGACCATGAACGCCCTGGCGGGTGAACTGCAGGGGATCTCCGGTGATATTACCGGCCTGAGTGAATCCTCAGAGCGTATTGGCGCGATTGTAGAAGGCATCCGCCGGATAGCCGATCAGACTAACCTGCTGGCGTTGAATGCCGCTATTGAAGCGGCGCGGGCCGGAACCCATGGCCGCAGCTTTGCGGTAGTGGCTAATGAAGTCCGCACGCTGGCAGCAAACATCAATCGCGCCACCACCGACATCGAAAATCGGATACAGCAAAACCATCAGCTGGCGAGCCGGGCACTGAAAGGAATTGAATCCAACCTGAAGCGCGCCGATCAGGGCGTACAGCTGGCCCAGGAGGCGGGCGGCGTGATTGCGGAAATCCGTGAAGGTGCAACCGATGTAGTACGCGCCATCGGCCAGGTGACCAAAACGCTTAAAGTCTGACGCTCTGCGGGGGCAACCGCCCCCTTTTAAGGTGTTGCCTGAACCGGCGCTTCTGGCACCGGCGGGATAAAGATATGATCCAGAATCGCCCGCATTACGGGTGCCGCAGTAATCCCTTCGTTGCCGCCATTCTCCAGAATCAAGGCTACCGCCACTTTCGGGTCATTAAAGGGCGCAAAGGCGGTGTAGAAGATATGGTCACGCAGCCGAACCGGTATCATCTTCGCGTTATAGGTCTGGTTCTGGCGCAGGCTGAACACCTGCGACGTCCCGCTTTTCGCAGCGATGCCATAGGGTGCCGTGTGGAAATATTTATAACCGGTGCCGTTGGGTGCGTTAGCCATGCCAAACATCGCGTGGCGTACCAGCGACCAGTAAGGTGAATGAGGATCGCCAATCTGCGCTTCATGCTGCTGCGGATGATAGTTCTCCACCAGCGTGCCGCGCTGGGTTTTCTCCAGCAGATGGGGAGCAATGACCCGACCGTTATTAATCAGCGCCACCATCGCTTTCACCATCTGAATGGGTGTCGCAATCCAGTAACCCTGCCCAATGCCAACCGACACTGTATCACCCTGATACCAGGCCTTTTTATGCACCTTCTGCTTCCACTCACGGCTCGGCAGTAAACCGCTGTACTCCTCATTCAGATCGATACCGGTCGATTTACCATAGCCAAACTGGCTGAGCATGGTGTGAATGCGATCGATGCCCATCATGAACGCCACCTGGTAGAAGAAGGTATCGGCGGACTCTTCGATTGCCCGCGTCACATCCAGCATGCCGTGCCCGGTTTTTTTCCAGTCGCGATAGCGCCGGTCCGTGCCTGGCAGCGTCCAGGTGGGTGCGCCAAAGAATTGCGACTGCGGCGTAATCACATGAGTCAGCAGCGCCGACATCGCCATGTAAGGCTTCACCGTGGAGGCGGGCGGATAGAGTCCCTGCGTGACGCGGTTAATCAGCGGCAGGTCTTTATCCTGTAGCAGCTTTTTATAGGCCTGATAGCTGATGCCTTTCACAAACGGATTGGGATCGTAGCTGGGGCTGGAGACCATCGCCAGCACGGAGCCGTCGTGCGGATCTTCAATCAGCAGCGCCGCACGCTGCCCCGCCAGCAGGCTTTCCACATACTGTTGCAGGTGCAGATCCAGCGTCAGCGTCAGGTTTTTACCCGCGACCGGCGGTACCTCTTTCAGCACCCGCACAATGCGGCCATGATTATCCACTTCCACTTCCTGATAACCCGGCTTGCCGTGCAGCAGCGCTTCGTAATAGCCCTCAATCCCCTGCTTACCAATGTTATGGTCAGCCGCATAGTTTTCGGCGATGCCTTCCGCATTCAGCCGTTTATAGTCGTTATCGTTGATTTTCGACACATAGCCGATCACATGCGCCAGATCCGCGCCATAAGGATATTCACGATCCTGGTAGGTCTCAATGCTGGCGCCGGTGAAGTGAAACTGATTGACCGCAAAGCGGGCGACCTGCTCTTCGGTCAGCTCCTCTTTCAGCACCACCGGCTTGTAACGGCTGGTCTGCTTCAGCGCATGGCGGAAGGTGTCGATTTCGTCCGGCGTCAGATTAACGATCGGCGTGAGTGCCCGCAGCGTGGCGTCCATGTCGCTGATTTTGTAAGGCGTCAGCGTAATGGCGTACCAGCTGACGTTTCGCACCAGCGGAATGCCATTGCGGTCATAAATCAGCCCACGCGTCGGCGCAATGGGGATCATTTTGATGTCGTTCTGGTTGGAGCGCGTCTGGTAATAGCCATGGTCGCGCACCTGTAAGCGAAAAAGGTTTACGCCAAGAATGGTGAAACAGAGACAGACCAGAGCAAAGGCTATTGCAGCGCGGCGGGCAAACAGCTTCTCTTCAGCTTCGAAGTTACGAAAGTTCATCAGGGGGCATTATCAGGCGATTAATTATTATCTGTTATTGCGCACCATGATAAAGCGCGATCGCGGGCGTGCCAGCGCGAAGATGCACAAGCCTGACCAAAAGTGTGTCATTTGATGTGAATGTTACCGGGACGGCGAGGCGGGAAAATGCAGATCCCCCGGTTAAGGGGGATCTGCGCAAGGGGATCGGGCAGCAGGCGTCAATGCCTGCCACGCTGATTAATCACCCAGCAGAACAGACTCCAGCGCAATCTTGATCATGTCGTTGAAGGTGGTCTGACGCTCAGCAGCGGTGGTCTGCTCGTGCGTACGGATGTGGTCTGATACGGTGCAGATGGTCAGCGCTTTAGCACCGAACTCTGCGGCCACACCGTAGATACCTGCAGCTTCCATCTCAACGCCGAGGATGCCATATTTTTCCATCACGTCGAACATCTGCGGATCCGGAGTGTAGAAGAGATCGGCAGAGAAGATGTTACCTACGCGCGCTTCAACACCCAGGTTTTTCGCCGCATCAACCGCGTTACGCACCATGTCGAAGTCAGCAATCGCAGCAAAATCGTGATCTTTGAAACGCATACGGTTCACTTTGGAATCGGTGCAGGCACCCATACCAATCACGATGTCACGCAGTTTTACATCGGCACGCACGGCACCACAGGAGCCCACACGGATGATCTTTTTCACGCCGAAGTCGGTGATCAGCTCTTTGGTGTAGATGGAGCAGGAAGGAATACCCATTCCATGGCCCATTACAGAGACTTTGCGGCCCTTATAGGTGCCGGTGTAGCCCAGCATCCCGCGCACGTTGTTCACTTCTACCGGATTTTCCAGGAAGGTTTCAGCAATGTGCTTTGCACGCAGCGGATCGCCAGGCATCAGCACGACGTCTGCGAAATCGCCCATTTCAGCATTGATATGAGGGGTTGCCATTGTTTAATCCTTATTAAATTGCTGATTTACAGCATGTTCTTGCCATAGTCCATCTCGGACAGGCCAAAATAGTGTGCAATTGTCTGACCAATATCGGCGAAAGTTTCGCGGTAACCGAGTGAACCCGGCTCGACTTTCGGTCCGTAGATAAGAATCGGAATGTGCTCACGCGTGTGTTCAGTACCTTCCCACGTCGGGTCACAGCCGTGGTCAGCGGTCAGGATCAGAATGTCATCTTCTCCGACTAACTCCATCAGCTCAGGCAGACGACGGTCAAACAGCTCCAGCCCGCCCGCATAACCGGCAACATCACGACGATGTCCCCAGGTTGAGTCGAAATCAACGAAGTTAGTGAAAACAATCGCCTGATCCGGCGCGGTTTTCATCTCCTGAATCGTCGCGTCAAACAGCGCATCCAGACCGGTCGCTTTGACCTTTTTGGTAATGCCCTGCTCAGCATAGATATCGGCGATTTTACCCACGGAGATCACGTGACCGCCCTTCTCATCCACCAGCTTTTTCAGCATGGTGGCGGATGGTGGCTCGACTGCCAGGTCGTGACGATTGCCGGTGCGCTCAAACTGACCCGCTTTGTCGCCCACAAACGGACGGGCGATAACCCGGCCGATGTTGTAGCCACCCTCGGTCAGCTCTTCACGGGCGATTTCGCACAGCGCATAGAGTCGATCCAGACCAAAGGTCTCTTCGTGACAGGCGATCTGGAACACCGAGTCCGCAGAGGTATAGAAAATCGGCTTGCCGGTTTTCATGTGCTCTTCGCCCAGTTGGTCGAGGATCACCGTACCTGAAGAGTGGCAGTTCCCGAGATAGCCCGGCAGATCTGCGCGCTCGACCAGTTTGTCCAGCAACTCCTGTGGGAAGCTGTTCTCTTTGTCGCTGAAGTATCCCCAGTCAAACAGCACCGGCACACCGGCGATCTCCCAGTGGCCTGACGGCGTATCTTTACCTGACGAAAGCTCGCTGGCGTAAGCGTACGCGCCGGTGATTTTCGCCTCAGGATCCAGACCTGCCGGGAAGCGGCCGGTCGACAGCTCTGCGGCTTTGCCCAGACCCAGCGCGGTTAGATTAGGCAGATGCAATGGGCCTTTACGTCCCTTGTCTGCTTCACCCCTGAAACAGGCTTCGGCGATGTGACCTAACGTATCCGAACCTGCGTCGCCGAATTTATCGGCATCTTTACTGGAGCCAATTCCAAAGGAATCGAGAACCATAATAAAAGCACGTTTCATGCAAGTCTCCTGCGCATTGGCGCGTGACAAGTCAAAAAAAAGCGATCAGATCAGTATACCCGAATGCATCGCAGCTGGCACCGGTTACCGGTCAGTTAGCTGATATCGCTCACACGGCGATAGACAACCGGCGTCTCAGCCGGGGCGGAATCACCGAGCACCAGCGCGGCTTTGACCGCCGCGGCGGCCTGCTGCCATTTGTCTTCGCTGCTGGCGTGAATGATCGCCAGTGGACGCTGCGCATCGGCACGTTCGCCCAGGGTGATCATGTCGCTTAAGCCGACGCTGTAATCAATACTGTCGCTGGCACGCTGACGTCCGCCGCCCATTGCCACCACCGCCAGACCCAGCGCACGGGTATCCATGCTGCTGACGATGCCTGGCTGGTCGGCATACACCGGCTTGCTCAGCATTGGCGCGGGCAGATAAGCGTCGTAGCGTTCCACGAAATCGGCAGGTCCCTGCTGGGCAGCGACCATACGACCAAATATCTCGGCTGCTTTGCCGTTATCCAGCACCGTCATCAGCTTCTGACGCGCTTCGGTGTCGCTGGCGGCCAGTTTGCCGGAGACCAGCATTTCGCTGCAGAGCGCCAGCGTCACTTCCAGCAGGCGCGGATTCCGCTCTTCGCCGGTCAGGAAGCGAACCGCTTCACGCACTTCCAGCGCGTTACCGGCTGAGGAGGCGAGAACCTGGTTCATATCCGTCAGCAGTGCGGTGGTCTGGCAGCCTGCGCCATTGGCGACGCCAACAATCGACTGCGCCAGACTTTCTGACGCCTCATAGGTTGGCATAAACGCGCCGGAACCCACTTTGACATCCATCACCAGTGCATCCAGCCCTTCTGCCAGCTTCTTCGCCAGAATCGAGGCGGTAATCAGCGGGATCGAATCGACGGTGGCGGTGATGTCACGCGTGGCGTAGAAACGCTTATCCGCCGGTGCCAGCGAGCTGGTCTGGCCGATAATCGCCACACCCACCTGCTTGATGATCTCGCGGAAGCGGTCATCACTCGGGAAGATATCGAAGCCCGGGATCGCTTCCAGTTTATCCAGCGTGCCACCGGTATGGCCAAGGCCACGACCCGAGATCATCGGGACATATCCGCCGCAGGCCGCGACCATCGGCCCTAACATCAGCGACGTCACATCGCCGACGCCGCCGGTCGAGTGCTTATCCACCACCGGCCCATTGAGGTTAAGTGATTTCCAGTTCAGTACCGTACCGGAATCACGCATCGCCATAGTCAGCGCGACCCGCTCAGGCAGCGTCATGTCGTGGAAATAGATGGTCATCGCCAGCGCGGCAATCTGACCTTCCGAAACGGTGTTATCACGCACGCCATTGATGAAGAAGCGAATCTCCTCTTCAGTCAGCGCATGGCCGTCACGTTTTTTGCGAATTATTTCTTGTGGCAGGAACAAGGTAACCCCCTGGTTCAGGGAAATCAGGATGGGGAACAGGCGGTCAGCGACCGCCTGAAGGATCAGTAACCCGCTTTGCTGGTGTCGCTGTCATGGCCCAGGGTGTTGAGCAGGCTCGCCAGCAGGCTTGAAGCACCAAAGCGGAAATGACGCGCATCGGCCCAGTCGGCACCCAGCGTCTCTTCCGCCATTTTCAGATAGATAGCGGCATCTTCAGCGGTGCGCACGCCACCAGCGGGCTTAAAGCCAACCTGCTGGCTGACGCCTTTATCACGGATCACGTTCATCATGATCTGCGCCACTTCAGGCGTGGCGTTAACCGGCACTTTACCGGTAGAGGTTTTGATGAAATCGGCACCGGCATCAATGGCAATCTCAGAGGCCTGACGGATCAGCGCTTCCTGCTTCAGTTCACCGGTTTCGATGATCACTTTCAGCAGCACATCTGCTTCGGCACAGGCGGTTTTACAGGCTTTCACCAGATCGAAACCGACCTGACTGTTACCGGCGATCAGCGCACGATACGGGAACACCACATCCACTTCATCGGCACCGTAGGCGATAGCGGCGCGGGTTTCTGCCAGCGCAATATCAATGTCGTCATTGCCGTGCGGGAAGTTAGTCACCGTGGCGATGCGGATCTCCGGGGTACCCTGCTCGCGCAGCGTTTTACGGGCAATCGGAATAAAACGCGGATAGATACAGATTGCGGCGGTGTTGCCTGCCGGGGATTTGGCCTGATGACACAGGGCGATCACTTTTGCGTCGGTGTCGTCGTCATTCAGGGTGGTTAAATCCATCAGTTTCAGGGCGCGCAGGGCAAGGTCTTTGATATCGGTCATGAGGCTCTCCAAAGGATCGGGGTGCAACCCACCGGCTCGCCGGCGGAATGTTATAATAATAACACTCTGATGCCGCCTGATATGTGCCAGGAGTCACATAGGAATAAGAAATTAGTGCAACATTGCTACGTTTACTGTGACTAACATTACAGATAACAGGGCTTGGTGGTTATTATACGCCAGCGGGTGCAATGTTACTATTATCACATTTAAGCGCGAAGGCTGCAGGTCGGGTGAGACGCGGGCGGTCAGTTGCGCAGCGCCGGGAAAGCGGGGTCGAGCTGAAATAGCTGCTGACTGTTGTGCCACAGCGCATCGGCAATCTCCTCAGGTGACTCTTCACGCAGGCTGCAGAGCACCTCCCACACCTGACGCGCCCGCTCCGGACGATTAGGCTGGCCCTGAAAGCCCTGCAGCGGCATATCGGGTGCATCGGTTTCCAGCAGCAGCGAAGAGAGCGGCAGCTGCGCCACGGTCTGACGGGTTTTGCTGGCGCGTTCATAGGTAATGGTCCCGCCGATGCCAATCGCATAACCCAGCTTAATAAAGGCCTGCGCCTGCTGCAGACTGCCCGTAAAACCATGCACCACGCCACGGCGCGGCAGATCGTAACGACGCAGAATCTGCGCCAATTTGTCATGAGTGCGGCGCGAATGCAGGATCACCGGCAGCTGATACGCTTTCGCCAGCTTAAGCTGCGCCTCAAGAAAGCGTTGCTGCTTATCAAACTGCGGATCGTCGCGATAGAGATCCAGCCCGATCTCGCCGATCGCCACCAGCTTACGCGGCCGCTGTTGCAGTAAGGTTTCCAGCTGGTCGAGATGGGCCTCCTGATGATTTTCGATGACGATTGGATGCAGGCCCAGCGCGGCATAGAGCGCCGGTTGCGTCGCGGCTAACGCGCAGACCCGCTCAAAGCGGCTGGCATCGATCGCCGGAACGATAATCTTTTCCACGCCAGCTTCTGCAGCACGTGCCAGGCTGCCAGAGATATCCCCTTCAAACGGCGGGAAATCGAAGTGGCAGTGCGTATCGATAAACTTCATGCCAGCGATCCTTTGTCGTAATCAGCATCATTATCCGCCAGCGGCGGTGTGATGATGAGGCGGGTATCAGGTGCATTGGCTGCCGGAGCAGGCGGCGTAACGATACGCGCCGTGGTCATCGGTTCTGCATCACTCAGCCACTGGCCCAGCGTGGCGAGGAAATAGCGACCGCAACGCCTTCCCAGATGATAATCCTGATTCAGTGAAGCGATGCGGCTCCCCAGCGCACTGCTGGCCAGCGCATGCGGCGGAAAGATTTCGATAATGCGCAAATCATCGGGCGGATTCTCAATGAACTGCTGAATTTCCCGATAGCTCTGTTCATGCTTATTCAGCACGTTGATCATCGGCTGCAGTGCGCCGGTGCTGAGCCAGCGTTCCATTCGCTTAAACCATTTCGGGGTATAGAACATCTGCGACGGCACGGTGCGGATCACCACAATGGTATCAGCGCCACGGCGGGCGGCTTCACGCACCGGAATCGCATCGCTGATGCCGCCATCGAGATAGCTGATCCCTTCCAGACTGACCCCCAGCCGGTAAAAACCGGGAATGGCACTGGAGGCTTTGATCAGATCCAGCCAGTTATCGGCGGTCGGGTTGAAGTAGCCAGGCGTGTAGTCGTCACTGCGGCAGGCGCACATATAAAACTCGCGGCCGCTGGAGAACAGCTGCTCCGCGCTGCTCATCGCCAGCGGAAATTCACTGCGGGTGATATCTATCAGCCAGTCGAGGTCGATCAGATTGCCACCACGCACAAAGCGCAGCGGATCAAAAAAGAGTTTACTGGTGGTATAGCGGGTAATGACACGTCGGGCATAGCCGGGCTGACCACAGACAAAGGCAGAAAGATTTTGTGCACCGGCAGAGGTGCCGAGCATCAGCTGAAAGGGGTTGAATCGGGCACGCTGAAATTCATCTAATACGCCTGCGGTGAAAATGCCGCGTTGACCGCCGCCTTCACAAACCAGGGCAATTTTCTGAGATTTAAACGGAGTCAGGGCCAGAGGTTCAATGGCGCCGAGCGTGACAGGAATGCGTATACCCACTGTACGAACCTCAAAAAGGGGTTCCGGGTCTGCTGGAGGATCGATCCGTTAAAGACGGCAGCATTCCGGAGAACCAGTCATATGTTCCTTTAACCGGCAGGCCAGCTGGGCTGGCTTACCTTGCAGCGATGTGAAGGTGTCCCTCTCTTCACGTCAGTCGCTACAGATGACTGGTCTCCGCTCTATGCTTTGCGTTGCATTACACTGCAGGACTCATCGGCTAAAGCTTTTTACGGCCGGTAAACAGGCTGATGAGGAACAGGATAATACCAACGACGAAGACAACTTTAGCTGCCCATGCTGCTGTGCCCGCTAAACCGCCAAAACCTAACGCTGCAGCGATCAGTGCGATCACCAGAAAAATAATGCCCCAACGAAACATAAGCCTCTCCTTACCCTATTTAAAAATCGAATATTTTAAAATCGATCTGCTTATTTCATCCCCGGATGGGTATCTTTTATTCGTACGGCCACAGAAGTGGCCGTACGCAAGCTTAAGATTTAACCGTCAGGTCATTCTTAACGCTTTTCACGCCTTCAATGGCTTTAGCAATGCTTTCTGCACGATCTGACTGTGCCTGATTAGCAACCTGCCCTGAAAGCTGAACAACGCCGTCGGTGGTCTCAACTTTTACGTTGCGCGACGGAACAATGTCATCCGCTAATAGCTTAGCTTTAATTTCGCTGGTCGTGGCGGTATCGCCCGCATAACCTTTCATTGATGATGCTTTGCTGTCTCTGACGTGTAGTTTGTCGCTGACGGATTTAACACCTTCGATTTTCTGCACCACAGCCACAGCCTTCTCAGCCTGATCCTGTGAGGTGACGAAACCGCTTAAGGTCACGACGCCGCTATGCGTTTTTACCGAGATATCCGTGCTTTTAATTGCGTCATCATCTACCAGTGCCGCTTTGGCTTTGGCGGTGATGCCGCTGTCATCCATATAACCATCGACTTTTTTCATAGAACTATCGATTTTTGAACCCGCGCTGTCGGCTGTCTGTGACGCTTTCTGCGACATTGATTCGTCAGCCAGTGCGCTGCCGCTGATCAGTGCTGAGCCAATCATGGCGGCCATCAGGGTTTTAGCAATCTTAGTCTTGTTCATCGATATCTTCCTTCTATCAGTTAACTCACCCAAAAACTGTGGGCGCAACAGAGGCACAGGTGCCGCTGCGTTACAGGACGTAAGGACAAGAGAAGTCTCTTCCGCCGTCCGATAGAGTAATCATAGACGGCATTTTGCAATTTGCCTGGCTAACTGGTTGATCACACGTCAAAACAGAAGAAAAACGGGGTTTTTAGGAGGAGTCTGGAAGGAGGAAAACAGGGCCACTCCCAGCTGGAATGGCCCGGAAACAGGCGATTAGTGCTCGCGCGTTTTGCGGAAACGGACGTCGGGGTAACGTTCCTGCGTAATATTAAGATTAACCATGGTTGGCGCGATATAAGTCAAATTATTGCCGCCATCGAGCGCCAGGTTAACTTCGTTTTTACGCTGGAAGTCCTCAAACTTTTTCGCGTCGCTGCATTCAACCCAGCGCGCCGTAGAGACGTTGATCGCTTCGTAGATCGCTTCGACGTTATATTCGCTTTTCAGACGGGCAACCACCACATCGAACTGCAGCACCCCGACCGCGCCCACGATCAGATCGTTGTTATGCACCGGACGGAACACCTGTACCGCACCCTCTTCCGACAGCTGAACCAGCCCTTTCAGCAGCTGTTTCTGCTTCAGCGGATCGCGCAGACGAATACGGCGGAACAGCTCTGGCGCGAAGTTCGGAATACCGGTGAACTTCATGTTTTCACCCTGAGTAAAGGTGTCGCCAATCTGAATGGTGCCGTGGTTATGCAGGCCGATGATATCGCCAGGATACGCTTCTTCAACGTGCGAACGGTCGCCCGCCATAAAGGTCAGGGCGTCGGAGATCACCACATCTTTGCCGGTGCGCACCTGACGCAGCTTCATCCCTTTTTCATATTTACCGGACACCACACGCATAAAGGCCACGCGGTCGCGGTGTTTCGGGTCCATGTTGGCCTGGATCTTAAACACGAAGCCGGTGAACTTCTCTTCTTTCGCTTCAACCGTACGGGTGTCGGTGTCACGCGGCATCGGACGCGGTGCCCATGCCACCAGGCCATCCAGCATATGGTCAACGCCAAAGTTACCCAGTGCGGTGCCGAAGAAGACCGGCGAAAGTTTGCCGCTCAGGAAGGCTTCCTGCTCAAACTCGTGCGATGCACCCTGTACCAGCTCCAGCTCTTCACGCAGCTGTGCCGCCAGATCGTCACCGACTGCGGTGTCGAGGTCCGGGTTGTTCAGCCCCTTCACGATGCGGACATCCTGAATGGTGTGGCCTTTACCGGTCTGGTAGAGATAGGTCTCATCTTTGTAGAGGTGATAAACCCCTTTGAACAGTTTGCCGCAGCCGATAGGCCAGGTGATCGGTGCGCAGGCAATTTTCAGCTCGCTTTCCACCTCATCCAGCACTTCCATCGGGTCGCGGATGTCACGGTCAAGTTTGTTCATAAAGGTCAGGATCGGCGTATCGCGCAGACGGGTAACTTCCATCAGCTTGCGGGTACGATCCTCGACGCCTTTAGCGGCATCAATCACCATCAGACAGCAGTCAACCGCGGTCAGCGTACGGTAGGTATCTTCCGAGAAATCTTCGTGACCCGGGGTATCCAGCAGGTTCACCAGGCTATCGCGATAGGGGAACTGCATCACCGAGGTGGTAATGGAGATACCACGCTGTTTCTCCATCTCCATCCAGTCCGACTTAGCGTGCTGGTTAGAGCCACGGCCTTTTACCGTACCGGCGGTCTGGATAGCCTGTCCGAACAGCAACACTTTTTCGGTAATGGTGGTTTTACCGGCATCCGGGTGCGAAATGATCGCGAAGGTGCGGCGGCGTGCCACCTCTTCTAAAAAGGGATTAGACATGGAATTCTTCTCAATAGGCAGCGCAACTTACTGGCGCTGCTGATAAATCACGGTGGCCGGCAGAACCTTACCGGCGGGTAAACGGTGCCAAAAACGATCTTTCATCGTTGGCGGGTCAGCGCGAAGTTACATTGGCGTGAATTCCGGTTACCTGGTCAGCTTTAAGGCGGCATAGCATACAATATTTTGCGCGCGCGGCCTACAGGGAGAGGGGCAGGATTTCAGGGGCGGGGAATCGGGGAACGGTGGATGCCACAACAAAGCGGGACGGGTCTGCACCCGCCCCGCCTCCGTTATCCCAGCACCTTTCTGACGCAGGCTTTGAAGATCTGCACACCAATCTCCAGCGAGTCGAGATCAAAATGCATGTCGGGATGATGCAATCCGGGCGTCAGGTTGGTGCCCAGCCCCCAGAAGCCCGCTTTTACACCCGGACGCTTCACCGGATAGTAGAAAAAGTCCTCGCTGCCTGGCGTGGTCCGGGTTGACAGCGCGCCCTCTTCGCCCAGCACCTCGACGATCGCGGCGCGGATCACCGCCGTCGCCTCATCATCAATCTCGGCGGCGGGCATCTCTTTTAATACGCGGACCTCGGCGCTGGCACCCAGTGCCGCCACGCTGTGAGTAATGGCGCGCGTGACCTGCTCTTTCAGCAGCGTCATCGGCCCGTTCTCCTGCGAACGCAGATCCCAGACTACGCGGGCTTCATCCGGCACCGAGTTGGTGACACCGGCGTCGCACAGGAAGCGGGTCGCTTTGACGCTCCAGGTCAGGCCGGGCGAGAGGTGGATGGCGTTGACCGCCTGAACCGCCTGTACGGCAGCATCCAGCGCATTCACCCCCAGGTGCGGACGCGCCGCATGGGCGGGCTGGCCTTTGATGGTCGCTTCCAGCGTGCTGCAGGCTGAGTAGAGCACCGCAGGCACCGCCTGTCCGACCACGCACTCCTCCAGCGGACGCAGATGGAACCCCAGAATCATCTCCACATCATCCAGTGCGCCACCTTCGATCATTGAGAGCGCACCGGCGCCCAGCTCCTCGGCGGGCTGGAACAGGATCTTCAGCCGGCCACGTTTCACCGCGCCCTCCTGCAGCAGAGCCGTCGCCGCCGTCAGCACGACCGAAGAGTGACCGTCGTGACCACAGGTGTGGCGCGCACACGGCACGCCATCAATGATGTGCCCCAGCGCATCCATATCCGCGCGCAGCGCCAGCACCGGGCCCGGTACACCGCTGTCGATCTCGGCCACAATGCCGGTGGTGTTATTGATATTGCGCGTCACCTTCAGGCCCGCTTTCTCCAGCTGATCGGCGATGTAGGCCGAGGTTTTCACCTCCTGAAAACCCAGCTCCGGAATTTCGTGCAAATAGTGGTAATGCTCTAATACCTCAGACACAGCGTTACTCCTGAATAAACAGACGCATAACAGACATTGCGATCAGCGCGTTGATGATGCTCACCAGCATCAGCAGCGGCCAGTATTTTTTTGGCACATCGGCCACGCCCAGCAGCCGTCCCATATATTGCAGCTGCGATCCCATCAGGAAAATCGCCGGGGCCAGAATCGTGATATCCGCGCCGGTCAGCAGCCCTTTGGTCAGCAGACTCACCGCTACGCCGGTACCCGCCGACGATGAGAGCCAGGCGGTGAGCAGCACCGTAATTGCCTCACCCGGCAGGCCGAACAGCCCCATCACTGGCGCAAAAACGTGCCCGAGAAACTGCATGATGCCGAGCAGATTGAGCACTTCTGCCAGCACATAGGCCATCACCACATTTGGCATCAGGTTGTGAATGGCGATGTGAAAGCCTTTACGCGCGCCGGTCACAAACACATCAAAGGGATTACTGCTGGTCGTGATTTTATTTTCCATCGGCGAAATCCTTTTTATAAACACTGTTTAACACAGCGCGCGTTATCGCCGCACCGACAAATTTCAGCACGAACATTAATAACAGCGGAATAATAATCGGCAGCGTCATTGAGGCGAATAGCGCGGAGCCGATGGCGAAATAATTATTGATTAAGCCGGCACCGGAATATTGCCAGGCACTCATCACCACCACCTCTTTTTTACCGATCTGATTCTGGTCGGCCATCTCTTTGGTTAATGCCGCGCCCGCGTCGGTACTTTGCAGGTCGGTGATTAACGCCAGACCGCAATGGCCCGGCAGCCCCATCAGCGGCTTAAGCAGCGGCGTCAGCAACCGATGCGCCGCGCGAATCGCGCCGTAGTGGGTGAAGATTTCCAGCACGCCCAGCGCCAGCATCACCGTGGGCGTCAGCGACAGCGCAAACAGGAAACCCGCTTTGGCACTGAGTCCGCCTGCGCCAAGAAAGGTGTTGCTGGCGGGATCTTTCATGGTGCCAAAGCTGCCGCCCAGCGTGGTGAAGTCAAAGGCGCCCAGCCATGAAAGACCCTCGACGTTATAAAACAGCCCTGAGAAAAACAGGATGGCAAAAATTAACGCGACATAACTGCCTTTGGTCGCCGTCATTTTTACCGGACTAACCACACTCTCATCTGACATTATTTTCTCCTGATAACCTGGCTTGCCGCCTGTTCCCTGCCGTGGCAAGTTTCAATATATGGAACTGAGTTCTAAGCATGATTTATGCCAGAGCCGATTGGCGCGCGATGATTAATGGCCCTGCTGTCACCACCGGGCGTTTAATCCACGACATGACTGTTATGGCTCTGCGAAATATCTTTTTCTGACGGCAACGTGATATTTCCGGCGCGTTATCAGATGACCGCTATTTCTCCAGCTTCAGCGGCGATTGCACCAGCAGGATAGCGACCGGGCGCACTATCATGGTGCTGAAACCCTGATTTTGTTGCCCGATAAGGAGTGATGGAGAATGAGAATCGCTCGCATTCAATTTGCGAAATAATTCTATTTAAATCAATCAGATAAATTGGCTGTTTTTGCGGAAAAGCCTTCGCTTTACTAACATATTTGATGCATAATTCACCGACTATACCTGTTTATTTAACATCTTCTTAAAAGGACTCGGCCATGCTGACTGCTGAAATGACTGGGCGTTTAAACGACCAGCTGAACCTGGAATTTTTCTCTGCCAATCTTTATCTGCAAATGAGCGCCTGGTGCAGCGACAAAGGCTTTGAGGGTGCCGCTTCCTTCCTGAAGATGCATTCACGCGAAGAGATGCAGCATATGCAGCGTCTTTTTGATTACCTGAGCGATACCGGCGGCATGCCGGTGCTGGGTACCATCGCTGCGCCGCCAGTCTCTTTCACCTCGCTGAATGAAATTCTGCAGCAGGCGCTGGAGCATGAGCAGCTGATCACCAGCAAAATCAATGAACTGGCCCATGCTGCCATGACCTCACAGGATTACTCTACCTTCAACTTCCTGCAGTGGTATGTCGCCGAGCAGCATGAAGAAGAGAAACTGTTCAAAACCGTGCTGGATAAACTGGCGCTGGTCAGCAACAGCGGCAACGGTCTGTTCCTGGTCGATAAAGATCTGGGCCGCATGAGCACCGAGAACCACGCAGAATAATGTTTATCGGCCCCTTTTCGGGGCCGATCTTATTGCCGTCTTGCTGACACCACTGCACCGCTATTCCAGCCGGTAACTCGCGGCTTTCCCGCCATTCACCCACAGTTCACGGCTTTCCCCCGCAGGCAGTAACAGCGCGATCTCCCGCCAGGCTGGCTGGTAATCTCCACGTTTTTCCACCGTCAGGTCGATACGCGTGGCGCTGCTGCAGAGCGTCCAGCGAAGCCATAGCGCATTCCCCTGTTGCCAGCCGTGGCTCTCGCCATCGTCATCAAACATTTCGCCTTGAGTCTGCACGCCTTCGGGGGCAGGCCATAGCTGCCATTGCCGCACCGTATCACGCCGCGCATCGGTGGTGCTTTCGCACTCGCCCAGCGGGATCACCGCACCGGCCCTTACCAGCAGCGGCAGCCGATCCAGCGGCGCATCCAGCGTGATGGTCTCGCCGCCCGCAAACGCCTTGCCGCTGTGCCAGTCATACCAGCCGCCGCGGTTACGGGGCAGATAGACTTCACGACTGCGCGCGCCCTGCTCCACTACGCTGGCGACCAGCAGATCGCGCCCCAGCATAAAGTCATCACACTCCTGATAGGTCAGCGGATCCTGCTCGTGATCGAGAAAGGTCGGGCGCAGCATCGGCTCATCTTCCACACTGGCCTGCCACGCCAGGTTATAGAGGTAGGGCATCAGGCGATAGCGCAGCCGGATCGCCTCGCGGATCATCGGCGTGACCTCCGGGTACATCCAGGGCTCGTTTACCGTGTGATCGTCATTCCAGGAGTGGATAGTAAAGCGCGGGTGCATAACGCCATTCTGAACCCAGCGCACAAACAGCTCGGCATCCGGCTTATCGCCCGAGAAGCCGCCGACATCGTGCCCGACGTTAAACAGCCCGGAGAGGCTCATCCCCAGTCCCATGCGGATGTTATAGCGCAGGGTTTGCCAGCTGGTGCGGTTATCGCCGCTCCAGGTCTGTACATAGCGCTGCATCCCGGCGCAGCCGGAACGGGAGATCAGATAAGGGCGTTTGTCCGGTGCAAACTGCTGCTGGGCTTCCATTGAGGCGCGCATCATCAGCAACGGCATTACCGGCCGGATATGCTTGATGGCGATCGGCTGACCAAAACCGTGACAGCGCGCTTCGCCATCCCACACCTCATATTCGTTGTTGTCATTCCAGGTAGAATCGATGCCCTTTTCCAGCAGCTGCCGGGTGACATTCTCCTGCCACCAGCGCACCGCCTGCGGATGAGTGAAGTCGAGGTGCGAGCCTTCATCGTCCCAGAACACCGAACGCTCAGGACGATCCTGCTCAGAGTCACGAATAAACAGCCCCTGCGCGGCCACTTCCTGATAGCGCGGATGATCCTGTAGCAGGCAGGGCTTGATGTTGGCTGCCAGCTTCATTCCGGCAGTATGAAACGCGTCGCTCAGCGCATTGGGATTCGGGACTTTGTCGTAGTTCCAGTTGAAGACGTAGCGCTTGTTGTTAATCGAGGTGTAACCCGAAGAGAGCTGGAACGAGTCGCAGGGAATTTCATGCTCGCGACACAGACGGATAAAGGATTGCAGCTGCTGTTGCGCGTCGGGCGCGTCGGTATAGTGCATGGTGGACCCGCTGTAGCCCAGGCTCCACTTCGGCTGAAACAGGGTGCGACCGGTCAGACGCACAAAGGCTTTGGTGACGTCGAGCAGCGTCGGGCCCAGCATCATGTAGTAATCAAGATCGCCCGCCTCGGCGCGGTAGCGACGATAAGGGAGATGGTAGTTATCCAGCTCATTCCCCAGATCGAGCCAGCTGCTGCTCAGGTTGTCATAGAACAGGCCAAAACTGACGCCATCGCGCTGCGTCAGGGTAAACGGAATATGTTTATAGAGCGGATCGGTGCTGGCGGCGTTGTAGCCCATGGCGTCCAGATTACGCATCTCAAAACGGCGGTTAACGCGGTTCAGGTCGCCGCTCTTCTCGCCCAGGCCATAAACCCGATCCTGCGGCTGGCGACGCTGATAGTGCTCGACCCCGTCGCCGTGTGCATTGAGCAGATAGGCACCGGTGTGACGGTCGGCGGCCAGCGGCTGCCAGCTCTCACCATCAAACTGCTCCCAGCTCAGGCAGAGCGGCTGATGCACCGTGACACGCAGTCGTTGCGTGCTGATGCGCAACTGCTGCGCATCGTGTTCAACCTTAAATGCCGGCAGCGTAAAGCCATCCAGCGCCTCACGATCCCGCCCCTGCCAGGGCACGTCGCTGACAGGCGCAATGCTCCAGGTGCGGTTCAGCGCCAGCTCACCGTCGCGCTTCAGCAGCACGCGCATCAGCTTATCCTCCAGCACGTAAAGCCGCAGGAAGTGACGATCTTCGACCTTGAGTTCAACAAAGTGATCGGCCTGCTGATGCAGCGTCCAGTTCTTCAGGGTTTTCATCGCGATATCCTTATGGGTTAGCAGGGCGCTGGCGGCGTTCGGCGACCAGCATCACCAGGAAAACGGCACCAATCAGGTCAAAGAAGCCCATCGCCACAAACAGCGGATTGAAGCCGATGGTATCGGCGGTGACGCCGATAATCAGCGAGAAGATAAAGCTGGCGATCCAGGCGCAGGAGCCGCGCATGCCGTTGACCGTGGCCATCTGGCGGCGATCAAAACGCTCCACCACCAGCGCGCTCAGCATGCAGGAGATCACCTGATGGCCGAAGCCACCGACCGAGATCAGGGCGATCGCCAGCCAGGGATCTTTTACCAGCGTCATCAGCGCCAGGGAGACCATTAGCAGTGCGCCGGTCACCGAACTGGCGACAATCGAATTGACGCGGGTGAGACCAAACCAGCGCACATAGATTTTGGTCAGATAGCCGCTGGCGACGCTGCCGAGGTCGGCGGCCAGAAACGGCAGCCAGGCAAACATCACGATCTGCTTGAGATCCATGCCGCGCTCATTGGCCAGATAGAGCGGCACCCAGAAGCTCAGGACCGCCCAGGCCGGTTCGGCCAGAAAAGCCGGGATGGCGATGCCGTAGAATTTCTTCTCTTTACCAATCACTTTCAGCGCGGTGAAGAACGGCAGTTTTTCCCCGATCGCTTCGTTGTCCTGATTAATAAAGGCCCGCTCTTCATCAGAGAGACGAGGATGACTCTCAGGCGAGTGATAGCCCCACCACCAGAGTGCAACCCACAGCAGGCCCAGCCCGCCGGTGAGCAGAAAGGCGCCCTGCCAGCCAAACGTTATGTGCGCGACATAAATAATCGGTGGTGCCAGCATGGCACCAATCGAAAAGCCGACGCCCGCCCAGCCCGCCGCGACCGGACGCTCCTTTTTCGGAAACCAGTCACCGATCGCTTTGGCGTTCGCGGGCGTTGCCGCCGCCTCAGAGGCGCCCATGACAAAGCGCAGCAATGCCAGATGCAGCCAGCTTCCTGCGCCGGCGTGCAGCAGACAGGTCACCGACCAGATCAGCGCACAGATCAGGAAGCCCATCTTCAGTCCGATCACATCGATCAGCCAGCCGCAGATTGGCTGAAACAGGGTATAGGCCAGCTGAAACGCCGCCACCACCCAGGAGTACTGTTCGGTCGTCATGTGAAGACTGTTTTTAAGTTCCGGTGCCAGAATGCCGAGCGAGTTGCGGGTGATGTAGTTGACGGTTACACCCAGCAGGAACATTCCCAGCATCCACCAGCGTAAATTTTTAATCACGCGCACCGTGCGGGATGCACTGATGGGTTTGGTTGTTGATTCGAGGCTCATTGTGCCACTCCTGATTGCCATTGATGACGCACACCGCCTGCTGGCGTACCGCGTGTCCTGTAACGAACTTAGAAAAGTGCGAAACGTGGGTACAGACACTTTTTTGCAACGCTTTTCATGGCAGGCTGAATCCCGGCAGAAAATGGCACTGAAACGCTTATCTGACGCGATTCAGCAGGTTATGAAAAATTTTTCATCAGCAGATTTGAAGGCGATCACAGAATGAAACAAAGGCTGAAAGTAAGCGAAATTGCGGCACTCAGCGGCGTCTCCATCAGTACGGTGTCGCGGGTGCTGGCGGGTAAAGCCAATACCCGGCCCGCCACCCGTGACAAAGTGCTGGCCGTGGCGCAGCAACAGGGCGTGCTAAACAACCTGCACAGTGGTCGCCTGCTGCTGAATAACCTGATGGTTTTTGCCCCGCCGCGCGCCTTTGATGTACGCAGTGACATCTTCTACTACAAAGTGATTCAGGGGATCAGCCAGGCGGTGGAGCCGCATGAGGTGCGGCTGCGCTACTGCCCGCTGGAGGAGGTGGAAAGTGATGCGGCGCTGTTTATCGATAAGATGCAGCAGACCGAAGCGGCACTGCTGATCGGCATTGATGATGAGCATATTCATCAGCTGGCGGCGGAGATGAACAAACCCTGCGTGCTGATTAACGCCCGCGATCGCCGAATGCGCCTGCCTTCGGTCTCGCCCCATCATCAGCTGATTGGTGAATTCTCAGCGCGCTACCTGTTTGAGCAGGGACACCGGCAGATCCTGTCGCTGCATTGCTTACGCCGCTACACCATGGAGCAGCGATTGCAGGGGGTGCGCGACGCCTGGCATGCCATGAACCTGCGGTTTGACAGCCGCCAGCATCTGCTGACCCTGAACAGCTTCAGCAGCAATGAAGCGGCGGAGCGGCTGAGTGAATATCTGCGCCACTGTCCTGATGCGCTGCGCCCGACCGCGATTCTCGCCAGCGGTGATTACATTGCGGCGGGCGCCGTCACTGCGCTGGAGCAGGCCGGTCTGCGGGTGCCGCAGGATATTTCGGTGATGAGTATGGATGGCTTTAACCTGGCCGCTATCCACGATATTCCGCTGACCTCGGTGCAGGTGCCGCGTGATGAGCTGGGCGCAGCGGCAGTGAGAATGTTGCAGGAGATGCGACTGAATCCAGGCACACCCACCGGCAGCCTGCTGCTGAATGGCAGGCTGGTGGTGCGCGAGTCGGTGCGGCGCATTCGCGATAATCTCAGCCATGCGCCGGTCCAGCAGCATGGCCTCTATGATTAACACGGTATGGATTAACACGGCGCGGATTAACCCAGCGTTTTCAGCCGCAGTTCCGACGGCTGAGGCCGTCCGAACAGGAAGCCCTGGAACAGGGTACAGCCCTCATCGCGCAGCTTAGCGAACTGCTCATCGCTCTCCACCCCTTCGGCAGTAATCTGGATATCCAGACTGCGACTCATGCCGGTGATGGCGCGGATAATCGCCAGCGCCTCGCGGCTGTCACCCATATCATTGATAAAGGATTTGTCGATTTTGATTTTGTCGAACGGGAAAGATCGCAGATAGCTCAGCGACGAATAGCCGGTGCCGAAATCATCCAGCGCAATCTGCACGCCCAGCGCCTTGAGATTTTGCAGGGTACGGATATTACCCAGCGAATCATCCAGCAGCACCGATTCGGTGATCTCAACCTCCAGCCGTGCCGGATCGAGACCCGACTCTTTCAGCGCGCCTTCCACCACCGGCACCAGCGAGCTGTTTTTAAACTGCAGCGGTGAGAGGTTGACCGAGACCGACTGCTCCCCTTCCCAGCTCGCCGCTTCGCGACAGGCTTCGTAGAGTGCAAACGCCCCCAGCATATGAATCAGGCCGGTCTCTTCAGCGATCGGGATGAAGTCGTTGGGCATGATCAGCCCGCGAACCGGATGATGCCAGCGCATCAGCGCCTCATAGCCAATGATGGTACGGTTATCACCGTTGGTGATGGGCTGATAGTAGAGCCGCAGATGCCCGCCGCTAATCGCATCGCGCAGATCGTTTTCAATCAGGCGTCGACTGCGCGCCACATCGTCCATCTCCAGCGTGAAATGCTCATAGCGGTTGCGACCGTTGCGTTTGGCTTCATACAGCGCCATGTCCGCACAGCGCAGCAGCTGCTCCGGCGTATTGGTGATGGTGGTGCTGAGCGCAATCCCCACGCTGAGCCCGACCGACAGATTATGGCCTTCAACGTTGACCGGCGGGCGAATCGCCTCAATCAGGCGCTGCGCCACAATGCTCGCCTCTTCATTACTGGCCACCGAAGGCAGCACGATGGCGAACTCATCGCCTCCGATACGCGCCAGAGTATCCTGGTCACGCAGCGCGTTACGCAGACGCTTAGCCACACTGCGCAGCAACTCGTCGCCAATCTGGTGGCCCAGCGCATCGTTCACATTTTTAAAGTTATCGAGATCAAGGCAGAGCGCGGCAGTCTGACGCTGTATCTGACCGGCAGTGCGCAAGGCTTCACTCAGACGCTGGCGGAACAGAATGCGGTTCGGCAGGCTGGTGAGATTGTCGTGGTGCGCCATATGGTGAATACGGGCATCAGCGGCGCGCTGGTCAGTGACATCTTCCACCAAGAGCATCAGGTAGTTACGTCGCGCATCCTGACCGTTAATCGCAGTGGCGCGGGTATGCAGAATGCGTTCGCCGCTGGCGGTCATCAGCAACTGCTCACGTTCATGCATGCCCTCACTGCGCAGCGCAACATCCGCCAGATTATTAAAGTAATCGCTGAGTTCGGGCGACATACATTCGTGCGGGCGCTTGTTGACGATCAGCGATTTCGACAGGCCAAACAGCTGCTGAGTGCGGTCGTTAACCAGCAGGATCTCGCGGGTGATCGCATCTTCAACAATCACGCAGGAGGGAATGTTGGCGATGATATTATCCAGGAATTTAGAGAGCGCGGTTTTCTGGGTGCTCTGGGCTTCAGCCAGATCCCTGGCGCGCAGCACCTGCTGCTCCTGCTCACGGCGTTCCGTGCGGTCGCGGGTGATCTTAGCGAAGCCAACCAGCTTGCCGTCATCATCGTGGATCGCGTCGATGACCACATGCGCCCAGAAGGCGCTGCCATCTTTGCGGTAGCGCCAGCCCTCATCTTCAAAACGGCCGGTCTTAAGCGCGATACCGAGATTCGCTTCCGGGATGCGATTCAGCCGCTCCTGGGAACTGTAAAACAGCGAGAAGTGCTGACCCACCACTTCATCCGCTTTGTACCCTTTGGCACGCTGCGCACCGGCATTCCAGTTCACCACCACGCCATCGACATCGAGCATATAGATGGCGTAATCGGTGACCCCTTCTACCAGCAGACGGAAACGCTGCTCCTGCTCCCGTTGCTGACTGCGGACGCGCTGCTGTTCGGTGCAGTCGCGGGTGATTTTAGCGTAGCCCAGCAGCTTACCCTGATCGTCGCGGATCGTGTCGATCACCACATGCGCCCAGAAGGCGCTGCCATCTTTGCGGTAGCGCCAGCCCTCATCTTCAAAGCGGCCGGTGCGATAAGCGGTTTGCAGGTTCTGCTCCGGGACACGGTTCAGGCGATCCTGTGCGCTGTAGAAGCGGGAAAAATGCTGGCCGACAATCTCTTCCGCCACATAGCCTTTGGCGCGCTGTGCCCCGGCATTCCAGTTCACCACGTTACCGTCATGATCGAGCATATAGATGGCGTAATCGGTAACGCCCTCCACCAGCAGGCGGAAGCGCATCTCCTGCTCCCGCTCTTTGCGCTGCTGCTCCTGCTGCTGAGTGCAGTCGCGGGTTATACAGGCGTATCCCACCAGCAGACCGGCGTCATTGCGTATCGGGTCGATCGTCTCGTGTGCCCAGAAAGCACTGCCATCTTTACGATAGCGCCAGCCTTCGCTTTCATGGTGTCCGGCAGTGGCAGCCATATCCAGCCCACGCTGCGGCAGGCCCCGGCGGCGATCTTCTTCGCTATACAACAGAGCGAAGCTACAGCCAATCATCTCGTCTGGCGTATAGCCTATCGTGCGCTGAGCACCCTGATTCCAGCTGCCGATGATACCGTCAGGTTTTAGCATAGTGATGGCGTAATCATTCACGCTTTGTACCAGCATGCGATAGATGACCTCAGAGTTATTATCCATTGTGATTAGCCTGCTGCTCTGTAGCCGGATGACGGCTTAGGAATGTTCTTAATAGCGTGCGCAGACTACAGCCGAAAAGAGCTGAGATGACAAGCGCATTAAGAAGATTAATCAGTGTTTATAAGGGGTTTATCGGCAGCGGCGAGTAAATGTTCAATGACTCCGTGGCGGCGGCGCGTCAGGCGACCCGCTCCCAGCGCGAGGAGAGCGAATAACGGTGCTGCCAGCAGAGCATTGCCGGACTTTGGCTCATCAGCTGCTGGCACTCTTGCGGCGCGACAAACGCCGGGATCACTTTCTGGGCCGCCGTCTGTCTGATCAGCGCCAGCTGATCGTCGAGCGGCGGATGCACATTCCACGGCAGCCAGCGTGCCATGCCGGATTGCAGCATCTCAAAGGCACGGGTGCCGCTGGAAACGTGACTGCTGAAGATCAGACGAAAGTCGGGCTGATGGCTGAGCTGCGCCGCCAGCCCGCTGTCAGCCACCGCATCCGCCGCGACAATTACCGTATCCGGTCGCCAGCGGTCGGGTGTTGCGACGCGCAATAACCGGGCCAGCGCCAGCATCGCCGCGGCGGGCAGGCTGTTGAGCGCCAGCAACTGCGCCACCTCTTCGCGCACCTGGGGACACATCACCACCGGCAGCCCGCGAGCGCTGAGCTGCAGCGCCATCTCAGGGCCGCGCCCGTGCAGCGGCGCGGTGACCACGGCGCCCCCTTGTGCCGCCAGGGCCAGCGCGTCGATCTGCTGCGCCAGTCGCTGATTGCGGTCGCCATAGGAACCATCGGTAATCAACAGCCGTGCGCGTGGCGGGCAATCAAACGGCAACAGCAGCGATTCGCGACTCCAGTCGCCCATATAGGTGATGCCACCCGCAATCGGCAGATGAAACCAGATCGATCCTGGCGAATGCCCGCTGCGACCGGTAAAGAGATTCAGCGGCCCCAGCGCGCACTGGCCGCGCAATGGCAGGATGCGTCGCGCCTGAGCCGGCACGCCAGCCTCGCCCAGCTGCTGCCAGGTGATCTCACTGGCATAGACCGGCGGTGAACCGATGTCGGCCCAGCTATCCAGCGCCGCCGCGTGATCCACATGGGAATGGGTCAGGCAGAGCGCATCGACCTGGCCGATGGCGTCCACTGCGGGCCGGACGCCCGGCTCCGGCCCGGCACCTAAATCCCATAACAGACGGTATCCCTCTATCTCCAGCAGGAAAGCGGCCGGCAGTTTTCCGCCGACGCCGCTGATCACCGTCAGGCTTGCCATGGCAGGACTCCCTGCGGCAGACGGCGCGTCAGTCGTGAGGCCAGTAGCATTAAGCCCAGCACGATCCCAATCATCAGGCATCCGACCGCCGCCGCCAGCGGCGCCGATCCGCCTTCGTCCAGGAAAATAATGGTCGGGCCAAGCGTCTGGGTTTGCGCGGTAACCAGCAGCACTGAAACCTGTATTTCATTCAGCGCGGTGAGGAACACCAGCAGCGCACCGGCCAGCACAGAAGGTGCCGCCAGCGGCAGCAGGATGTCAGTCATCCGCCGCATCAGACCCGCGCCGCATAAGCGCGCCGCCTCATCCAGTGACGGTTCGATTTGCGCGAACCCGGCCAGCGTCGGCCTTAACACCAGCGCCAGGAAATTGGCCAGATAGGCCGCGAGAATAATCCACACCGTTCCGTAAAGAGAAAATCCCAGCAGCGGCAGTGGCCGCAGGAAAAACAGCATCGCCGCCACGCCGGTGACAATGCCGGGCAGCGCATAGGTCAGCTCGCTGGCGAATCCCAGCCCCCGCACCAGCCGGGTACGATGCCAGCTGAGAAAGAAAGCCAGGAACAGTGCCATGACGCTGAGCAGCAGCGCCGTCAGGCCGGTGAGCCACAGGCTGGTAAAGAACGCCTGCCGTATCGCCGGATAGCCCCACAGCGCCTGCTGAAAATTCTCCAGCGTCAGGGTTTGCCAGTTCAGAGCCTGACCGAAACCGCGGGTTAAGGCGGTGGTGAGCAAGGCGCTGAGCGGCAGCAGCAAGGTGATCACCATCCACAGCCAGGCGATGATTTCGCCCGGCAGTCGCGCGCGCCGCAGCGGCTGGTGCCAGGGTCGTGGCGATCCGCTGACCCGGACATCGCGTCGTCCGCCCAGCCAGCCGCTAATCAGCATCCCGACGAGGGTGATCAGCGCAATCAGCATCGAGTAGACGGCGGTATTGGGCAGCGCACCGGGGCCGAGGGTATTGAGCTGCTGATAAACCAGCGTAATCAGCGTCGGCACCCGCGCCGGAATACCCAGCATCGCCTGGATACCGAAATTCCCGACCGCAGCGACAAACGCCAGCGCCGCCCCGGCGAAGATCGCGGGGCGCGCCAGCGGCAGGATCACCGTGAACAGAATCTGCCGGGGTGATGCGCCGCTGATGCGGGCCGCCTCCACCAGTTCGGCGGGGAGTCGACGCAGGCCAGCCCGCACCGTGAGGAACACCAGCGGCGCATTGTGCAGACCCAGCAGCAGTACCATGCCGGTCGCGGAATAGAGCGGTTGCTGACCGGGTGCCAGCCACGTCCCGCCCAGCGCATTTACCGCTGTGGCCAGCAGACTGCCCGGTGCCAGTGCCTGTATCCAGGCCAGCGCAGTCACCTGCGGCGGGATCATCAGCGGCAGGATAAAGGCGAATACCCAGGCCGCTTTGGCACGCAAATCGGTGAGCGCCACCAGCCAGGCGGCCACCGTTCCCAGCAGCAGCGACAGCAACGTCGCGCTGATGCCGATCGCCAGGGTATTCAGCGTGGCACTGAGCACCCGCCGGCTGGTCAGCAATCTCAGCAGGCGATCGCTATCCAGTATGCCATCCGGTGCCAGCGCGGTTCCCATCAGCCGGGCAAAGGGTGCCACCGACAGCAGGCCGATCACCAGCACCAGTATGCCCAGCACCAGCGGTTCCGCCCGCCATCTGCGATGCCTGGCGGCCTGGCCTCTTCGCCATTCGTTGCCCAGCACGCTCACGATCAGCCGCCAAACAGTTCAGTAAAGGTTTCGCGGACCTGAGCATCCTCGGCCACCGCTTGTGCCACATCCGGCGTCAGCAGCGTGATTTGCTCAATCGGCGCAAAGCCACCGGGTGCCGCCACGCGGGCATCGACCGGCCGGTTGCCCTGCTTCGCCACCAGTTGCTGTCCTGCTTCCGACAGCATGAAATCAACAAAGGCTTTGGCGGCCGGCAGATTATGCGCCGACTTCATGATCGCCACCGGCTCGGTCACATAGGAGACGCCCTCCTGCGGATAGACCAGATCGATGGGCGATCCCTGCTTTTTGGCGCGGATAATATCGGCATCCGTGATCACGCCATACTTATCCATGCCGCTGGCAACCGCTTTTAGCGCCGGTCCATTGCCGCCCTGTGGCGCAATGCCGATGGCGGCCAGTTGCTGATAGAACGCCCAGCCAATCGACGGAGTATGGATATCGGTATGCAGCTTATAGAGCGCCGCACCGGAATAGAGGGGACTGGGGACCGCAATCTGGCCTCTGTTTTCTTCTACTGCCAGCGCTTTCCAGCTACTGACCGGCTTCGCACGCTGGGTGTTATAGGCGATCACCGTGGCGATAATTTTGGTGCCAAAAAAGGTTTTATCCGCATCGTAATAGGCAGGCTTCAGGTGGCTGACCGGGGCGGCCGGATATGAATAGAGCTGCCCCTCTTTCTTGAGCGCGCCCAGATTGATCGCGTCGGCCACCAGCAGCACATCGGGTTTGACCTGGCCGCTCATCATCTCCGTGCGCAGCACGTTCATCAGTTGAGTGGTGCCGTTGCGGGTCCACTCCACCTCCACCGCCGGATACGCGGCCTTAAACGCATCGATGGTCTGTTGCGCAATTTCAGGTGCCTGCGACGTGTAAACCACCAGCTTGCCGCCGGGCGCGTCGGCCGCCTGCAACAGGGTTGAGGCCGCGAGGCCCGAGAGCAACAACAGCGCGTGAAGCGGAGTACGAAAAGCCGTTTTCATGGTTTCTGAAACCCTTTATGCAGGAAGAATCCAGCCGTCATCGACGGCGACGCCGACGGTGTCATCCACCGCCAGTAATGCAGCATCATTAAGCGTCAGCGACAGGCTGACATCCGGTTGATTAAGCGGTCGAAGGTTGATCTGATGGTAGCCACCGCGAAAGATGATGCGCTCAACGCGGGCGGCAAACTGCCGCTCTCCCTCAGCGGCGAGGTGAAAACTGACGCTGTGGAAGCTGGCTTTGCCGTGCGGCAGCGGGCGCTGGTGAGGCGAGCAGCGCAGCAAAACCCGCAGCCCGCAGAGCGTGGCGGTTGCCTGACCCGGATCGAGCGGCTCAATGTCGCTGACCGGCAGCACCCGCCCCTCATCAATAAAGGTCGCCACCATCTCATTAGCCGGTTCGCGCCACAGGGTCTGCGGGCTGGCGAACTGCATCACTCTGCCGTGTTCGAGCACCACGATGCGGTCGGCCAGTGCCATCGCTTCGCGTTGATCGTGGGTGATATAGAGTAAGGTGGCGCCACTGTGGCGATGGAAGCGGCGGAACTCCTCTTCCATGGTGGCGCGCAGATGGACATCGAGGTTAGCCAGCGGCTCATCCAGCAGCACCAGCGTCGGCCGTGCCACCAGGCAGCGTGCCAGCGCCACGCGCTGGCGCTGACCGCCGGAGAGATCGGCGGGTCGGCGGTCGGCGAAGCGATCCAGCCCGACCAGCGTCAGGGCCTGGGTGGTGCGCAGTTCGCGTTCTGCGCGCGCCACACCGTTCACCTTCAGGCTGTAGCCGACGTTCTCCGCGACCGTCATATGCGGCCACAAAGCGTAGTTCTGGAACACCACGCCGAGCTCGCGGGCTTCCGGCGGCAGGTGCAGCCCGTCTGCGGCAACCTGACGTTCACCGATGCGGATTTCACCGCTGTCGAGCGTTTCAAAGCCGGCCAGCAGGCGCAGCAGGGTGGTTTTGCCGCAGCCAGAAGGCCCAAGAACGGCGACAAACTCGCCCTGGTTAATCTGTAACGAAATCGCGTCCAGTACCGGCTGCGCGCCGAACGCTTTGCTCAGTCCGGTTAACGATATTGCCGCCATCTTACTCTGCCTTTGCCGTTAACATGCTGGGCAAAACGCTACGACAGTTTGATGACAGCCCGGTGACAGCCAGGCTTACGGGACGCGAAAGCCGGGCTGGCGGAGCGGCATCGGGGCGTGCTCGCCCCGTGGCTTACTGCTGGGCGGTGAGCGCCGCAATCGGCTGCCAGATCTCGGTTAATGCGCCCTCTTTGCCGGTAAAGGGATCCTGCGTCGGCAACGGCACTTTTTTTACCTGCTCCTGGGCCATTTTCAGCTTCGCGGGCTCATCGCGCAGCGTCTCCGGCGACATCCCGTGCGGATAGGCACCTATCACCATAAAATCTTCGCTGGCGCTGACCTGCCGATGGCCGACACCCGCCGGAATCAGGACCGCATCGCCTGCGCGCAGGGTCACCATGCGGCCACTGTCGCCGCCAAACAGCACTTCCGCCCAGCCTTCAGCGACGCCCAGCAGTTCATGGGTATTAGGATGATAATGGGTGTATGGGAAGATCGGATAGCGCCAGGCGGGTGGCCAGCCGTTCTCCTCAAAGGTTTTCTCAAACCACGTGGCGATCTCCTCCTCTTCCGGCACAACGCGCGGCCAGATAATCAGAGGTAACGGGTTATTGGGTACACCGCCCGACGGGCTGGCGAGCATCAGATGCTGAGGATTGTCAGAGGCCCCGGCCGAGAAGGTGCCAGCGGCAAAGGACATCATTAATAGCAGACTGGAGGATGAGGCACGCATACAGGTTCTCCGATGTTTTTCTAAGTGTGGCAAACCCGCGGCACAATGCAATGTGCGCCAGACGACACAATTGAGATAATTGACTGATATTGCTGACTAAAGCCAAATGTGTCGTTAACTATAGGGTCGGAGTGTGCCTGCGCGACAGAGGGTAGCGGTTCTTACTGCGGCAAAGTGTTGCAAAATGTCAGGCGGGAAGTCTAAAGGCGCAGCAGCCCGACGCCCCGGTCACTGTCGTATAAACTGTTATATAAAAAAAGCACAGATCTGTTTCTGATATGCTTGACTGTTATCTGTTGTAATAGCTAACAGATGACAGTGAGGTAACAAATGGACGCTATTAAACAAATCCTGATTGACGAGATCGCCCTGCTTAACCGCGAAGAACGTCGCGACAATTTGCCGCGTTTCAGCCTCTCGTTTCTGAAGAACCACCCTGGTCTCTGGGCAGTAATGTATCTCTGCTACGGCCTGTGCGTGGCGCTGATTTTCACCACCGAGATGCTCGGCTGGCCCGCCTTCTGGTTTGCCACCGTGTTTGTGCTGGTGATGAGTGTGCTGATGCTGCTGGATATCAACCCGAAATATCGCTTTGAAGATATCGATGCCCTCGATCTGCGCGTTTGCTACAACGGCGAGTGGTATTACATTCAGCCGGTGCGCGAACAGGCAATCTCACGCATTCTGTCGCTGCCTGAGACACCAGAACGCGTGAAGAGCGGTATCCAGCGTCTGCTGACGCAAAAAGGGGAAGTGGACTTCTATGATGTCTACTACCTGACCTGGGGCCATCAGGAAGCGGCGCGGGTTTAATCCGCCTGCCCTTCCGCCATCAGCTGACCCAGCTTCACGATTGCCGCCTCGGCCCGACTATCCCACGGCCAGGCGGTATTTAACCTGAAGCAGTGCCTGAACTGCTCACCTGCCGAAAATAGCTGCCCCGGTGCAATACTGATCCCCTGAGCCAGCGCCCGCTGATAGAGCCGGGTCGTATTGATGCTTTCCGGCAGCGTCACCCAGAGAAAATAGCCGCCGCGCGCTTCGCTGACCGTGGCCTGCGGCGGCAGCACCTTCATTAACGCCTGGCGCACCATCTGCTGTCGCTTCGCCAGAATCTGTCGCAGCCGCTTCAGATGGGTGTCGTAACGCCGCGTGGCAAGAAAATCGGCCAGCGCCAGCTGCATCGGCGCACTGGTAGAGAGCGTGCTCATCAGTTGCAGCCGCTGAATACGCTGCGCATGCTGCCCCGCCGCGACCCAGCCGACCCGAAATCCTGCCACCAGCGACTTTGAAAATGAGCCACAGTGCAGCACGTTCCCCTGGCGATCCCAGGCTTTCGCCGGCAGCGGCGGCGCATCACCCGCCCAGAGTTCGGCATAGACATCATCTTCAATCATCGGTACCTGATAACGCGCCAGCAGTGCGACCAGCTGCTGTTTGCGTTCCGGCGTTAAGGTTACGCTCAGCGGATTCTGCAGGGTGGTCATCAGCCAGCAGGCTTTCACCGGCCAGCGCTGCAGTGCCTCCTCCAGCTGAACGAGGTCGATGCCATTTCTGGCATCGACCGGGATCGCCAGTGCCTTGAGCTTAAGCCGCTCTATCGCCTGCAGCGCGCCATAAAAACTCGGCTGTTCAATCACCACATAATCGCCCGGCTCGGTCAGCGATTGCAGACTGAGGTTCAGCGCCTCCAGCGCTCCGCTGGTGATGACAATTTCATCCGGCGACAGGGTGATGCCCTGACGCGCATAGCGCTGCGCCAGCAGCTGTCGCAGTGTAGCGTTGCCGGGCGGCAGATTGTGCAGCGCATCGGTTGGGGTCAGATGATGAGAGACGTTAGCCAGCGAGCGCATCAGCTGGCGCTGCGGAAAGAGTGCGGGATCGGGAAAGGCGGAGCCAAACGGCACGATGGCCGGATCGCGCGTGGCCTGCAGCACATCAAACACAAAGTCGTTGATATCGACCTGTTCACTGATCGCCACGCTCAGCGGCGCGGGTGCTAAGGCACGCGGTGCAACGTAGTAACCCGACTGTGGACGGGAGACGATCCAGCCCTGACTCTCCAGCAACTCATAGGCATGCAGCACCGTCATCAGGCTGACGCCCTGCTGCGCGACCTGCTGACGCAATGACGGCAGACGGGTGCCCGGCAGCCAGATGCCGGCCTCTATCTGCTGCTGAATCTCATCCATCAATCGCTGGTATTTCGCCACGGGTGACCTCTCCTTGTTTGACCGTGAATAGTCTGACCGCGAGACTTTACCACGCACGGCGACCAATGACAGGCGGCGCGAATCGCTTTATCCGATTGCGCTGATTCTTCACGGCTTGAGGCAGGTCAGATCACAGCGACCTGCGGCGTCAGCGGCTGCCCGGCTTCGGCTTCGGCTTCGGCTTCGGCATTAAGACTCACTTCCGCAATCGCCTCTTCAATTTCTGCCACCACATAATCAGCCAGCTCCGGCACCCGCTCCGGGGGAACCGGCTTGCCCAGCAGATAGCCCTGCAGCGTATTACAGCCCAGGCTGGTCAGGAAGGCCTGCTGCTCAGCGGTTTCAACGCCTTCGGCCACCACTTTCAATTGCAGCGACTGCGCCAGCGCCACTATCGCCGACACGATGGTGGCATCTTCTGTGTGATGCTGCAGCTCATTCACAAAGGCCCGGTCAATCTTGAGTTCACTGGCCGGTAGCCGTTTCAGATAGAGCAGGCTGGAGTAGCCAGTGCCAAAGTCATCAATTGAAGCTTTCACCCCGAGCTGGGTCAGCTCAGTCAGAATACGCACGCTCTCATCGGGATCGCGCATCGCGGTGGTTTCCGTCACCTCCAGCGTCAGCAATTCGGCCGGAATCTGATGTTTTTCCAGCGCATCCACCACCGTCTTCACCAGATTCGATTGCTCAAACTGCAACGCCGACAGGTTCACCGCCACCGACCAGTGCGGATGGCCCTGCAGATGCCACTGGCGCAGCTGGCGACAGGCTTCATGGATTACCCAGTTGCCGATATTGACAATCATTCCGGTCTTTTCTGCCATTGGCAGAAATTTATCGGGCGACAGCAGGCCGCGCTGCGGATGCTGCCAGCGCAGCAGCGCCTCAAAACCGAGAATCGGACCGCTCGGCGCGCAATATTTTGGCTGATAGAACAGGCGCAGTTCATCATGATCCAGCGCCTGCCAGAGATCGTTATTCAGCTGAAGCTGGCTCTGGGCCTGAATGTTCATAGAAGGCTGAAAGAAGGTGTAGCCGTTGCGGCCATTATTTTTGGTGTGGTACATCGCCGCATCGGCGTTGAACATCAGTTCGCGCTCATCCACGCCATCGCCGGGATAGACCGCGATGCCAAGACTCAGCGATACCACCAGCTCATAGCGTGAGATATCAAACGGACGATCCACCGCTTTGACCAGCTTATCGGCGATGGCCGCCGCATCATTGGGATCGTCGATCTCCACCAGCAGCACAAACTCATCACCGCCAAGCCGCGCCAGCGTGAAGTAGCCGGTCATCTGCTCGCTCATGCGCTCGGTCACGCCGACCAGCAGACTGTCGCCAATGTGGTGTCCGAACGCGTCGTTGACCGCCTTAAACCCATCGAGGTCCATAAACATCAGGGCAAACTGCCTCTGCTCACGGTTCGCTTTGTTGATCGCCTGCTCCAGCCGATCCTCCAGCAGGATGCGGTTGGGCAGTCGCGTCAGGTTGTCGTGCAGCGCCAGCTGTGCCAGCTCGCGATTGGCTTCAGCCAGCGAACTGGCGAGAATCGAGGTACGCGCCTGCATCCGCGCATCCAGCATCGACACCAGCAAGGTAATGCCCAGAATCGAAATAGTGACCACCGTGACCAGAATCGCCAGCCAGTTGCTGTTGACGCCCTGCCCGACCGGATGACTGTGGACGGGAAACTCTGCCGCCATCATGCCGGTGTAGTGCATGCCGGCAATAGCACAGCCCATCACTACCGATGCGCCAATGCGCAGCAGGGTGACCCGGCTGGTCTGTCCTTCCCGCAGGTTAAACGCCAGCCACAGCGCGGTGCCAGAGGCGGCCAGGGCGATCGCTACCGACAGTGCCACCCAGCCCCATTTCCAGACGATACCGGGGGAGAACATCAGCGCCGCCATGCCGGTGTAGTGCATCGCGACTACGCCGCTGCCGAGGATCAGCGCGCCGCCCGCCAGGCGCGGCAAAGGCAGATCGCCATTGCAGACCAGCCACAGCGCAAATATCGACGCACACACCGCGATGGCCGCAGAAAAGGCGGTGAGCCCGGCGTTGTAGCTCATGACCATCTCCATGTTCATCGACAGCATGCCGATAAAGTGCATCGCCCAGATGCCGATGCCCATGGAAAAACCGCCGCCGAACAGCCAGACCAGCGCAACTTTGCCGGTTGAATGCACCACCCGTCCCGCCATATCTAAGGCGGTAAACGAAGCCAGCATCGCGACAAGAACGGAGACGATGACGATAAAAGAGTCGTATGAGGTCGCTAACATAGTGCATTCCCGCGAAAGCAGAGCTTGTGGTTGGGCAGAGGGTTTTAAAATTATTCTCTTAGTTATCGGCACAGCCCGGCGGTTAATGAGCCGCGAACCCTGCATCCTTCCACTCATTCTGAGTGATGAAATCTATCGTTGCTGTCAGCGCTATCAGCCGGACAGTGACGCCACCGGCTGTCGCAGTGAGGGAAAACTCAGCGCCTCAACCCGGTCCGCTGGCGTTGGCTTGCCCAGCAGATAGCCCTGCAGCGCATCAAAGCCTAAGCTGGTGAGCAAATGCTGCTGCTCTTCAGTCTCCACCCCTTCCGCCACCATGCGCAGATTGAGGCTCTGCGCCAGGGTCAGCATGGCGCTGACTACGGTCGCATCTTCACTGCCGGGCCGCAGGCAGTTGATAAAGCTGCGATCAATTTTGAGTTCACTGGCATCCAGATCTTTGAGATGCAGCAGGTTGGCATAGCCGATGCCGAAGTTATCAATCGCGACGCTGACACCCGCCTGCTGCAATTCACGAATGCGCTGCTGGCTGAAAGCGGGATCGCGCATGGCAATCGCTTCAGTGATCTCCAGCATCAGCGCGCTGCCTGGCAGCTGGTAACGCGCCAGGGTCTGCGTCAGGATAGTCAGCAAATCACGCTGGTGAAACTGCAACGCGGAGAGATTCACCGATACCGTCCAGTCACTGTGGCCCTGGCTGTGCCATATCCTGAGCTGACGGCAGGCCTCCCCGATCACCCAGTTACCCAGCGCAATAATCTGACCGGTTTTTTCGGCGCGCGGCAGAAACAGCTCAGGCGTCAGTAAACCGCGCTGCGGATGCTGCCAGCGCAACAACGCTTCGAATCCCATTAACCTGGTGCCGCCTGAACAGAATTTCGGCTGATAGAATAGCCGCATCTGCTCGCGCTCTATCGCCTCCCACAGATCGTTCGCCAGCTCCAGCTGATGCTGCGTCGCGGCGCTCATGGCCGGTTCAAACAGGCACCAGCCGTTTCGTCCGCTGTGTTTGGTGTGATACATCGCCGCATCAGCATTAAACAATAGCTCCTGCCGGTTGCGACCGTGCAGCGGAAAGATCGCAATGCCCGCGCTGAGTGAAACGTGCAGCAGATAGCGGTCAAGTTCAAACGGCGAACTGATGACTTTAACCAGTTTTTGCGCCAGCTGGCGGGCTGCGCTGATATCGCACTCAGCCATCAGCACAAATTCATCGCCCCCCAGACGCACCAGCAGCATCGTGTTGCTGAGCTGGCTACACAGCCGTTCCGCCACCGCCACCAGCAACCGATCACCGACATGATGTCCCCATGTGTCATTGACCGCTTTGAAGCCATCGAGATCCATATAGATCACGGCAAAGCGATGCTCATTAAGCATCGCCTGTTTAATGGCGAGATCGAGCTGCTGCTCCAGCATTACACGATTGGGCAGCGTGGTCAGGTTGTCATGCATCGCCAGCTGACGCAATTCCTGGTTAGCGCGATTGAGGCGGGTCGCCAGACGCGCGGCGCGCAGCTGCGCATCCAGCATCGAACTCAGCAGAGTGATACCCAGAATAGTCAGGGTAATCAGCGTCACCCACACCGCCAGGCCCGCATTACTGACGCCGTGCGGCTGCATCATACTGCTGGGGCTGAACTCTGCTGCCGCCATACCCACATAGTGCATACCGGCGATGGCGATGCCCATGACCAGAGAGGCCAGCCCGCGCATCAGCATCAGATGATGATCGCCCTGGCGCAGATGAAAGGCCAGCCACAGCGCCAGGCCAGAGGCCGCAAACGCAATCAGCACAGAGAGCGCCACCAGCAGCGCATTCCACTCCGGTTGCGGTTCAATCAGCAGGGCATACATACCAAGATAGTGCATGACCACCACACCCGCGCCCAGGATCAGCGTGCCGCTCAGCAGCCGCTGGCGGGTGAGATGCAGGCCACCCACCGTCTGGCCAAAAGCCAGCACAGACGCCAGGATCGCCACCAGCAGCGAGAGGATCGTCAGTCGCGTGTCATAGCGCATCATCATCGGCATCATCATCGCCAGCATCCCGATAAAGTGCATTGCCCAGACGCCAATCCCCATTGCGATGCCGCCCACCAACAGCCAGAACCGGGCGCTCCAGCCACGGGATACCGCTACCCGTCCGGCAGTATCCAGGGCTGTAAAAGAGGCAATGAACACCACGATCAGCGAAACGCAGATCAGGACGCTATCCCAGGTGACAGGCAACATGTGCAACTCCTCACCACCCGCGGAGAAACGGGTGCTGTGTACAGTCTGATAAGTGATCTGAAAACACCCGATGGGTGAAAGTGATTAAATTTCGGTATTTTCTGGTCCTGAAGGTCAGGCAAAACGCGCCCGCCGACGCTGGCCATTTATAACCTGCATCTTATTAGCCGCCCGCAGAGCAAGCCGGTAAACCGTTATTATGTCTGATTGGTACAGGAACATATCACCGAAGCAGAAAGCATGCCAGATACCGAAAAAACAAAGAATTTTGTTTTATCGCCTCGTCTTCGCGCCTTGCTGTTACTGGGTTATCGGCCGGAGTGACGTTTTGATTAATCAAAAATAAATAGCAAGGCTTCGCGTAACGCTTTAACTGATCTATAGTAAGTAAAACTGATATAAATCAGCATTCTTAAGTCTAATATTTTTCTTAAGATAGCGGCACTGCCTCCCTTGTTATTTTATTTCCTTTATTTTGGGTTGAATCGTTAATAAACACCGGGTGAAAAAGCACTGACTCTGGATAATCCGTAAGGAAATATTATGAAACTCAAGCTTTTTCTGTTTGCCGCTGCAGGATTAACTGTCGCTATTCCGTCATTAACCCAGGCGGCGACGACCTCGGGAACCATCAATGCCACGTTAACCCTGACCACCGGTTGTCTGGTGAACGGCCAGTCGGCTACGGCGGGCGTTAACTTCGGTACCCTGAACTTTGGTAGCAGCGCAGCCACGTTCGATACCCTGAACGCCACACTGGTCGGTGCGGCTGGTAACGGTATTTTTGTGCGCTGCACCACTGGTCAGGATTACAACGTGGTGGTCACCAGCAGCAATACTGCACCGGCGACCATCTACGGCACCGCCTCTGCATCGCCGCGTTATCTGGTGCTGGGATCGGATAATGCGCAGGGCATCGCCTATACCCTCTACAGTGATGCCTCCTTTACCACGGCGATCGCCAACAATACGCCTATCGCCGCCAGCGGTACCACCGATCCGACGCTGGGGACCAACTACGCCATCTATGGCCGGGTGGTCGGCGGCGGCTTCAATCCCCTGATCCCTGCCGGAACCTATACCGACACGATTAACGTTGCCGTGAACTATTAACTGCTGTCGCAGGTAAATACGGTTGGTTCTCTGGCGATCCTGCCTGACGATCGCATGCGGTCTGCCCCTGCTGACAGGGAGTATCAGCGCCTGGAGTCTGCCAACCAGCACCTTCCAGGTTACCGCGTCGATTGTGGCAGGCTGCGTGATATCCGGTACCAATACCGGCGTCTTTGGCACGCTTAATTTCGGTACGCAGTCTGGCGTGGCGGCGAATACCGTCAACGCCAGCTATCTGCAGAGCACCTCGATTAATCTCGCCTGTACGCCGGGTACCACGCTGAGCATGAGCATTAATCAGGGCAACAATTTCACCACGACCCGTAACCTGAAGCTGCCCAATTTCAGCAACACCGTTCCCTACACGCTCTTTAGCAACGCCAGCCGCACCACGGTGATCCCGGTGAATCAGGCGGTGCCGCTGAGTTATAGCAATGCCAATAACATTACGCTGCCGATCTACGGTCAGCTACAACTGCCCGGCACTGCGCGCGCCGGCGTTTATACCGACACGCTGACCGTCACCCTGAGCTGGTGAGGTGATAGAAAACAAGGATATGATCATGAAGCCACTGCGCGCCCTGTTGCTGCTGCTAAGTTCCACCCTGCTCTCCCCGGCCTTCGCCGCGAATTCGGTCATGATCTGGCCCATCGATCCCGCCATTAATCCTGAAGAGAAAGCCAGCGAACTCTGGCTGGAGAATCGCGGTAACAGCACCACCATGATGCAGATCCGCGTCTTCAGCTGGCAGCAGAACAATGGCCAGGAGCAGTATCAGACTCAGCAGCAGGTAGTCGCCAGCCCGCCGATGGTGCGGATGGAGCCAGGCCAGAAACAGCTGGTCAGGCTGATTAAACAGACGCCGCCTGCGGCCGGTAAAGAGCTGGCCTATCGGGTGGTGCTGGATGAGATCCCGACCCCGCGTAATCCCGGCGAGAATCAGGCCGGGCTGACCTTCCAGATGCGCTATTCGGTGCCGCTGTTTGTTTATGGTACCGGGCTGAACACAGACAGCGCTCGCCCGGCTCTGCGCTGGCAACAGGTCAGCGAGGGCGGCAGGCGCTGGCTCCAGTTAACCAACAGCGGCAGCGGTCACGCCCGGTTGAGCAATGTGGCGATTGGCGGTCGCAAACTGGGCGAAGGCTTATACGGCTATGTGCTGGCTGACAGCTATCACCGCTGGCCGCTCACCTCGCCGGTGAGCGGCGAACTCACCGCAGAGGTTAACAAGAGCCAGTGGCGCAGCGCTGCCCAGAAGTAAGCGCTGAATGAGACCGTTTTCCCTGCATCCCTGCGCGCTGGCCGTGGCCAGCGTCATTTACGCTGTTACGCCGGATCCTGTGCTGGCGGAGACTTACTCATCCCTGCCCCCGCCACCCAGCCTGCAGACCAGCAGCAACGGTCAGCAATATATGCTGGAGCTGGTGATTAACCAGCAGGAGAACGGCAATATTGTGCCGGCAGAGCAGCGCGACGGTCATTTCTGGATTCGCAGTGGCGATTTGCAGCGTGCCGGCCTGCCAGCGGATAAGCTGGGCCAGCAGCCGCAGGTCGATGTCAGCAGCCTGCAACCCATCAAAGTGGAGTATGACGCTGCGCGACAGCGTCTGCTGCTGACCGTACCGCCTGAGTGGCTGCCCGGTCAGGTGATTGGCGAGGCGAAGAACGGACCGCGCTATCCGGGCCGTACCAGCAGCGGCGCGCTGATTAATTATGATCTTTACGCCAGCCGCACGGATAACAGTGGCTCCCGCCTGTCCGCCTGGAACGAACTGCGGCTGTTTGGTGATGCCGGTCATTTCTCCACTAACGGCGTCTGGCAACAGCAGCTGGAAGGCAGCGCGACTTATCAGGATGATGGCTATATCCGCTACGACACCTGGTGGAGCAATGAAGATGAGAATGCGGCGGTAAGCTGGCGGGTCGGCGATCTGGTCACCGACTCGCTGGCCTGGAGCAGCAGCGTGCGGCTCGGTGGCATCCGCGTCGGTCGCGACTTCAGCGTCCGTCCCGATCTGGTGACCTATCCGCTGCCCGCCTTTTCCGGTCAGGCCGCCGTGCCTTCCACCGTCGATCTGTTTATTAATGGCTATCGCTCCAGCCAGGCGAACGTGCAGCCTGGCCCCTGGTCGATGACCAATGTGCCATTCGTTAACGGCGCGGGTGATGCCGTGATCACTACCACCGATGCGGTTGGCCGCCGTGTCACCACCACCATGCCGTTTTACGTCTCCAGTAACCTGCTGAAATCGGGGCTGTCGGACTACGCCTTCTCTGCCGGGGCAATCCGCGAAAACTACGGCATAAAGAACTTCGATTATGGTGAGGCAGCGGCCAGCGGCTCTTATCGTTACGGTATGACCGACTGGCTGACGCTGGAGAGCCACGCCGAAGGCAGCGAAACGCTGGCGATGGGCGGGCTGGGTGGTCAGCTGCGCGTCGGCAGCTGGGGCGTGGTCAACGGCGCGGTGGCGCAAAGTCAGCTCGATGGCGAGAGCGGCAGGCAATATAGCTGGGGATATCAGTACAACAACCGCTGGTTCAACATCGGCACTCAACAGACCCAGCGCAGCAGCGACTTCGGCAATCTGGCGCTGGTCGGCAGCCGTGCCGGTAGCCAGGCGGATAGCCGCTACGCACTCTCACGCCGCAGTGCTCAGTACAGCGCCAGCGTCTCGCTGAACCGCTTTGGCAGCGTCGGTGCCGCTTTCATCGACATCACTGACGGTCAGGGCGATCGCACCCGGCTGTGGAACCTCTCATGGAGTAAAAACCTGTGGGGTAACAGCAGTCTGTATGTCTCGGCCAGCCGCGATCAGCAGGAGAAAAGCTGGACCGGGGCGATTTCGCTGGTGATCCCATTTGGCGAACAGGGCAGCGTTGCCCTCAGCAACGAACGCGACCAGCGTGGCCGCGACAGTCAGCGCGTTTATGCCTCACGCGCCATGCCCAGCGACGGCGGGTTCGCCTGGGATGCCTCCTGGGCGAATCAGAGCGGAGACAGCGGCGATTATCGTCAGGGCAGTCTGCGCTATCGCAACAACCAGATTGATACCTCGGCGGGCTTCTATGGCGATGATGATAACCTCACCCAGTGGGCCGATCTCTCGGGTGCGCTGGTGTTAATGGACAACAGCGTCTTTGCCGCTAACGAGATCAACGACGCCTTTGTGCTGGTGAAGACCAACTATCCCGACGTTAACGTGCGCTACGAGAATCAGTCGATGGGACGCACCAATCAACAGGGTTATCTGCTGGTGCCCGCCATCAGCAGCTACTACCCGGCCAAATATGATATCGACACCCTCGACCTGCCGGCAGATATGACCACGCCACGGGTTGAGCAACGCTTTGCGGTGAAACGCCAGAGCGGCTATCTGCTCAACTTCCCGGTGGAGAAACTGCGCTCAGCCAGCGTAATCCTGGTCGATGCGCAGGGCCAGCCGCTGCCGGTATCAAGCCTGGTGCAGCGTCCCGATCATCCCACAGAGTATGTCGGCTGGGATGGCATCGTCTGGATGGAAGATCTCGCCGCCAGTAACCCGATGCAGGTGGTGACGCCCGATGGCCGCCAGTGCGAAACCGAACTGCGCATCGCCAGCGGTCAGCCGCAGGCGCTGAAAACTTACGGCCCCCTGACCTGTGCGCTGCCCGCCCCTGCCGCAGGCAGCGCCCCCTCTCCCGCTGAATCATTTACGTCCGGAAACCGACCATGATGAAATCTGTAATACTGGCTGGCCTGCTGCTGTTACTGCCGTCGCTGGGCTACGCCGCCTGCGCCCTGCCCGCATCGACCGCCAGTTTCGGTTCAGTCACAACCTTTGTGGCTAACACCACCGTCAGTTCCACCACCACGAATGCCAACGTCAACTGTGGCGCGGGTGCCGGGCTGTCGCTGCTGGGCAATAACCAGATCACCTTTCAGCTGACGGGCGCGACCAATAGCAACGGCACGCGCGGCACACTGAAACGCAGCGGTGATACCGGCAGCGATAATGTGCCGGTGCGGCTCTGCACCGACACGGCCTGCGCTACCGAACTGACGATTGGCGGCACGCCATTTGTCTATGGTTCGCAGACCCTGATCAACCTGGCGGGGTTGCTGGGCAGCCTTAACTTCGCCATCCCGGTCTATCTGCGCACCGTTCCTGGTCAGGTGGTCGCCGCCGGGACCTACCAGCTGACGCTGAATATGGCCGTGACTTATCGCATCTGCACCAGCGTTGCGATTGGCAATATCTGTTTAAGCGAGCAGAACGGCAGCGGTGTCATCCCGATTAATATCACCGCCATTCTTACCAATGACTGCACCACCATTACCGCGCCGAATATCAGCTTTGGCAGCGCGCCGCTGGTCGGCAGCTTCTCCGCCGTGTCACAGACCATCAATGTGTTGTGCAGCAAAGGCAGCACCTATACCGTCGGGCTGAGCAATGGCAGTTATCCGGTGGGCAGCGTCAGGAATATGGCAAGCGGCGCGAATCGGCTGAGCTATGAAATTTATAAAAGTACCACCAGTAATCGCTGGGGATCGGCAGGCACTGAACGCTGGAGCAGTACCACCTCGACGGCGGTATCCACGGATGGACTGACGCGCGGTTTTAACTACACCGCGCGCATCCTGACCACGCAGAACACGCCGCCAGCCGGAAACTACAGCGACAGCGTGGTGGTCGATTTGTCGTTTTAGAGTGAAGCACTGACCGGCGTGCCGCTGTGACGGGCCTGATACTGCTTCACCATCCGGCCAATCAGCAACGTGCCGATTAACCCACAGACTGCGGCAAAGGTCAGCCAGACGCCCGGCATCGCTTTGTCACCGGTGGCGTGAATCAGATAGCTGGAGATGGCAGGCGTAAAGCCGCCAAACAGCGCCGTCGCCAGGCTGTAAGCCATAGAGAAACCGGCGGCGCGCACTTCAGCAGGCATGATCTCCGCCAGATAGACCACCATCGCGCCGTTATAGCTGGCATAGAGAAACGACAGCCACAGTTCCGCTTCCAGCAGGTGGGCGAAGCTGGCCGATCCCACCAGCCAGTGCAGCACCGGCCAGGTGGTGACAATCATCAGCAGGGTAAAAATGATCAGCAGCGGACGGCGACCGACGCGGTCCGACAACGCCCCCATCAGCGGCAGCCAGATGAGGTTTGAGACACCGACACAGAGCGTCACCAGGAACGCCTGCTTGTCACTCATCATCAACACCGTTTTACCAAAGGTCGGGGTAAAGGCGGTGATCATGTAGAACATCACCGTGGTGGTGACCACCATCAGCATCCCCGCCAGCACCAGCGCCCAGTTGCTGGCGACAGACCGCATGATTTCCGTCATGCTCGGATGATGTTTACGTTTGCTGAACGCCTCGGTCTCTTCCAGCATCCGGCGGATATAGAACAGGAACGGCACAATCAGACAGCCGATCACAAACGGGATACGCCAGCCCCACTCCGTCACCGCCTCTTTCGCCAGCAGATGATTCAGCATCAGACCCAGCAGAGCAGCAAAGATCACCGCAATCTGCTGGCTGCCCGACTGCCAGCTGACGAAAAAGCCTTTGCGTCCTTTGGGCGCGACTTCGGCCAGATAGACCGACACGCCACCCAGCTCCACGCCCGCCGAGAAGCCCTGCAACAGCCGTCCCAGCAGGATCAGAATCGGCGCTGCCACGCCCAGGGTGGCGTAGCCCGGCACCAGCGCGATGGTCAGGGTGCCCATCGCCATTAAGCCCAGCGTCAGCAACAGCCCTTTACGACGACCATGATGGTCGATGTAGGCACCGAGGATGATCGCCCCCAGCGGGCGCATCAGGAAGCCGGCACCGAAAGTCATCAGGGTCAGCATCAGGGAGGCAAACGGGTCATCGCCGGGAAAGAAGGTTTTTGAAATGGCGGTGGCGTAGTAGCCAAACACCATAAAATCGTACATCTCCAGGAAGTTACCACTGGTGACGGTGAAGATGGTTCGGGCGGCACTTTTCGGCGGCTTTTGTAAAGACGGGGTGTGACTCATAACGGCTTCCTGTTGTTTTTTAGCCGTTTTAGCCTGCCTGATGCGGGATTAATGTGACCTGGCTCACCATTGCACTTTACAAATCTATGTACATAAGTAACAACCAATTAACAATTCAGCTCAGGCAGCATAAGTGATTACCCTGGCCCTGATTTGCCTGATTTTATAGGGCTGGAGAGCAGCCATAAAAAAAGGCGACCTGAACAGTCGCCTTTTTTCTGAACCGGATAACCCGCTATTTCTTCACGGTTTCCATGCCCATCAGACCAATTTTCAGATAGCCCGCCGTGCGCAGCTTATCCATCACGCTCATCAGCGTTTCATAATCGACTGACTTATCCGCCTGGAAGAAAATGGTGGTCTCTTTGTTGCCCTGGGTCTGGTTAGTCAGCACGTTAACCAGCGACTCCGGCGTAACCTGATCGTTACCGACGTAAAGCTGCTTATCCGCTTTAATCGACAGGTAAACCGGCTTTTCCGGGCGCGGCTGCGGCGCGCTGGTTGAGGCGGGCAGATTGACGCGTACGTCGACCGTGGCCAGCGGCGCGGCCACCATAAAGATGATCAGCAGAACCAGCATGACGTCGATAAACGGCGTCACGTTGATCTCATGCATTTCACCATCCGTTTCCAGATCGTCGTTTAATCGCATTGCCATAAGAACTTACCCTAAGCGCAGTTTCTGAGCCGTCGCAGGACGCGGAACATCAGTGGCGACGGTGCCCAGATCGATATCACGGCTCTGCAGCAGCATCACCTGAGCGGCGACATCACCCAGCGAGGCTTTGTAGTTGGCGATCATGCGGGCAAAGACGTTGTAGATCACCACCGCCGGAATCGCAGCGATCAGGCCAATCGCGGTTGCCAGCAGCGCTTCGGCGATACCCGGTGCAACAACCGCAAGGTTCGTCGTCTGGGTTTTAGCGATGCCGATAAAGCTGTTCATGATGCCCCATACGGTGCCGAACAGGCCGATAAACGGCGCAACCGAACCGATGGTCGCCAGGAAGCCATTGCCCCGGCCTGCATGACGGCTGAACGCAGCGACGCGGCGCTCAAGGCGGAAACTGGTACGATCTTTAATCCCGTTGGTATCTTCCACGCCAGCCGACAGTTCAAGCTCATTCTGCGCATCATTCAGCAGCATCACACTGTGGCTGTGACCGGTAAACGACTGGGCAATGCGGGCGGCGTCATTCAGATTGCGGGCTTCGCCCAGCGCCAGATGCTCGCGCTTCAGGCGGCGCTTAGCGGCGCTGAGTTCGGCATATTTGCCGAAGAAGATCGCCCAGGTCACCACTGAGGCCAATAACAGGCCAATCATGACCACCTTTACCACGATATCGGCATGTTGATACATGCCCCAAACGGAGAGGTCCGTTTGCATCAAATCACTGGCTACCACGCTGCTTCTCCAACTTCTGATTCAGGGATGCGAGACAAGCGCGAATAATAGCAAAACGACGGCGAATTGATAGTAGTTCTCATTAGTATTTACAAAGCTGATCGACGCCATTTACCCGCAATTGACCAGGTTTAAACACTTTTGACAAGGATGTTTCGAAAATGTGAAGTTGCATGAAAATTTATTAAAACATCGTTTCAAAATGTGATGGCATTCATTCAATCAGCATTGCCGCATTTTACTGGCGCGCGTTTTCACTATGCTGGCTCCACACGGTTCTCTCCGGTTAGCCCCCGACGCCGGACGCCGTCCTACCTCAGCGGGAGACAAAATAATGAGAATGACGAAAACATGCCTGGCCAGTGCCCTGGCGGCGATGATGATGAGCGCCACCGCCACGGCACAGGTGATCAAAGTGGCTGAAGTCCAGCCTGCCGGTTATCCGACCGTGGTCGCCCTGCAGCACATGGGCGACAAACTCAAACAGGCCACCGATGGACGGCTGGAGATGAAGCTCTTCGCCGGTGGCGTGCTGGGGGACGAAGATCAGACGCTGCAACAGGTGCAGCTGGGCGCAATCGACATGATCCGTGTGTCGCTGGCGCCAGTCACCTCGATCGCCCCGGAAACCAGCGTGCTGACCCTGCCCTACATTTTCCGCGACATTGACCACATGCACAAAGTGCTGGATGGCGAGATAGGCCGCGAAATTGCCGACAAATTCGATAAAGATCCCAACGCCCGCATGGTGTTCCTGGGCTGGACCGATGCCGGTGAGCGTAACATGATCACCAAGAAGCCGCTGGCAAAACCGGAAGATCTGAAAGGCATGAAGATCCGGGTGCAGAACAGCGCCATCTCGCTGGCGACGCTGAAAGCGATGGGCGCGAATCCGGTGGCGATGGGCGTCAGTGAAGTGTTCAGTGCGATGCAGACCGGCGTGGTCGATGGCACCGAGAACAACCCACCGACCTTTGTCGCCCATAACTATATGCCGGTGGCGAAGTACTACACCCTCAGCGGCCACTTTATCCAGCCAGAGATGATCCTGTTTTCAAAACGCGCCTGGGATCGCCTGAAACCTGAGGATCAGGCGCTGCTGAAGAAGCTCGGCAAAGAGGCGCAGGATGAGGAGCGCCAGCTCTGGGCGACCTATACCGAAGAGTCGATCGCCAAAATGAAGGCAGGTGGCGTCACCTTCCAGCAGACCGACCGTGACTACTTCGTCAAAGCGACCCAGCCGGTGCGCGATCAGTTTGGCGGCAAATATCAGGATCTGATGACCCGGATCGCTGAGGTGAAATAACCCTTCCGCGCCACACTGCCGTGTGGCGAGCTTAATCAGGTATCAATTATGGCTGCTTATACACGTCTGATGGATGGGCTCTATCTGCTGTGCATGCTGATTGCCGCCGTGGCACTGATGATTATGGTGACGGTGATCCCGATCGGGATCTTCGCCCGCTACGTGATGAACGGCGCGCTCTCCTGGCCGGAACCGGTAGCCATTATCTGCATGATCATTTTTACGTTTATTGGCGCACCGGTCGGACTGCGGGCCGGAACGCATATCTGCGTTTCCATGGTCACCGATCGCCTGTCACCCGCCCGGCAACGCCTGATGCTGCGCGTCAGCGATCTGCTGATGATCATCACCTGTCTGGTGATCTTTCAGGCCAGTTACAGCCTGTGCGAAGCGATGTGGGTACAGACGCTCGCTTCATTACCGGCAGTGACTTACGGCGAGATGTATCTGCCGATTCCGATTGGCGCGATCTTCACCCTGCTGTTTGTTGTTGAGCGATTGCTGACCGGCGATCAGAGCCAGCGGCCGATTGTCACGCTGGGCGGCACCCACTAACGCGGAGCAGAAAAATGGATGCATTGATCTTGATAGGCAGTTTGCTGGTGTTGCTGATGGTGGGTTTTCCGGTCGCCTTTGCGGTGGGGCTGAGCGCCTTTATTGGCGCCTGGTGGATCGATCTGCCGCTGGAAGCGGTGGTGATTCAGGTGACCAACGGCATTAACAAATTTTCGCTGCTGACTATCCCGTTCTTTATTCTCGCGGGTGCGATTATGGCGGAGGGTGGGATTGCCCGGCGGCTGGTCAACTTCGCCTATATCTTTGTCGGCTTTATTCGCGGTGGCCTGTCGCTGGTGAACATTGTCGCCTCCACCTTCTTTGGCGCGATTTCCGGCTCATCGGTGGCGGATACCGCCTCGATAGGCTCGGTGATGATTCCGCAGATGGAGGAGAAAGGCTATCCGCGTGATTTCGCCGCCGCCGTTACCGCCAGCGGCTCAGTGCAGGCGGTGCTGACGCCACCCAGCCACAACTCGGTGATTTACTCGCTGGCGACCGGCGGCATGGTGACCATCTCCTCGCTGTTTGTTGCCGGTATCTTTCCCGGCCTGCTGCTGGGTGGCTGCCTGATGATAATGTGCCTGGGTTTTGCCCATAAACGCGGCTATCCCAAAGGAGAACGTATTCCGTTTCGTCAGGCGCTGAAAATCTTCTTCGACGCGTTCTGGGGCCTGTTTACCGTGGTGATCATCATGGGTGGCATTCTCTCCGGCATCTTTACCGCCTCGGAGTCCGCCGCGATCGCCTGTATCTGGGCCTTTTTCGTCACCATGTTTATTTATCGCGACTTTAAATGGAGCCAGCTGCATATCCTGCTGTTCCGCACCATTAAAACCGTCACCATCGTGATGGTGCTGATCGCCTTCGCGGCCGGATTCGGCGCGGTGATGACCTTTATGCAACTGCCGACGATTATCACCGAGGCGTTCACCAGCCTTTCCGATAACAAATATGTGATCCTGATGTGTATCAACATCCTGCTACTGGTGGTGGGAACGCTGATGGATATGGCACCGCTGATCCTGATCCTGACGCCAGTGCTGTTGCCGGTCGCCACCGCGCTTGGCGTCGATCCGGTTCACTTCGGCATGATCATGCTGACCAACCTCGGGATCGGCCTGATCACCCCGCCGGTCGGTACGGTACTGTTTGTCGCCAGTGCGGTCAGTAAGCAGAAAATCGAGCAGGTGGTCAGAGCCATGCTGCCGTTTTACGGCATGCTGTTTATCGTGCTGATGCTGATTACCTATATTCCCGCCATCTCCCTCTGGTTACCGCGCCTGATGGGCGTGATGTAGCGTCGGCAAAATCGGGTCCGGTGGCGGACCCGATTTTCATCCTGCGAAGCACTCTGATAATCACCATTGAGTCTCAACCCTGCTGGTCGTTTCGTGGTAACGTGAGGGCTTAGTCAGAAGCGGCAAAGGCGACTCATGACCACCAGAAAAATTGATACCACGCTCGTCAGTGCAGGACGCAGCAAGCGTTATACCCAGGGCTCGGTGAACAGTGTGATTCAACGGGCCTCCTCGCTGGTTTTTGATACGGTCGCGGAGAAGAAACGCGCCACCGCCGGTCGGGCAAAAGGCGAACTCTTTTATGGCCGTCGTGGCACCCTGACGCACTTTGCACTGCAGGATGCGATGACGGAGCTGGAAGGCGGCGCAGGCTGTGTGCTCTATCCCTGCGGCGCGGCTGCCGTGGCGAACGCGATTCTGGCGTTTGTCGAGGCGGGCGACCACGTGCTGATGAGTGGCGCAGTCTATGAACCGACCCAGGATTTCTGTACTAAAATCCTGACTAAGCTGCAGGTTTCAACGGGCTGGTTCGATCACTGCATCGGCAGTGAAATCGGTGAGCTGGTGCAGCCCAATACCCGGGTCGTTTTCCTGGAATCGCCTGCCTCTATCACGATGGAAGTTCAGGATATTCCGGCGATTGTGGCGGCGGTTCGCGCCAAAGCGCCCGAGGCGATCATTATGATCGACAACACCTGGGCGGCCGGTATTTTATTTGATGCGCTGGCGCACGGCATCGATATTTCGATTCAGGCGGGCACCAAATATCTGATTGGTCACAGCGATGCGATGATCGGCACGGCGGTCGCCAATGCGCGCTGTATCGATCAGCTGCGCGAGAACTCCTATCTGATGGGTCAGATGGTCGATGCCGATACCGCCTACATGGCGAGTCGGGGTCTGCGCACGCTGGGCACCCGTCTGCGTCAGCATGAAGAGAGCGCGATTCAGGTGGCAGAGTGGCTGGCCGCGCGTCCCGAAGTGGCGCGGGTTAATCACCCGGCGCTGGCGCAGAGCAAAGGTCATCAGTTCTGGCAGCGTGATTTTAACGGCAGCAGCGGCCTGTTCTCTTTTATCCTGCAGGAAAAACTCAGCGCGCCCCAGCTGGCGGAATATCTCGATCACTTCCATCATTTCAGCATGGCGTACTCCTGGGGCGGCTATGAATCGCTGATCCTGGCGAATCAGCCGGAAGAGCTGGCCGCGATTCGTCCGGCGGGTGGAGTCGACTTCACCGGTACGCTGGTGCGACTGCATATTGGTCTGGAGCACGTTGACGATCTGCTGGCTGACCTGGACGCCGGTTTTGCGCGCCTGACGCGTTAATAAACTCAGGCAAAAGATAAACAGACGCTAAACAGAAGATGAACCGGGTAGCGGCCACCCGCAGAGTTTGCCGGGCTGCTGCTCATTTATTGTTAAAATTTATCCCAGACCGTTCAGGTCATCAGTGAGGTCGCTGCATTTATTGCGCAGCGCCGCGACCGATTGCCTGAATGCAGACGGATAGTTCCTTGTGACGTGATGGAATAGCAAATGGGTGTTTTACACGAGATTGTCCACGCGCTCTGGCATCAGGATTTTGCCGCGCTGGCAAATCCGGATGTGGTGTGGGTGGTGTACGGCGTGATGTTCCTGACGCTGTTTCTGGAAAATGGGCTGTTACCCGCCTCTTTCCTGCCGGGCGACAGCCTGCTGCTGCTGGCGGGTGCGATGGTGGCAAAAGGGGTGATGGATTTTGTGCCGACGATGGTGATCCTCACCACCGCCGCCAGCCTGGGCTGCTGGCTGAGCTATCTGCAGGGTCGCTGGCTGGGGAATACCCGGCTGGTGAAGAGCTGGCTGATGCATCTGCCCGCGCAGTATCACCAGCGCGCGTGGAATATGTTTAACCGTCACGGCCTGATGGCGCTGCTGGTGGGCCGTTTTCTGGCCTTCATCCGGACGATCCTGCCGACCATGGCGGGCATTGCGGGCTTGCAGAATGGTCGCTTTCAGCTATTCAACTGGCTCAGCGGCGTGCTGTGGGTCGGCATCGTCGTGACGTTTGGCTATGGCATCAGCCAGGTGCCGTTCATCAAGCGTCATGAAGATCAGGTGATGGCGATCCTGATGATACTGCCGATGGTGTTGCTGTTTCTCGGGCTGTTCGGCAGCATTCTGGTTATCTGGAAAAAGCGTCGGCAGAAACAGGCCTGACGTCAGCGCATAGCATCAGGATCCGCCGCCACTCAGGCGGACGGATCCGCTACCGTCTGCCGCACACGATTCACCTCTTCCCCTGGCGTCACGCCAAAATAGCGCTTAAATTCCCGCGAAAACTGTGAGGGACTTTCATAGCCAACCCGCACCGCCGCCGCACTCGCTTTCAGTCCATCGTGCAGCATCAGTAATCGCGCCTGATGCAGGCGATATCGCTTGAGATACTGCAGGGGCGAGGTCTGCGTAACCGCTTTAAAGTTATGGTGAAAGGCTGAAACGCTCATGTTCACTTCCGCCGCCAGCGCATCGACGCTGAGGTTTTCCGCATAGTGATTCTCAATCCGTCGCAGGGCACGCGCGATCAGGCTGAATTGCGTCTGTCGGCTCACCAGTGAGAGCAGCGCACCACCAATCGGGCCAGTCAGCACGTAGTAGATAATCTCCCGCACGATGTGCGGCCCCAGCACCCGCGCATCGCGTGGCTGGGTCATCACATCAAGCAGCCGCTCAGCGGCACACAGCATCGGTTCCGTCAGCCACGCCGAGTGGATCCCCGAGGTCTGCGGCTGCGGCTGGAACTGATCGTCATCGCCGATTTCAATCAGCAGATCCTGCAGGCTGGCGGTATCGACATTAAGGCATAGCCCGGCAATCGGCACCTCTGGCGAGGCCCAGGTTTCGCACTCCACCGGCAGCGGCACCGTGAGCATCAGGTACTTGCTGGCGTCATACTGAAACACCGTGCTGCCGAGATAGCCGGTTTTGCTGCCCTGAAACAGGATCACAATGCCGGGCTGATACATCATCGGCGTACGGGGACGATATTGATTAGCGTAAATCAGCGACACATTTTCGACCGGGCAAAGACGGTCGTGACCATGGGTCATTAATGTGACGACCTGCTGCGCCAGCCGGTGACACAGGGCATCGTGCGCCATAGCGACTCCTTTTACGGGCAAAAAGCCAGTGTGCCGTGCGAATGCCTGAATCACCAGCAGCCTGGAGAATCAGGCAAGAAATTTACCGGATCGGGCATGGCGGCAGAACCACTGTTGTTGCCTCAGCTAAGCAGGCTGAGAATTGTTGGCTAGACTTAAGCACAGTGAAATCTCACGGATTAACCGCAACGGAAAGGAGCAACTATGGCAGACCAACCCATTATCAAACTGCGCGATGGCAATATGATGCCGCAACTCGGACTCGGTGTGTGGCAGGCCAGCATTGAAGATGCACGTCATGCGGTGCTGAAAGCGCTGGAGGTCGGCTATCGCTCAATCGATACCGCCGCCGCCTATAAGAATGAAGAGGCGATTGGCCAGGCACTGCAGGAAACTGACGTGCCGCGAGAAGAGATTTTCGTGACCACCAAACTCTGGAACGACGATCAGCAGAACGTTCAGCAGGCGATGGAAACCAGCCTGGAGAAACTGAAACTGGAGCAGGTTGATCTCTATCTGATGCACTGGCCGTGCCCGGAAAAAGACAATTATGTCGATGCCTGGAAGAAGATGATTGAACTGCAGCAGCAGGGGCTGACCAAAAGTATCGGCGTCTGTAACTTCCATGAGGCGCATCTGAAGCGACTGCTGGATGAAACCGGTGTCACGCCGGTGGTGAACCAGATTGAGCTGCACCCGATGCTACAGCAGCGCACGCTGCATGCGTGGAACGCACTGCATCAGATCCAGACCGAATCCTGGAGTCCGCTGGCGCAGGGCGGCAAAGGGGTCTTCGATCAGGAGATCATCAAGTCGCTGGCGAAGAAATATGGCAAGACGCCGGCACAGATCGTAATCCGCTGGCATCTGGATAGCGGCCTGGTGGTGATTCCGAAGTCGGTGACACCAGCCCGCATTGAAGAGAACTTTAAGGTGTTCGACTTCCGTCTGGACAAGCATGAAGTGAGCGATATTGCGAAGCTGGACAGCGGCAATCGTCTGGGGCCGGATCCGGAAACCTTTAACTAAGGCTGGGCGTCACCAGGTGACCTCACCTTATCTGCCCTGCGGCTGGGGCAGCTAACGATTAACGCGGTCAGGCGGGCTCTCCCTGCCTGACCGCGCTGTTATGCGCTGGGCTGCACCACCAGCTGACCGGCAGTACCGCGGTCGGCCAGTTCCAGCGTCTGACTGTAGTAGACGAACGGGAAGTGATCTGACGAACTTTGCGGGAAAGTGACCATCAGTTCCACGCTGCCATCGACCCACACCGTATCTTTCCAGCCACGATCTTCGCCCATCGGCTGCGCACCATTCACACTTTTAATCAGGAACATCACGCCCTGGATATGCAGCGACTGTGGCCGGTCAGCATGCAGGATCCAGCGCTCAAAGGTGCCCTGCTGTGCCGTGGTGTCAATGCGGCTCATATCCCAGATCGCGCCGTTAATGCCCGGCATGCTGTCACCGATGCGGAATTCACGGGTGCGAACCGCCACGCCATCCAGAATCTGATCGGCCAGCAGCCGCATCGGCAGATTATCCGTCACCAGCGGTAGCAAGCCGGTTGGCCGCAGCGTCAGGATCAGGGTTGACGTCAGAATGGAGGATGGCTCAAAGAAGCCGCGCAGCCGATCCATAATGCCCGCCGCCGTACCTGCGGTAATCGACACTTCATCGCCCTGCGACATATCCACCAGCACTTCGCGGCGTTCGCCCGGCGCCAGTGACAGGCGCTGCACCGCGACCGGCGCAGGCAGATAGCCCTGATCGCTGGCGATGACCATAAACGGGCGATTGTCGCTGAGCACCATCTCATAGCGGCGCGCATTCGAGGCGTTCAGCAGACGCAGACGCACCCAGCCGCGTGACACCTCCACAAACGGATTGCGTACGCCATTCACCAGCAGCGTGTCGCCCAGGAAACCACCATCCTGCGGCGGGTCATAGACCGGCGTGGCAAAGTTATCGAGCCGCTTGTCCTGAATGATAATCGGGAAGTCATCGACGCCGTAATGCTTCGGCAACGGCAGCTGCCTGCCAATATCATCTTCCACCAGCCACATCCCCGCCAGTCCGTTATAGATGTGCGGAGCCATGCGGTTCGGCGTGTTGGCGTGATACCAGCAGGTTGAGGCCGCCTGACGAATCGGCAGCACCGGCGACCAGTCGACACCGGCTGACATCATACGCGGCGCGCCACCCATCAGCGCACCCGGCAACTGCAGACCGCTGATAGTCATGGAGACCGGCTCGTTCAGACGGTTGCTGTAGATCAGCTTAACGTCATCGCCGCTGTAAACCCGGACGGTCGGGCCAAGATAGAGGCCATTAATGCCCCACACCGGCACTTTGTTGTTGTCGCCATTAAAAGACCAGTGGCTGCGCTGCATTGTCAGGAACAGCGGCTGGCCGCGACGGGATTCCAGCAACGGCGGAACCGGAAGTGGCGTGTCGCCATTAGCTGAAGAAGCGGCACGCGCCGCATGAGGTAGTACACTGGCGCTAAGCGCCGCTCCGGCAGAAAGCTGGATGAACTGACGTCTGCTGAAAGACATAAAACTTCTGACCCTTTACGCGTGGCGCTAAGCGCCGACCCTGTTTTTATTGATCTGTTTTTGCTGTGCTGCGTTCACGGCGGGCGGACGTGCCCCGCCGTGCGGCATCCCTGCAGGATAGTTCGGCGAATGGTTCGCCGGTCAGATATTTCCGTTTTTTTCGCGTTCTGCGACTTCGGCGTTCAGCTCTTCCAGCTTTGCCGCCATCAGTTCGCGACAGTGGGTCGCCAGCTTACGCACCGACGACGACTCGAAAGCCTTTACATCAATCGGTTGCAGCATCTCAACGATTACCAGCCCGTTTTTCCAGCGATTGAGGTTGATCTTGCCATGCGTGTTAGAGACCACAATCGGAATGATCGGCACACCCGCCGCCACAGCGGCGTGAAAGGCACCGGTTTTAAACGGCAGCAGGCCACGGCCACGACTGCGCGTTCCTTCCGGGAACATCCAGATGGAGATGCGCTTACTGTTAAACTCATCTACCAGCTGACCTATCGTGCCGCGTGCTTTTGCACGGTCATCGCGATCAATCAGCAGGTTACCGGTCAGCCAGTAGAGCAGGCCAAAAAACGGCACCCACAACAGGCTCTTCTTGCCCACCGTCACCGTACAGGGCTGCACCATTTTAGCCGCGGTGACCATGTCGTAGTTGTTCTGATGGTTCGCGATGTAGATCGCATTACCATAATTCTCAGCACCTTCCGGTCTGCGCAGTTCTACTTTAAGGCCAAACACCGTCGACAGTTTGCCGAACAGATGGCCAAATGTGGCGACGTGACGCGGATTGCGCGGTGAAAACAGACACCAGATACAGCCAGATATACAGACTAAGATCGAATAGATGACCACAATAATGGCACGCAGAATCAGTAACATAGTTCCCTCATTGAGCCACGGCTGACGCGGTGTCAGCCGGGTAGTTTACGCTTCGCTATCCGGGCTCGCCGGACGCGCAGGCGCATCCAGTTCAACACGATCAATTTTTTGCAGGCCGCGCGGTAACAGCGTGCCGCGACGTCCGCGATCGGCGCGGAATTTTTGTAGCTCTTCACTGCGCAGCAGCATTTTACGCTTGCCCACGTGCAGCGTGATAGCGCTGCCCGGCGGCAAAATCATCAGCCAGGCCAGTTTGTCCTGACCGGCGGCCGCTTCCGCGGATGGAATCGAGATGATTTTGTTGCCCTTGCCTTTCGACATCTGCGGCAGCTCCCCGACCGGGAACATCAGCATCCGTCCCGCCTGGGTGATCGCCAGCAGCATGTCATCTTCATGATGGACGGCCATCGGCGTCATCACGCGAGCATTTTCCGGCAGCGTCAGCAGCGCTTTACCGGCGCGGTTGCGCGACACCAGATCGCTGAAGGTACAGATAAAGCCGTAACCCGCATCAGAGGCCATCAGCAGGCGCTGGTCATCCGGCTCCATCAGCACCTGTTCAACTACCGCACCCGGCGGTGGCGTCAGCTTGCCGGTCAGCGGCTCGCCCTGCCCGCGCGCGGAAGGCAGCGACGTCGGATCCAGCGTGTAGCTGCGGCCGGTGGAGTCGATAAAGGCCACCGGCTGATTGCTCTTGCCGCGTGCCGCAGCCAGATAGCTGTCGCCGGCTTTGTAGCTGAGTCCGGCTGGATCGATATCGTGGCCTTTGGCGCTGCGCACCCAGCCCATCTGCGACAGCACAATGGTCACCGGTTCAGACGGCACCAGCTCGGTTTCGCTCAGGGCTTTGGCTTCTTCACGCTCACGCAGCGGCGAGCGACGATCGTCGCCGTAGCTGGCGCTGTCAGCCTGTAACTCTTTTTTCAGCAGGGTGTTCATCTTGCGTTCAGAGGCCAGCGTGGCCTGCAGCTGATCGCGCTCTTTTTCCAGCTCCGCCTGCTCGCCACGGATCTTCATCTCTTCCAGTTTTGCCAGGTGGCGCAACTTCAGTTCGAGGATCGATTCGGCCTGGGTTTCGCTGATGCCAAAGCGTGACATCAGGACCGGCTTAGGCTCATCCTCAGTACGGATGATCTCGATCACTTCATCGATGTTCAGGAACGCAACCAGCAAACCTTCCAGGATATGCAGGCGGCGCAGCACGCGATCCAGGCGGTGATTCAGACGACGTTTGACCGTATCGCGGCGGAACACCAGCCATTCGGTCAGGATCTCATGCAGATTTTTCACCGCCGGGCGGTTATCCAGCCCGATCATGTTGAGGTTAACGCGGTAGCTCTTTTCCAGATCGGTGGTGGCGAACAGATGGTTCATCACCTGATCGAGATCGACGCGGTTGGAGCGCGGAACGATCACCAGGCGGGTCGGGTTTTCGTGATCCGATTCATCACGCAGATCCTCCACCATCGGCAGCTTTTTATTGCGCATCTGGTTCGCAATCTGCTCCAGCACGCGCGCGCCCGACACCTGATGCGGCAGCGCGGTAATCACCGCCTCGCCCTCTTCCTTCTTCCAGACTGCACGCTGGCGAATCGAGCCGCGACCGGTCTGATAGATTTTGCGGATCTCGTCACGCGGCGTGATGATCTCCGCCTCTGTAGGATAATCAGGCCCCTGGACAATATCCAGCAGCTGTTCCAGCGTGGTTTTCGGCGAGTCGATCAGTGCGATGGCGGCCTGAGCCACTTCGCGCAGGTTGTGCGGCGGAATATCGGTCGCCATACCCACGGCAATCCCGGTGGTGCCGTTCAGCAGAATATTGGGCAGGCGCGCCGGTAACATCTTCGGCTCCTGCAGCGTGCCATCAAAGTTCGGCTGATAATCGACCGTCCCCTGACCCAGCTCACCCAGCAGCAGCTCGGCATATTTTGACAGGCGGGATTCGGTGTAACGCATCGCCGCGAACGACTTGGGATCATCCGGTGCACCCCAGTTACCCTGGCCATCGACCAGCGGATAACGGTAGGAGAACGGCTGCGCCATCAGCACCATCGCTTCATAACAGGCGCTGTCGCCGTGCGGATGGTATTTACCCAGCACGTCACCTACGGTACGCGCCGATTTTTTGAATTTTGCGCTGGCGCTCAGTCCCAGTTCGGACATGGCGTAGACGATACGTCGCTGAACCGGCTTTAATCCGTCGCCAATGTAAGGCAGGGCGCGGTCCATGATGACGTACATCGAATAGTTTAAGTACGCATTCTCGGTGAATGTGTGCAGGGCAAGACGCTCTGCACCATCCTGAGTCAGTTCACTCATTAATTTCTCATCCTCACATCGTGGCCCACAACGGCGGGACACCCGGCGGTGGTTTGGCGAGGATAGTACCTTATTCGCTGGTGTTAGTCACAGGGGAAGCGCGGGAGAGCAGGCGTCCCGCCGCGCGATTTTATGTGCCGGAGGCACGCCGGATTCAGACCGGCAAGTGTCTGACCTCTCTGTGGAAGTGGATCAGGGCTTTGCGCCCATCCACTGGCGGGCAATGTCACGATATTCGCCGGTGGCGGTGCTGAGATGCAGCCACTGATCGACATAGAGCTTCCAGCTGATATCGTCACGCGGAATCATGTAAGCCTTCTCGCCATACTGCAGCGGTTTGTCGGGATTGATCGCGCAGAGCGTCGGGTAATGTTGCTGCTGAAAACGCGCTTCAGAGGCATCGGTGATCATCACATCCGCCTTGTTGTCCACCAGTTGCCGGAAGATGGTGACGTTATCGTGGAACAGCGTCAGTGAGGCCTTTGGCAGGTGGCTGTGCACAAAGGCTTCGTTGGTGCCGCCTGCCGGTTCAATCAGCCGCACGTCAGGCCGGTTGAGCTGTTCGATGGTCTGGAAGCGATCTTTATCGCTGCAGCGCACCAGCGGGATTTTGCCATCCACATCCAGCGGCCGGGCGAACCAGGCGGTCTGCTGGCGTTTCAGCGTGACGGAGACGCCGCCGACGGCGATATCACACTGCTTTGCCAGAAAATCGGGCATCAGGTTTTTCCAGCTGGTTGGCACCCACTCCACTTTCGCGCCGAGCGAGGTAGCCAGCGCGTTCGCCATGCTGATATCCAGCCCTTCATACTGACCATCGGGTCGCAGGTAGCTGTAAGGCTTGTAATCACCGGTGGTGCAGACCTTAAGCGTTTTAGAACTGAGGATGGTGTCGAGATGAGATTGTGCCTGGACAGCATTGCTGGCCAGCAGCAAAGCGAAGACAATTTTTTTCATTTTGCGTTTTTCTTTAATTGTTTTCATGGTGAGTTTGCCTGCCGATGGTGCCATAAACCGGCGCATTGTTGCTTCCACAGCAAAAGTGTTGTGATCAACCTCCCATTTTTCTGCGACCGTAGCGCGCGTAAGCTAAGCGCCATATTCAGGAAATGAGGCAAACAATTCATGAGCAAGATTTTAATTATCGATGGCGGCAAAACCTTTGCCCACTCTAAAGGCGAACTGAACCACACGCTGACCGACGTTGCGGCCAGCCAGTTGCGTGACATGGGGCATGAGGTGTCTGTGACCCTGGCTGACAGCGACTACGTGGTCGCAGATGAAGTGCAGAAATATGTCGACAGTGATGTGGTGATTTATCAGATGCCTGGCTGGTGGATGGGCGAGCCGTGGACCGTGAAGCGTTATATCGATGAAGTCTTTACCGAAGGCCACGGCTCGCTCTACGCCAGTGATGGCCGTACCCGTTCTGATGCGGCGAAGAAATATGGTTCCGGCGGTCTGCTGCAGGGCAAAAAATATATGCTGTCGCTGACCTGGAACGCGCCGCTGCAGGCCTTTACCGACCCGGAGCAGTTCTTTGAAGGTGTCGGCGTTGACGGTCTTTATCTGCACTTCCACAAAGCCAACCAGTTCCTGGGCATGGAAGCGCTGCCGACCTTTATCTGCAACGATGTGATTAAAGCGCCGGACGTGCCACGCGATATTGCCGCTTATCGGACCCATCTTAGTCGCGTTTTTGCGTAAGATGGCTGGGGGATACCCCCTATTTTCCCACGAAAGAGGAATTCGCGAATGTTAACAGTCGTTGCTGAAATTTGTGTCAAACCCGGTCGCCGTCAGGCCGTGCTGGATGCGGTGAAAAAACTGATCCCGCTGGTTTTAGAAGAAGAAGGCTGCCATCAGTATGACGCGCTGCTGGACCATCAGGCGCAGGTGCCGTGGAAACAGAACTCGCCGGACTCCATTTTTATGCTGGAACAGTGGGAAACGCTGCGTCATCTGGAGCAGCATCAGCAGATGCCGCACATGGATGCGCATCGCGCCATCATTAAAGATGATGTGGTGGATGTGAAGATTCTGGTGCTGGAACCCAGCGCCTGATTCGTGCTGAAGGCTTAACACCTTTTCGGTAAACGGGGTCAGGCTGCTGACAACCTCAAACCTGAGTGCCTCTGGCAGCAATGAATTAGCTCAACGCGAAGGGAACACGGTCAGAAGAGGAAAGCGTCCCGCGCCAGGGATGGCGCGGGTAGAGCGACCAGGGACTGGCTTGAGCGCCTTTCCGATCTGACCGTGTTCCCTGTGCAAGCACAATCTCACAGCGAATCCGGCCAGACTTGCCAGCATCTCCAAACCCCTGCCCTATGACAGGGGTTTTTTATTATGCCAGGAGAGATCACAGCAGCTGACGCCGATCAATCTCGGTGCGGAGAAAATCCAGAAAGCAGCCGATGCGCGAAGAGAGTGTGGTGTTACGGTAATAGACCGCATGCACCGGCAACCGCAGCTCGCGGGTTTCAGCGGGGAGAACCGGCACCAGCCGGCCTGCCGCGCAATCTTCCCGGCTGACAAAGTCGGAGAGGCGTGCGATCCCCTGTCCTGCCAGCGCCAGCTGCCGGATGGTTTCGCCGCTGGAGGCAGAGATTGTGGGCTTAATGCGCATGAAATCGCCATCAGGCTGCCAGATCGGCCAGACGTTGTGCGCCTCAAGATGGCTGAAGCCGATGATTTGATGCTGCGCGAGATCGGCCACGCTCTGCGGGGTGCCCGCTTTCGCCAGATAGGCCGGACTGGCCATCAGCCGGATCGCACTGCTGCCAAGCATCCGGGCGCGCAGCGTAGAGTCGCGCAGTTCGCCGATGCGAATAGCAATGTCCGTTTGCTGCTCCAGCAGATCGATCAGGATATCGTCGGTATTCAGTTCAAGCTGGATCAGGGGATAGCGGGCGCGGAAATCGTCCACCAGCGGCACAATCACATGCAGCATAAAAGGGGTGGCGGCGTTTACCCGCAGCCGTCCTGACGGCATCTCGCGCCGCAGGGCTATCTGCTCTTCGGCCTGCTCAACCGAGGCCAGGATCTGTCGCGCATGCTCCAGAAAAACCTGTCCCTCTTCGGTCAGCGCCAGCCGTCGGGTGGTGCGATGCAGCAGGGTGGTCTGCAGCTTACTCTCCAGCCGGGACAACGCCCGGCTGATGCCCGAACTGGTCTGCGCCAGCTGGGATGCCGCCGCGGTAATGGAACCGCTGTCCACCACCGCCACCCAGGCGCGTAATTCTTCCAGGGTAATTTTCACAAGGATTACTGTCTCTGCTCTGAATCTGCCGGGTTCTCCGGGGATGTGCTGGCTGAAGCACAAAGAGAACAGGACGCTTTCGCGTCCTGTTTTTTTACACTTCGATATCGGCCTTGTCGCCTTTTTCCTGCAACCAGTTACGCCGGTCTTCGGAACGTTTCTTCGCCAGCAGCATATCCATCATGCGCAGCGTCTGATCGATATCCTCTTCACTAATGGTCAGCTGTACCAGACGGCGGGTATTCGGATCCAGCGTCGTTTCGCGCAGCTGTAAGGGGTTCATCTCGCCCAGCCCTTTAAAGCGCTGAACGTTAGGTTTGCCCTTTTTGCGTTTCAGCTGCTCCAGCACGCCCTCTTTCTCATCTTCATCCAGCGCGTAGTAGACCTCTTTTCCGAGATCGATACGGTAGAGCGGCGGCATGGCAACGTAGACGTGTCCGTTTCTGACCAGTGAACGGAAATGTTTCACGAACAGGGCACACAGCAGCGTGGCGATGTGCAGACCATCCGAGTCCGCATCCGCCAGAATGCAGATCTTGCCGTAGCGCAGCTGTGAAAGATCTTCGCTGTCGGGATCGATGCCGATCGCCACGGAAATATCATGCACTTCCTGCGACGCCAGCACCTCATCGGAAGAGACTTCCCAGGTGTTCAGGATCTTGCCCTTAAGCGGCATGATCGCCTGATATTCACGATCGCGCGCCTGCTTGGCCGAGCCGCCTGCCGAGTCCCCTTCGACCAGGAACAGTTCTGTTTTATTCAGATCCTGCGCGGTGCAGTCCGCCAGTTTGCCCGGCAGAGCCGGACCGCTGGTGAGCTTTTTACGCACCACTTTTTTGGCTGCCCGCATACGTCGCTGGGCGCTGGAGATCGCCAGCTCAGCCAGTTGCTCTGCGATCTGGATATTCTGGTTCAGCCACAGGCTGAAGGCATCTTTTACCACGCCAGAGACAAAGGCTGCGCACTGACGTGAAGAGAGGCGCTCTTTGGTCTGCCCGGCGAACTGCGGATCCTGCATCTTCACCGACAGCACATAGGCGCAGCGATCCCAGATATCTTCAGCGGAGAGCTTCACGCCACGCGGCAGAATATTGCGGTATTCGCAGAACTCGCGCATCGCATCCAGCAGCCCCTGACGCAGGCCGTTGACGTGAGTCCCGCCCTGCATGGTCGGGATCAGGTTAACGTAGCTTTCAGTTAACAGCTCACCGCCTTCCGGCAGCCACAACAGCGCCCAGTCAACCGCTTCCACATCGCCAGCAAAGCTGCCGACAAACGGTTTTTCCGGCAGCGTCGGTAAGCCATTCACCGCTTCGCACAGGTAGTCAGTCAGGCCATCTTCGTAGCACCAGGTCTGTTCGGTATTGTTCAGCTTGTCTTTAAAGACAATCTCAACGCCAGGACAGAGCACCGCTTTGGCTTTCAGCAGATGTGATAAGCGTGACACCGAAAAACGTGGGCTGTCGAAGAAGCTTTCATCGGGCCAGAAATGGACGCGCGTGCCGGTGTTGCGTTTAGCCACCGTGCCGGTAACCGTGAGATCCTGGACTTTGTCGCCATTCTCAAACGCCATGTCATAGATTTCGCCATTACGGCGCACCGTGACTTCGACGCGTTTTGACAGGGCGTTAACCACCGAGATACCGACGCCGTGCAGGCCGCCCGAGAACTGATAGTTTTTATTGGAGAACTTGCCGCCCGCGTGCAGACGACACAGGATCAGCTCGACGGCAGGCACGCCCTCTTCCGGGTGAATATCCACCGGCATGCCGCGACCATCATCAATAACTTCCAGCGACTGGTCAGCGTGCAGAATCACTTCAACCCGCTTCGCGTGGCCGCCCAGCGCCTCATCGACGCTGTTATCAATCACTTCCTGACCCAAATGGTTGGGTCGCGTCGTATCGGTGTACATCCCCGGGCGACGGCGAACAGGCTCAAGGCCAGTCAGGACCTCAATGGCATCCGCGTTATAGTTAGATTGACTCATCGTAAATGTCTGATTAGAAGGGTGAAATGGGGTGCGATTTCCGCATTACTCAGGGATGATTCAGACCGAGAAAGTCCAGAATCTGCGGGAAATGGCGCTCGAATCCAGTAAATGCATGATTTCCGCCCTCTTCTACCGTGTGACGGCACGCGCTGTAATAGTCGAGCGCCTGACGGTAATCGAGAACTTCATCGCCGGTCTGTTGCAGCAGCCAGAGTAAATCGGGCGCTTCCAGCGGTTCAATCTGCATTACTTTCAGATCGTAAATGTGGCGTGACTCTAACACATATTGCTGGCCGGTGTAGGGATTCTGATTTTCGCCCAGGAAATCCGCCAGCAGCTCAAAAGGCCGCACCGCGGGATTGACGACCACAGCAGGCAGCATAAAGCATTGCGACAGCCAGGTGGCGTAATAACCGCCCAGCGACGAGCCTACCAGCCCCAGCGTTTCGCCACTGCGGCTCAGTACCAGATCTTCCAGCATTGCGGCGGCATCGGCCGGAAACGTCGGCAGCTGGGGCACGATCATTTCGATCTCCGGATGCTGCGCCTCTAACCATTGCCGGAACTGCGTCGCCTTAGCCGACTGCGGCGAGCTGTTAAAACCGTGCAGATAGAGTAATGCCGCCACGCGTCAGTATCCTTCTGAGTCTAAATCGGGACGAAAAGCGTCGGTGTCGAGCCGGTTAACCTCGGTCTCAAGGCCGCCATCCGGATACAGCGTGAACCAGCGCCAGCCTGGTGCCACGGTGTCGATCGTAAAGCTGGTGCAGTGCGGTTTGAACTGAACGCAGGTTGAAGGGGTGGCCAGCACACGACGACCGTGCCACTCAAGATCCAGCTCCTGGTGAATATGACCACAGACCAGCGTCCGGGCTAACGGGTAATGCTGTAACACCGCATCAAGCTGATGTGAGTTGCGCAGGCTGTGCTGATCGAGCCAGGTACAGCCAGAGGCCAGCGGATGGTGGTGCAGCAGGACCAGCGTATGACGTTGCGGATAGCGGGCCAGCGCGTTATCGAGCCACTCCAGCTGATAATCGCTCAGCATCCCGTGCGGCACACCCGAGACCTGGCTGTCCAGCAACACAATCTGCCACTGTTCACCCACCAGCACCTGCTTGTGGGCATTGATATGAGCGGCTGCCAGCGTGTCGAACATCGCGGGCTGAAAATCGTGATTACCGGGCAGCCAGACGCAGGGCCGCGGCAAACGTGAGATGCCCTCAGCAAAATGCTGATAGGCTTCGATAGAGTGATCCTGGGCGAGATCGCCGGTGGCGATAATCAGGTCGTAGTCGCGATGTTGCGCAATAATCGCATCCAGCACCGCTTTATAGCTCGACCAGGTGTTCACCCCAAGCAGCGATTCATGTTTTCCCGCGAACAGGTGGGTATCCGTGATTTGCAAAATCCTGATTTCGGAACCGTTCGCTGCAGGAAGAGTTAGCAGGCTATCCAAAGCGTTTCCTTCGTCTCCACGCCATTTACTGCATTATACGCATCAGCAGACCGGAACTGCCATCGCACCATGTGCCAGGCAGTAGCGCAGCCAGTCTGCGAGAAACTGGTTTATCTGATGTTTTTCATCGCGCTGATGCAATTTTTTATTAGGATAATCATAGCGCGCTTTGAAACGATAGATCTGTTGAGTTGAACACACTTCGGCGACCATCGCATCGTGATAGAGCCTTACCGACATCGAGGGCAGACTCCAGTAACTCACGGCAGGCGCGACCTGGCGGATCTCCACCAGCGTGGTGTAGCGTGTGGACTCCTGGATCGTCAGCTGATAACGGGCGCCACTCACCTGATAGATCACCGATTCTCCCGCCTCATCGTTACGCGGCAGCAGGCGGCGTAACTGGGCGAAATTGGTTTCGCAGAGCCGCATCATTTCGGGAAAGTCAGGGGTATAGCGCTGTTTCATTTTTGTATCCACTCTTCGCGTAGTTTCTCATGGTGCAACGCCAGCCATTGCAGGGCGATGACAGACGCCGCATTGTCAATTATCCCCTCTTCCACCCAGCGGTAAGCCTGTTCGCGGCTCACCACATGGACAAGAATATCCTCATTCTCTTCCTCCAGACCATGGCATCCCTCTGCCTGGCTGGCATCCACTTCCCCAATCAGCACCGACAGACGTTCGCTGGTGCCGCCAGGGCTGGCCAGATAGTTAAGCATGGGCTTAATCCGGCCGACCTCTAATCCTGCTTCTTCAACGGCTTCACGGCGCACGACCTGCTCAACAGATTCACCGGGCTCAATAATGCCGGCGACCATCTCCAGCAGCCAGGGCGAAGCACTGCTGTCATAAGCCGGGATGCGGATCTGTTCAATCAGCACCACTTCATCGCGTAAGGGATCATAAGGTAGCAGCACGGCGGCATGTCCGCGCTCAAAAACTTCGCGCTGTACTTCCCCACTCATTTCGCCGTTAAACTGGCGGTGGCGGAAGCGATAACGTACGACGGAAAAAAAACCATCATAGACGGTTTCGCGTGCAATAATTTCTACATCGTTTTTTGTGAAAGTCACAGGGGATTTTTTTTCTTCCGGCATCATCGGGTTCCTTATGCAGATTGAGGTGGAGCGAAAAAAGCCTGTAACCGTGCTCCATGTAAGTGGTTCTTTCTGAATTATTTACGTAAATTAGGGGGAGAAGGCACGTTCAGCCAACTTATCTCACAGTTGCCCTCTGCTAGAATCGGCGATAATTTTTTGGCTTACCCGGCAGCGCACCCACTGCAATTTGCTGCAACAAAAGGAATGCAAATGAAAAAACTGCTCCCATTTTTTATTGGGCTGAGCCTGGGCGGTTTCAGCTTCGCCAGCCAGGCCGAAGACCTGCTTCAGGTTTATCAACAAGCACGTCTGAGCAACCCGGATCTGCGCAGCGCCGCTGCCGATCGCGATTCTGCCTTTGAGAAAATCAACGAAGCGCGTAGCCCATTATTACCCCAGCTCGGCCTGGGTGCAGACTACACCTATAACAACGGCTATCGCGACAGTAGCGGTCTCCATTCCAACACGACCAGCGGCTCGCTGCAATTAACCCAGACTATTTTCGACATGTCGAAATGGCGCGCACTGACCCTGCAGGAAAAAGCTGCCGGTATCCAGGATGTGACCTATCAGGTGGCGCAGCAGGATCTGATTCTGAACACCGCGACCGCCTACTTCAACGTGCTGAAAGCGATTGATACCCTTTCTTACACCGAAGCGCAGAAACAGTCGATCTATCGCGAACTGGATCAAACTACCCAGCGCTTTAACGTTGGTCTGGTTGCCATTACTGACGTACAGAACGCCCGTGCACAATATGACAGCGTGCTGGCTAACGAAGTGACCGCGCGTAATAACCTCGATAACAACGTGGAAACGCTGCGTCAGATCACCGGCATGGACTACATGTCGCTGGCGTCGCTGAGCATTGATCGCTTCAGAACCGATAAGCCCGAACCGGTCAGCGCGCTGCTTAAGCAGGCGGAAAGCCGTAACCTGTCGCTGCTCTCTGCGCGTCTGAACCAGGATTTAGCCCGTGAGCAGATCCGCTCAGCTGAAGCTGGCCACATGCCGACGCTGGGTCTGACTGCCTCTACCGGCATGTCGAACAGCAAATATGGCGGCAGCCGTGCGAACCAGAGCCAGGGGTCTACTGACTCCATTACCGGTTCTAACCAGGTGGGTCTGAGCTTCTCACTGCCACTCTATAGCGGCGGCAGCGTTACCTCTCAGGTGAAACAGGCGCAGTACAGCTTCGTCAGCGCCAGTGAATCACTGGAAAGCGCGCACCGCTCTGCGGTTCAGACAGTCCGCTCATCGTTTAACAACGTGAATGCTTCTATCAGCAGCATCAACGCTTATAAACAGGCCGTGGTCTCTGCGCAAAGCTCTCTGGATGCGTCAGAAGCGGGCTATCAGGTTGGTACGCGTACTATCGTTGATGTGCTGGATGCAACCACCGTGCTCTACAACGCTAAGCAGCAGCTCTCTGATGCGCGCTATAGCTATCTGATTAACCAGCTGAATATCAGCTATGCGCTGGGTACGCTCAATGAGCAGAGCCTGCAGAAACTGAACAGCCAGCTGGGTAAAGAGATCCCGACCTCACCGGAAACGGTAGCACCGGAAAATGCACAGCAGACCGCGCGCGTGGATAGCGGTCCGGCGGCAACCGGCTCTTCTGAGGCAGCGCGTCCTGCGGCTCGCCACAGCAGCGGTAATCCTTTCGGTAATTAATGAGCGGACGGGCTGCTTTGCGGCCCGTCTCTCTGTTGAACGTATAACTAAGTAAAGATCCCTGTTGTATCAGGCCTCCAGCTTCAATTTTACCCCCCCATCCCCTATTCTATGCGCTACCTTTGGGCACAGGATAATCATAATGAAACGCACAAAATCTATTCGCTATGCCGCTTTTCGCAAAAGCTGGCAGGCACGCCATTTAACGCCCGTTGCTATCGCCGTTTCGGCGGTATTTATGCTGGCTGGTTGTGAACAGAACGACGAAACAGTTTCGATGTACCAGAATGCCGATGACTGTTCAAAAGCCAATCCGGGCCAGAGTGCGCAATGTACTACCGCATTCAATGAAGCCAAAAAAGAGGCGGAACGCACCGCGCCTAAATATGCCACGCGTGAAGATTGTGTCGCTGAATTTGGTGAAAACCAGTGTCAGCAGACACCGGCTCAGGCGGGCGTGGGCACCACTAATGCCGAATCGCAGCAGAGTGGCGGCAGCTTCTGGATGCCACTGATGGCAGGTTACATGATGGGTCGCATGATGGGCGGTGGTTCGGGCTTTGCACAGCAACCGCTCTTCTCACCGAAAAATGCCCGCAGCCCGGCCAATGGTCAGTTTGTTGATGCATCAGGCCGTAATTATGGTGCAGCAACATCCGGCAAAAGCATGACCGTGCCGAAAACGGCGCTGGCACCAAAACCGGCTACCACCTCCACCATTACCCGTGGTGGCTTTGGTGAAACCGTCGCGAAGCAGAACAGCATGCAGCGTAGCAGCGCCAGCGGCACTTCCAGCCGCTCAATGGGAGGCTAACGCCCCGATGGAACGCATTGCCATTTCAGAGCGCCCAGGCTGGCGCGAAAAAGCCACCGAGTTCGGTTTTCGTTTTCACACCATGCATGGTGAACCCTACTGGTGTGAAGATGCTTATTATCAGTTCACGCTGGCGCAAATCGAGCATCTGGAAGATGTGACCGCTGAATTACATCAAATGTGCCTGCAGGTGGTGGAAAAAGTGGTTAACAGCGAAGCGCTGCTGGCTAAATTCCGCATTCCTAAACACACCTGGGACTTCGTGCGCGATTCATGGCATCAGCGTCAGCCTTCGCTTTACTCTCGTCTGGATCTCGCCTGGGATGGCAAAGGCGATGTAAAGCTGCTGGAGAACAATGCCGATACGCCGACCTCGCTGTATGAAGCGGCATTTTTCCAGTGGCTGTGGCTGGAGGACCAGCTTAACGCCGGTCAGCTCCCCGCAGGCAGCGATCAGTTTAATAGCCTGCAGGAAAAGCTGATTGAACGCTTCGCCGCGTTACATCAGCAGCACGGCTTCAACTGGCTGCACTTCGCCTGCTGCCGTGATACTGACGAAGATCGCGGCACCGTGCAATATCTTCAGGATTGCGCCACCGAAGCGGGATTGCCGAGTGAGTTTCTCTACATGGATGAAATTGGACTGGGCGAAAAAGGGGAATTTACCGACGCCCAGGATCAGGTGATTAGCAACCTGTTCAAGCTCTATCCGTGGGAATTCATGCTGCGTGAGATGTTCTCCACCAAGCTGGGCGATGCTGGCGTGCGCTGGCTGGAACCGGCCTGGAAAAGCATTATCTCGAATAAAGCCTTGCTGCCGCTGCTGTGGGAGATGTTCCCGAATCACCCTAATCTGCTGCCCGCCTGGTTCGCGGAAGATGACGTGCCGCACATGGACAAATATGTGGTGAAGCCGCTGTTTTCACGTGAAGGTGCCAACATTCGCATCGTGGAAAATGGTCAGGAGATCGCCCGCGTCGATGGGCCGTATGGCGAAGAGGGAATGATCGTCCAGCAGTTCCATCCGCTGCCTAAGTTTGGCGACAGCTATACACTGATCGGCAGCTGGCTGATTGACGATCAACCGGCCGGTATCGGCCTGCGGGAAGATCGCGACCTGATCACGCAGGATCTTTCCCGTTTCTATCCGCACGCTTTTATCGGTTAATGCACCGCGATAATAACAGGCCAGCTTCTGGCCTGTTTTCTTCTGGCTTCCCTAACCTACCTGAACCGACAACATGCTGATCGCACCCATCTCCATGCCATCAACCGGAATGCTGATGGCGTCATCCGGCTGACGTGCGCCAAGTACATAGAGCAGCGGCAGATAGTGCTCAGGTGTCGGATTAGAAAGCGCCGCACCAGGATGATCCATAAAGTTAACCAGCGGATGAGAAGCAGCATCGCTCTGCACCGCCAGGTTATCGCGGACGAACTGTTCAAAACTGCTGGCCCATGGATAAACTTCGCTGTTGCCATCCCAGCGCACTTTACGCAGGTTATGTACCACGTTGCCGCTGGCGACAATCATCACGCCCTGATCGCGCAGTGCAGCCAGTTTCTGGCCCATCTCAAAGTGCCATGCCGCAGGTTTGGTGCCATCAATGCTTAGCTGGACCACCGGAATATTGGCCTCCGGATACATCTTGATCAGCACACCCCAGGAACCATGATCCAGTCCCCACTCGTGATCCAGCGTCACCGCAACGGGCGCTAACTGCTCCACCAGCTGCTGCGCCAGTTCAGGCGATCCCGGTGCCGGATAGCGCGTATCAAACAGCGCCTGCGGAAAGCCCCCAAAATCATGAATGGTCTCAGGCTGTGCCATTGCCGTCACGGCGGTGCCGCGCGTATACCAGTGCGCCGAAACCGCAATAATCGCGCGTGGACGTGGCAGAGTATCGCCCAGGTGACGCCACGCGGCGGTATAGCGATTCTCTTCAAGGGCATTCATCGGGCTGCCGTGACCCAAAAACAGCGCTGGCATTCGTAACTGGCTCATTCGTGATCCCCGGGATCGAGTATTTGATAGCCATTACGATACGCGCATCCGCTGCTTTATCACGCGGATATCCATGATGGAGATCATCAGGAAATTTGAATGAAATTTAACGTGGCAGGTTTAACAGCGTTTCGACATGAAGGAGAGAGGAGAAGTCAGCGGTCAGGCCGCGCCATCCCTGGGCGGGCAGGAAGAAAAACAGGCCCGGGAGGAGCCTGTTTATCGCGGCAGCCAGATTAGCTGGCGTGGCGTGTTTCGTGCGTGCGACGCCAGGCGATCAGATCTTCGATGGTCACCACCGGCATGTTGTGCTGACGGGCGAACGCAATCGCTTCTGGCGCATGGGCCATGGTGCCATCGTCGTTGGTCAGTTCGCACAGCACACCTGCGGGCTTAAAGCCGGCCAGGGTGACTAAATCAATAGTCGCTTCGGTATGCCCGCCACGGGTTAATACTCCGCCTTCGCTGGCACGCAGCGGGAAGACATGACCAGGGCGATGCAGATCGGTGGGTCTGGCATTGTCGGCAATGGCGGCGCGGATGGTGGTAATACGATCCTGCGCGGAGACGCCCGTGGTGACGCCTTCTGCGGCCTCAATGGTCACGGTGAAGCCAGTGCCGAAAGAGCTGGTGTTGTTTTCCACCATCATTGGCAGATCGAGCTGCTGGCGACGCGCTTCGGTCAGGCAAAGGCAAACGATGCCGCTGCCGTGACGGATAGTCAGTGCCATCTGTTCAACGGTCATGGTTTCTGCGGCGAAGATCATGTCGCCTTCGTTTTCGCGATTTTCATCGTCGAGTACCATCACACCGCGTCCCTCACGCAGGGCGGCGATAGCACGTTCTACACGCTGTTCAGGCGTGCCAAATTCAGAAAGTAGCGTCTGATTCATGGTAATAAAAACCTTAAAATGTATGGGTTACCAGAATCAGGGCGTGCTTAGGAGTGACGTCAAAAAGACGTGGCAATAACGTGAAGCAGACACAATTGTCCGACAGATGTCGTTACCCTCTCCCATCCGGACTGTAACCGTCGGCCCCGGAATTACACCGGATCTGCTGACCTTTACCTCTCTTTTCATCAAGATAAAGCGCTCGCGGGCTTTCAGCCGAAGCTGATTTACCGCCGGTGGGGAATTGCGCCCCGCCCTGAGAATAAGCACTTTAACTATAACGCCGATCGTTTGAGGCGGCAATCATCAATAGCGCAATTGCTTTTGCATTTCCTGCGTTACCGATTTGAGGTTTATCCTTTTCATTTCTGGCATTACACTTAACACTTATTACGTTGGTAAACACGCTGACACAGCTCCCCGTAACCAGGAAATCATCATGATCGACACGAAAAAAATTGAACAACTTGCCCGTCAGGTTCACGAAGCGATGCCTAAAGGTGTTCGTGAGTTTGGTGATGATGTCGAAAAGAAAATTCGTCAGGTTCTTCAGGCGCAGCTGACCCGGATGGATCTGGTCAACCGTGAGGAGTTTGATGTGCAGACGCAGGTATTACTGCGTACACGTGAGAAGCTGGCGGCGCTGGAGCAGCGTCTGGCGCAGCTGGAAAGTCAGGGGTCATCAGCCGGTACGCCGCCGACGGCAACCGCACCAGTAACACCTGCTGCCGCGACCACACCATCAGCCGCCGTAGCGACCTCACCTGCAGCCTCGCCGTCACCGGTTGCGGACGTGGTGAAACCTGTTGTGGACAACAAGCCCGAATAAGCCTTTAAGCGGGAGCGCGGCTCCCGCTTACGCTGCGTTTTAGCTGCCGCGGATGGTTTTGATAATGTTGGTAGTGGAGATACCATCTTCGAAGTTCAGCACCTGAACGTCGCCGCCATTTGCCCACACTTCTTTGCTGCCCGCGATATCTTCCGGCTTGTAATCTCCCCCTTTGACCAGCAGGTCAGGGAGAATGCCCGCAATCAGCCGCTGCGGCGTATCCTCTTCAAATACCACCACCCAGTCGACCGCTTCCAGCGCGCCCAGCACGATCATCCGGTTTTCCTGCGGATTCACCGGACGGCTTTCGCCTTTCAGACGTTTAGTCGACGCATCGCTGTTCACCGCGACAATCAGTCGATCGCCGAGCTTGCGGGCATTTGCCAGGTAGGAGACATGACCGGCATGCAGAATGTCGAACACGCCGTTGGTCATCACCACTTTTTCGCCACGGCGGCGGGCCATCTCCACGGCGGCTTTTAACTGCGCTTCGGTCATGATGCCGAAACCCTGTTCCGGGCGGGCATGAATCGCATTTTCCAGCTCAACGGTGCTGACGGTAGACGTACCCAGTTTCCCCACCACCACACCCGCAGCCGCGTTGGCAAGGAAACAGGCTTCTTCCAGCGAATCACCGGCCGCTAATGCCGCCGCCAGCACGCCAATCACCGTATCGCCCGCACCGGTCACGTCATAGACTTCCTGTGCCTGGGTGGGCAGATGCAGAGGCGCTTTGCCCGGCTGCAGCAGCGTCATGCCATTTTCTGAACGGGTCACCAGCAGCGCGGAGAGGTCAAAATCGGCGATCAGCTGGGTGCCGCGCGCCACAATTTCCTCTTCGTTTTTACATTTGCCGACCACGGCTTCAAACTCAGAGAGGTTCGGCGTCAGCAGCGTCGCGCCACGGTAGCGCGCAAAATCGGTGCCTTTCGGGTCGATTAATACCGGTACGCCCGCTTCGCGCGCCAGAGTAATCATGGTCTGCACGCTGGAGAGCGCGCCTTTGGCGTAATCGGACAGCACCAGCGCACCCGCGGCGGCCAGTGACTCACGCATTTTCTGGTGAATTGGCTCCGGATCGACCTGATCAAAGCCCTCTTCAAAATCGAGACGGATCAGCTGCTGATTACGGGAAAGCACGCGCAGTTTGGTAATGGTCGGATGGCTTTTGACCGCCACGAAGTCACAATGCACGTTGACGTCTTTCAGCGTGTTACTCAACACACGCGCCGCATCATCTTCGCCAGTCAGGCCAATCAGGCGCGACGCGGCACCGAGTGCTGCAATGTTCATCGCCACGTTTGCCGCGCCGCCAGGGCGCTCTTCAACCGTGTCCACTTTCACCACCGGAACCGGCGCTTCAGGGGAGATACGGCTGGTTGGGCCATACCAGTAACGATCCAACATTACATCGCCAACAACCAGCACTGAGGCTTGGCCGAACGCGGGCAGAGTCACTTTCATTCCAGACACTCCAGACTGCATTAAAAATAGTGCGCGGATGATAGCACAGTTGCGATTTGTGCTATCAGCATCACGCCAGGATAGACGCAGGCGTTATCAGCCAGCGCTGCCAGCTGCTCAGAACCGTCTGCCGCTCCGCTGCATAGGCCTCTGGCTCAACGTGGCCGGGCTGTTCCTGCAGGGCGCGATGGTGCAATGCGTCGCGCAGCGTCACATAAGCCTGCGTCAGCGCCTGTGCTTCATCGGCGGGCATTTTATGGTACTTCGCCATCAGCTCGAAAATGCGCACATTGTCAGACCAGCGCGTCAGTTCAGGCTGCTCAGCGGCGTAGCGTAAGACAAGATATTGGGCGATGAATTCAATATCGGTGATGCCGCCCGCGTCGGCTTTAATATCCCAGCGACCTTTATGTTTGTTGCTGAGGTGAGCGCGCATTTTTTCACGCATCTCACGTACTTCAGTTTGCAGCGCTTCAGCGGCACGTGGCAGCGACAGAATCGCCTGACGAATCACGCTGAAACGTTCACCCAGTGCCGCCTCGCCAAAGACGACGCGTGCCCGGACCAGCGCCTGATGCTCCCAGGTCCAGGCTTCACTGCGCTGATACTCTTCAAAGGCCTCAAAGGTACTGACCAGCATGCCCGCCGCGCCCGAAGGACGCAGGCGCGCATCCACTTCGTAGAGAATGCCGGAGGAGGTGCGGGTACTGAAAAGATGCATGATGCGCTGGGCGAGGCGCAGATAGAACTGACGGCCATCGATGCTGCGCTCCCCTTCTGTCACCGCGTCTGCCGGGCAGTCATGCAGGAACACCAAATCGAGGTCAGAACTGTAACCCAGCTCCCAGCCCCCCAGTTTGCCGTAGCCCAGCACGGCAAAACCGCGTTCATGTTCATTACTCAGATGCGAAGGACGGCCGTATCGCTGCACCATCATATTCCACGCCTGGCGCACCACAGATTCGATAATCGCTTCTGCCAGCCAGGTGAGATGATCGCTGACTTTCATCACCGGCAGCGTTCCGGCGATGTCGGCGGCAGCAATACGCAGATGCTGTGCCTGCTTAAACTGCCGCACCGCTTCCAGCTGCTGCTCTTCGTCCTCGGTAGGGATGCGCAGCAGATACTGTCGCAGCTCATCGCGATAGGCATCGGTGGCGGTTGGCTGATAGAGCGTGGCGGGATCGAGCAGTTCATCCAGCAATAAGGGATGACGCGCCAGCTGGCTGGCTACCATCGGTGAGGCGGCGCACAGGCGAATTAAGTGGCGCAGCGCACCGTGATATTCGGTCAGCAGTTCCAGATAGGTGCTGCGGGTCAGTACGCCGATCAGCAGCGGCGTCAGGCGGCCGAGCGTCACCGCCGCATCTTCACGCGGGCAGACTTCGCTCAGCAGACGCGGCATCAGCTGGTCCAGCGCCTGACGGCCACGCGGGCCGATGGTGCGCCGGTTGATATCCTGACGAAACGCCTCCAGCGTCTGGTGCAGCGTAAGCCGCTGCTCGTCACTGAGCTGCGGCACCAGCGGCGCCAGTTCGCTATCCTCCAGCTGGTCCTGCCACAGCACCTGAAACTCTGCCAGCTCACGCTGATCGCCAATCTCAGGGGTATCTTCGCCAATCAGCTCGTCGAAGATGGCGCGCACCGCCGCCATCTGGCCGTCGAGCCGGGTCATCAGAGCAGGCCAGTCGGCACAATCCATCGCCCACGCCAGCCGGGCGCGATGCAGTTCATCCTCTGGCAGGGTCTGGGTCTGCTCGTCGCCCAGGCTTTGCAGCAGATTCTCCAGCCGCCGCAGGAACAGGTAGGCAACACGCAACGCATCGACCTGTTCCGCGGGCAGCAGGGCCAGGGTTTTGATCGCCTCCAGCGTCGGCAGCAGTGAGCGCAGCTGCAACGAGCGCTCACGCCCGCCGCGAATCAGCTGGAATACCTGCACGATAAATTCGGTTTCACGGATGCCGCCCGCACCCAGTTTGATATTGTTTTTTAGCCCGCGTCGCCGCACTTCGCGGCTGATCATCCCTTTCATGTTACGCAGCGACTGGATCACGCTGAAGTCGATGTAGCGGCGGTAAACGAATGGCCGCAGCATCTGCTGCAGCTCCAGGCTCCAGCGATCGTGGTCATCACCCATCAGCCGCGCCTTGACCATGGCGTAACGCTCCCAGTCGCGTCCCTGCTCCTGGTAATAATCTTCCAGCGCGGCAAAGCTCATCACCAGCGGGCCGCTGTCGCCAAACGGGCGCAGACGCATATCCACCCGATAGACAAAACCATCCATGGTGGGTTGATCCAGCACTTTAATCAGCCGCTGTCCCATGCGGGTAAAGAACTGAGCGTTGTCGAGTTCACGCCGTCCGCCACGCGTTGTGCCGTTTTCCGGCCAGGCAAAGATCAGGTCAATATCAGAAGAAAAATTGAGTTCGCCGCCGCCCAGCTTGCCCATGCCCAGAATCAGCATCGGCTGCGCGTCGCCGTCCGCATTACAGGGCGTACCAAAATCACGACAGCAATCCTGATAAACCCAGTCACGCGCCCGGCTGATCAGCACTTCGGCTAATGCGCTGAGCTGTTGCAGGCTCTGTTCGGTTGTGGCGTGCTGCAGAGACTGCATCCAGGCGATGCGTACCAGCATACGGCGACGAAACAGCCGCAGTTCGCGCATCAGGCTCGCTTCACTGTCGATGCCGCTAAGCGCCTGATTGAGCCACGCAGAGTAGTGTTGCCACTCATCAGGCTGCGGCGGCTGGTCGAGCATCGCCTGCCACCAGTCGGGATGTTGTTGCAGGTTTTCCAGCACAAAATCGCTGAAAGCCAGTCCGGCAGCCTGCTCCGGGCTTAACGAAGCCAGCGGAACCCCAATCTGTCGGGCGGCCTCTTCGGCCTGGTCGCGTAGCAACGCGGGAAGTGCTGACAACATAACTCCCTCCTTGATGGCGTGACGGAATGCCCGTTAGCGACCAGCGCCGCTGGTGAGCCAGAACGGAGGCTGTTTCAGCGCCTGCATCGCCAGCCAGGCTAACCCGGACGTCTGTTTTTCATGAATTGCCGACAGCAGCTGTTGCCACGGGTCGAGCCAGCTCACGACCGCCTCAGACGGATAGAATCCCGCCAGCAGGTGGACGGTAAGCAATTGACGCGCCAGACGGGTAGCTTTGTCCTGATACTCGTTGGGTTGTTTTACCGTGATGAACGTTTCTCTCAGATCGGCATTGACGCGGCTCAGCATAATGTCGCTGAAGCGTTTATAGGACCCCTGCAGCTTGGCTTCCCCTTTGGCATCGATCCACTGACGCCACTGAGATTCAGCCAGCCAGTGTGTCAGCGCCAGCTGCGTCTCAACCGAGAGGGAAGATAAGCAGAAAGTGGCAGCATCCTGCTCTTCATTCACCAGCGTCTCTTCCAGCGTGGTCAGCTGCTGACGCAGCGCACTGCTGGCTTTACGCGGCACCAGCGCACCAAACAGGCTGAACGCCTGACGCAGCAGATCCAGCGCTTCGCGCACCGCATCCTGGGCCGCCGCATTGCCGCGCAGCCAGACTTCTTCATGATATTGCCAGTGATGAAGTCCTGCTGACATCGCGGCCACCATGCCCTGCTCTACGGTGGCTTTGGCGCCCGCTTTCAGCAGCGGGAAAGGCTGTATCTGGCGCGGCGGATTACCCTGCGCCAGCTGATAGCCGCGGGCAGCTTTGCTCAGGCTGCCCATACGCAGACCGCCCAGCGCCACCAGCTGCTGTGCGAAGGCCAGCAGATCCTGGCGTTCGCCACGTTTCAGCTCCAGCTCGATCTCGCACAGCGGTTCGCTGAGATCACCTGCCGTGACCTCGCCCTGATCAAACGCCACTTCAATTTCACTGTTGCCTGTGGTGATCAGCCAGATCTCGCGCTGGAAATGGGTGGTGAACAGGGGCTGCAAGCGCGGCTGCAGCGCCGCGACATCGGTGCCCTGCGGCCAGATCTCTGCCGGCAGGCGTGCAATGTCCAGAACCGGTTCGCTGAGCTCAACGTTGTATTCCGGGCGCTGATGCAGTCCGCCGAGCGTCTGCCCCGCCGCTTTCAGCGTCATTTCATAACGCTGGTCTACGCCGCGGATACGCAATCCCATATCCCAGCGTCGTAGCTGGTTGTCGTCGGTTTCAAAGTAGATGTTGGTCAGCTCGCGAGCAGCCTGATGCTGATGCGGCAGAGTGGAGAGCAGTTCAGCCAGTTTCCCGGCCGCCTGTGGAGTTGCAATGAACTTTAGTTCGATTTCGATGGTCATAATTTTTTATTCACTACGCCGCTGGCACTTAAGAGGGTGTTTCCTGCATATTTCAGGCGATTATCAGCAGGTTACTCAAGCTGTCGCCTGGAGGGCAAGGGGTTATCAGGCGAAGATTAATGCACAGAAGCCGCGCTGTCTCTGCTTTCTTTGCTCTTTCGCAGACCTTTTCGCACTCTCATGAGACCAGGATAGTTCTCATTCAGATTTATGCGAGGCCTCTCCAGACTGTGCCGGTAAATTTTTAGTCAGACTAAGCCAAACGAAATCGAATGAAAAAAATTACTCTCGCTGGACTCACTTTGCTGGCCCTTAGCACCCTTGCACCTGCCCATGCCGAAGAAAAACGCTATGTTTCTGATGAACTTTCAACCTGGGTTCGCAGCGGACCGGGCGATCAGTTTCGCCTGCTCGGTAAGCTGAACGCCGGGGAAGAGGTGCAGCTGTTACAGACCAACAATGACACGCATTATGGCCAGATCCGTGATTCGGAAGGCCGCACCACCTGGATCCCCCTGTCGCAGCTCAGTGCTAATCCGAGCCTGCGCACCCGGGTGCCTCAGCTTGAGCAGCAGGTGAAAGATCTGACCGCCAAACTGGATAACATCGACAACAGCTGGAACCAGCGCACGGCTGAGATGCAGAACAAAGTCGCCAGCAGCGACGGCGTTATCAACGGGCTGAAAGGCGAGAATCAGAAGCTGAAAAATGAGCTGATCGTCGCGCAGAAGAAAGTCAGCGCCGCTAACGTTCAGCTGGATGATAAGCAGCGCACCATCATCATGCAGTGGTTTATGTATGGCGGCGGCGTGCTGGGCGTCGGCCTGCTGCTGGGCCTGTTACTGCCGCACATGCTGCCGCGCCGTAAGAAAAGCGATCGCTGGATGAACTGACACCATTTAGCCGGATTTGAGCAGGGGATCGCAGGATCCCCCTTTTGGCATGTCTGCAATCCGGGGAATCTGTGCAACAATAAAATGATATGCACCGCTGATTTCAGGCGCGGGACGCGCCCGGCGTGCAGGTCATTTCTTTTTCTCTGGAGTTTTGCGTGAAGACGTTTCTTGTTGGCGGTGCGGTGCGTGATGCGCTGCTGAATCTGCCGGTTACAGACAAAGATTGGGTGGTGACAGGTTCCACGCCCGAAGCCATGCTTGAGCAGGGCTATCACCAGGTCGGTCGCGATTTTCCCGTTTTCCTGCATCCCGTCAGTCGCGAAGAGTATGCGCTGGCACGTACCGAGCGGAAAAACGGGAAAGGCTACACCGGTTTTGTCACCTGGTCCGCGCCCGACGTGACGCTGGAGCAGGACTTACAGCGCCGCGATCTGACCATCAATGCGATTGCGCAGGATGAAAACGGTGAGCTGGTCGATCCTTATAATGGCCAGCGTGATATTGCCCTGCGCCTGCTGCGTCACGTCTCTGACGCCTTCAGTGAAGATCCGCTGCGGGTACTGCGCGTTGCGCGCTTCGCGGCGCGTTTTGCCCATCTCAACTTTCGTATTGCCCCCGAAACCCAGCTGCTGATGCAGCAGATGGCCGAAAGCGGCGAGCTGTCGAATCTCACTGCTGAGCGGGTGTGGAAAGAGACGGAAAAGGCGCTGAGTTCCCGTAATCCGCAGGTCTATTTTCAGGTCCTGCGCGACTGCGGTGCATTGCAGGTGCTGTTTCCTGAGCTGGATAATCTGTTTGGTATTCCTGCGCCGATTAAGTGGCACCCGGAGATCGACACTGGCGTCCATACGCTGATGACACTGGCGATGGCCGCCGCCCTCTCCAGTGAGATCGAGGTGCGCTTCGCCACGCTGTTCCATGACGTCGGCAAGGCGCTGACGCCGCCTGAGTTGTGGCCCAGCCACCACGGTCATGGCCTGGCGGGCGTTCCCCTGGTCGAGGCGCTGTGCCAGCGACTGCGGGTGCCAAACGCGATTCGCGATCTGGCGCTGATTGTGACCGAATTTCACGACGTGGTGCACACCATTGAACGGCAATCTGCCGCGTCGCTGGTAGCACTGTTTGACCGGATCGATGCCTGGCGTAAGCCACAGCGCGTTGAGCAGATGGCGCTGACCAGTGAAGCGGATGCGCGCGGGCGAGCCGGACTGGAGAGCATGCCTTATCCGCAGGGCGACTATCTGCGTCGTGCTTTTGCGCTGGCGCAGGCGGTGCCGACCAAAGCGGTGGTCGAAGCGGGATTTAAAGGTGCAGAAGTGCGGGAAGAGTTGACGCGACGACGGATTGACGCCGTCGCGCAGGGTCTGGCGATTACGCAGCCTGACTAGCAGGCTGCGTGGGCTTTACATGAAGACCATGTAAACCGCGGCTGCCACAATAAAGCGGTAGATCGCGAACGAGACAAATGAGATGCGTTTGATCAGCTGAAGGAAGGCTTTAATCGCAATCAGCGCCACGATAAACGCCGTGACAAAGCCCACCGCGAACATCGGGAAATCCGCCATCGTCAGGAAGCCGATGCTCTTGTACATATCCAGTACGGTCGCACCCATCATCATTGGCACCGCCAGGATGAAGGAGAACTCCGACGCGGCATAGCGGCTCACGCCCATCAGCATGCCACCGGAGATGGTTGCACCGGAACGTGAGAAGCCCGGCCACAGCGCTAAGCACTGGAAACAGCCAATCATAAACGCCTGACGATAGGTAATATCATCGACGCCCACCGCTTTCGGCTGTTTTGGCTTAAGGTACTCAGCTGCCAGCAGCAGCACACCACCTACCACCAGGGCGTACATCACGTTGATCGGATTAAACAGCGTTTTGATCTGATCGTGCAGCACCAGACCCACGACCACCGCCGGTACCATACCCAGCAGGATATGGATCAGCGACAGACGGCCAGTGCCGACGCCTTCATGTTTGACTTCGCCAAAGTGGATGCCGATCAGGCCAAACAGACGGCGCCAGAACATCACTACTACAGCCAGAATCGATCCTAACTGGATCACAACTTCAAAGGTCTCGGCTTTTTCACCCTCAAAGCCCAGCAGGTGACCCACTATAATCATGTGCCCTGTGGAAGAGACCGGTAAAAATTCGGTCAGCCCTTCCACAACGCCCAGGATTGCAGCTACCCAAAGCTGATGAATATCTGCCATCAAATGTTTCCTCTATCCGTTTCAAAACCATTAAAAAGGCGGTAGCGCGTGGCTATCGCCTGAAATCATGCCGCTATCAGCCTGAATTAAACCTTAAGGTCTACACCATTTCGCCTGCTGTAACGAAACGGTACACGCTATGACAGACAGTAATTTGGTTTGGTTTCATTGTGATGGCAATCACATCGTATTTATTTAGGAATAGTCCCGCGCTCAATTCGCACGCCAACCTGTGCTGCCTGGGCTACAGCCCCCGGTTTGCTTACCTTTATGCGGACGCCAGGCGAATTGAAACGGTTCATCAACAGATCCGCGATTTCTTCAGCAACCCGTTCAACCAGCGCAAAACGACTGCCGGTAAGATGCGTCAGAATCGCCGAGGAGACATCCGCATAGCTCAGACAATCTTTCACATCGTCGCTACTGGCCGCCAGACGGTTATCCCAGGCCATTTCGACATCGAGCACCAGCTTCTGCTGTATGCCCTGTTCCCAGTCGTAAACGCCAATAGTGGTGAAGACCGTGAGTTGTTCTATAAATACGATATCCATGATGAGAGTCTCTGTTTTTGGCTAAGCCGGATACCACTTCCGGCTGATTATGCGTATTATCCACGGTTAAAGAGATCAAAACGACCCTAAAGGGAACGGTACGGTGTTATGAGTGCTTTCGCGCTTGGTATGATTATTTTCGCGTATCTTTGCGGTTCGATTTCCAGTGCGATTCTGGTTTGCAAACTCGCTGGCCTGCCCGATCCGCGCACACACGGTTCCGGCAATCCGGGTGCCACTAACGTCCTGCGTCTGGGGGGTAAAACCGCAGCAGCCAGCGTATTAGTGTTTGATGTGCTGAAAGGGATGGTGCCGGTCTGGCTGGCCTATCTGATGCACGTGACGCCGCTCTATCTCGGTCTGACCGCCATTGCCGCCTGTCTGGGTCATATCTATCCGGTGTTCTTTCACTTTCGCGGTGGCAAGGGTGTGGCGACGGCATTTGGCGCGATTGCGCCGATTGGCTGGGACTTAACCGGGCTGGTCACCGGCACCTGGCTGTTAACGGTCTTACTCAGCGGCTATTCCTCGCTGGGTGCCATCGTCAGCGCGCTGATCGCGCCTTTTTATGTCTGGTGGTTCAAACCGCAGTTCACCTTCCCGGTTTCTATGCTCTCCTGTCTGATCCTGCTGCGTCATCACGATAATATTCAGCGGCTGTGGCGGGGTCAGGAAGGCAAGATCTGGAAGCGCAAAAAGAAATCTCAGCCATAAAAAAAGCTGGCCTGAAGGTGTCGACAAAGTCTGGCTTTATGTCCGCGACTGCGCAGGAAACAGGGTCAGATCGGAAAGACGCAAAAGCCGTCATCCCTGACCGCTCGGCCCGCGCCATCCATGGCGCGTGACGCTTTCCTCCTCTGACCCTGTTCCCTGCGCGTTGAGCTTATCCGTTACGGCCAGATTCCCCCAGATGCAGGCTTGTGAGCCGGCTTTTTTCACATCAGATGGCGGGCAGTTCCGCCAGCGGCCAGCGCGGTCGCACGCTGACGCTTAACTCTCCCCGCGTTCCGCCTTTTAACCGCACCATGCCCGCATACGCGATCATCGCACCGTTATCGGTACAGAACTCCGGGCGGGCGTAGAACACTTCGCCGCCGCGCTTTTGCATCATGATCGCCATCTGCTCGCGCAGTGTGCGGTTAGCGCTGACGCCACCGGCAATCACCAGACGCTTAAAGCCGGTCTGATCCAGCGCACGCTTACATTTTATCGACAGCGTATCCACCACCGCATCTTCAAAGGCGCGGGCGATGTCAGCACGGGTCTGAGCATCATCATCATTGGCGCGGATGGTATTAGCGGCAAAGGTTTTCAGGCCGGAGAAGCTGAAATCCAGGCCCGGACGATCGGTCATCGGACGCGGGAAGGTAAAACGTCCCGCCGTGCCCTGCTGCGCCATCTTCGACAGCATTGGTCCGCCCGGATAATCCAGCCCAAGCAGCTTGGCCGTTTTGTCGAACGCTTCACCCGCGGCATCATCGATCGATTCACCCAGCAGCGCGTATTCACCAATGCCGGTGACGCTAATCAGCTGCGTATGTCCGCCCGACACCAGGAGTGCGACAAACGGAAATTCCGGCGGATTCTCTTCCAGCATCGGCGCCAGCAGGTGGCCTTCCATATGGTGGACCGGCACGGCGGGGACTTTCCAGGCAAACGCCAGGGCGCGGCCAATGGTGGCACCAACCAGCAGCGCACCGACCAGTCCAGGGCCTGCTGTGTAAGCCACCGCGTCGATCTGCTGCGGCTCCAGACCGGCCTCTTTCAGCGCAGCCTGAATCAACGGCACGGTTTTACGCACGTGATCACGTGAGGCCAGTTCCGGCACCACACCGCCATAATCGGCGTGCAGTTTTACCTGGCTGTAGAGTTGGTTAGCCAGTAATCCGGCCTCGTCATCATAGATTGCGATGCCGGTTTCATCGCACGACGTTTCAATACCCAGAATTCGCATTGCATCACCTCATTCTTGCGGCGCGCAGTTTATCACAGCAATTGGATGTGCAGCGCGGGCATCCACCGTAAAAAGTCATTTTCTGTCGGCTAAAGAGTGCGCTATACTCCCGCCCCTGGAAAAACCGGCAGCCGCACAGGCAAACGCTCCTGTTGGTTTCAAATTATCCATGGTGCTTTACAAACCAACTTGAGTTGGAGTAAAATGCTGCACCATTTTGAAATGTGCTGGCGCCGCAGTCAGCAGCAAAAACCGAATTTTATCGAGGTGAGAGTTACATGCCGGTAATTAAAGTACGTGAAAACGAGCCATTTGACGTAGCACTGCGTCGCTTCAAGCGTTCATGCGAGAAAGCAGGCGTTCTGGCTGAAGTTCGTCGTCGTGAGTTCTATGAAAAACCGACTACCGAACGTAAGCGCGCTAAAGCGTCAGCAGTTAAGCGTCACGCCAAGAAACTGGCTCGCGAAAACGCACGCCGCACTCGTCTGTACTAAGTCGTTCCGGAGGTCCGCCTCCACCGCGTGATTCACGCAGACAGAGTCAAGTAAAAGGCCGTGCTTTCCGAAAGGAAGCGCGGCTTGTTGCCGTTTATGAGCTGAAAATCTGGGGCGTATGGCTGGACGAATTCCACGCGTATTTATCAACGATTTACTTGCCCGCACGGATATCGTGGATCTTATCGATGCCCGCGTTAAGCTGAAAAAGCAGGGTAAGAATTTCCATGCGTGCTGTCCTTTCCATAATGAAAAAACGCCCTCTTTCACCGTAAACGGCGAAAAGCAGTTCTATCACTGTTTCGGCTGTGGTGCACACGGCAACGCTATCGACTTTTTAATGAACTTTGATCGTCTGGAGTTTGTGGAAAGTATTGAAGAGTTAGCCACTTCCCACGGTTTAGACGTGCCTTATGAAGCAGGCAGCGGGCCCAGCCAGATGGAACGCCATCAGCGCCAGAGCCTGTATCAGCTGATGGAGAACCTGAACGGTTTTTATCAGCAGGGTCTGCAGCAATCCAGTGCGCAGCCAGCACGCGACTATCTTGATCGTCGTGGTCTGAGCGCCGAAATCATCAATCACTTCGCCATAGGTTACGCGCCAGCCGGCTGGGATAACGTTCTCAAGCGTTTTGGTAAGCAATCGGAAGATCGCGAGTCATTGATGGAAGCGGGCATGCTGGTCAGCAATGACAAAGGCCGTACTTATGACCGGTTTCGCGACCGCGTCATGTTTCCGATCCGCGATAAGCGTGGACGCGTCATAGGTTTTGGCGGACGCGTGCTGGGTAACGATACGCCGAAGTATCTGAACTCGCCGGAAACACCTATTTTCCATAAAGGCCGCCAGCTCTATGGCCTCTATGAAGCCGTTAAGAACCATCCTGAACCCGCCCGCCTGTTAGTGGTTGAGGGATACATGGACGTGGTTGCGCTGGCGCAGTACGGGATAGATTATGCCGTCGCGTCATTAGGCACCTCCACCACTGCTGAACACATTCAGTTGCTGTTTCGCAGTACCGACACCGTGATCTGCTGTTACGACGGCGACAGGGCTGGTCGTGAAGCGGCATGGCGTGCGCTTGAAACCGCATTGCCTTACATGAATGATGGTCGTCAGCTACGCTTTATGTTTTTACCCGATGGTGAAGACCCGGATACGCTGGTACGCAAAGAGGGTAAAGACGCCTTCGAAGCGAGGATGGAGCAGGCGATGCCGCTCTCTTCGTTTTTATTTGATAGCCTGCTGCCGCAGGTGGATCTGAGCTCACGCGACGGAAAAGCGCGCCTGAGCACGCTGGCTTTACCGCTGATTACGCAGATCCCTGGTGAGACCTTACGTATTTATATGCGTCAGGAACTGGGGAATAAGCTGGGTATTCTTGACGACAATCAGCTTGAAAAGCTGATGCCGAAGCTGGCCGCAAGCGGAACGACGCCGGTAGCGCCACCGTTGAAGCGTACCACTATGCGCGTGCTGATCGCGTTGCTGATTCAGAGTCCGCAGCTGGCCACCCTGGTGCCTTCGCTTGATGGGCTGTCTGAGTCAAAAATGCCGGGTTTACCGCTATTTATTGAATTAGTGGGCCGTTGTAATGAGAATCCTGGATTGACCACCGGTCAGCTACTAGAGTTATATCGCGGAACAAATTTTAGTCAGACGCTTGAAACACTGGCGATCTGGAACCACATGATAGTAGATGAGGAAGCCGAAGCGGTGTTTCAGGACTCGCTGGCCAGCATCTACGACTCTGCTCTTGAAGAGCGCCTGGAGTTTTTGATTGCGCGTGAACGCACCCAGGGACTGAGCGCCGATGAGCGCCGGGAACTCTGGACTCTCAGTCAGGCGTTTGCCAGAAAGTAACTGTTTTCAGCACGCTGCCCGTTCTGACAGATGAAAGGGCAGATTGCCTGTTTTAGTGCCGCTGACACCCGTTTCGCTACCGTGAACAGTCCGGGACCGAAATAGTCCGCAGTACCAGGTTTAAAGGCCTCTGGCGTAGAGCCAGGCCCGCAGCACATAGTTTTAAGGCCGCAGGCGTCGAAGCCAGTCTGGTCACCGCCAGCGCACAGCTTCCGGAGCGTACTGAAGTACGTGAGGAAAGCGAGCACTGCCGGGGAGCAGAATGGCAAGTAAGCCAGGCCCTTAGCACAGAGTTTATACAAGCGGCTTAAGTGCCGAATACTGATGGGCAAAGCCCACGCCGCGACGAAGGCAGCGGCAAGAATTAAATGCCTTTACTGCTATTGTTGGCTCGCTGCCGACCGACACCAATCTAATTTAACAGAAGTGTGGATACCGTCTTATGGAGCAAAACCCGCAGTCACAGCTCAAGCTTCTTGTCACCCGTGGTAAGGAGCAAGGCTATCTGACCTATGCTGAGGTCAATGACCATCTGCCGGAAGATATCGTCGACTCAGATCAGATCGAAGACATCATCCAGATGATTAACGACATGGGTATTCAGGTGGTTGAAGAAGCCCCGGATGCCGACGATCTGATGCTGAACGAAAACAGCTCCGATACTGACGAAGATGCCGCGGAAGCTGCCGCTCAGGTGTTATCCAGCGTTGAATCTGAAATCGGGCGTACCACTGACCCGGTCCGCATGTATATGCGTGAAATGGGTACCGTTGAACTGCTGACGCGCGAAGGCGAAATTGACATCGCTAAGCGTATTGAAGACGGTATCAACCAGGTTCAGTGTTCTGTAGCCGAATACCCTGAAGCGATTACGTATCTTCTGGATCAGTACGACAAAGTTGAAGCAGGCGAATCACGCCTCTCCGATCTGATCACCGGTTTCGTCGATCCTAACGCAGAAGAAGATATCGCCCCAACGGCAACGCACGTGGGCTCTGAACTTTCTGAAGCCGATCGTAAGGACGACGAAGAAGAAGATGAGGAGGATGATGACAGCTCCGACGACGATAACTCAATCGATCCGGAACTGGCGCGTGAGAAGTTTTCTGACCTGCGTAAGCAGTATGAAACTACCCGCGCAGTGATTAAAAGCAAAGGTCGCAGTCATGCTGCCGCCGTTGCTGAAATCCAGAACCTCTCTGATGTCTTCAAGCAGTTCCGCCTGGTACCGAAGCAGTTCGATTACCTGGTAGGCAGCATGCGCACCATGATGGAACGCGTTCGTACGCAGGAACGTCTGATCATGAAGCTCTGTATTGAGCTGTGCAAAATGCCGAAGAAAAACTTTATCACGCTGTTTACCGGCAACGAAACCAATGAAACCTGGTTCAAAGCTGCTCTGGCCATGAACAAGCCGTGGTCTGAAAAACTGCTGGAAGTGCAGGACGACGTGACACGTTCCCTGCAGAAACTGGCGCAGGTTGAAGAAGAGACCGGTCTGACCATTGAACAGGTCAAAGACATTAACCGTCGCATGTCGATCGGTGAAGCCAAAGCACGTCGCGCCAAGAAAGAGATGGTGGAAGCTAACCTGCGTCTGGTTATTTCGATTGCCAAGAAATATACCAACCGCGGTCTGCAGTTCCTTGACCTGATTCAGGAAGGTAATATCGGCCTGATGAAAGCGGTAGATAAGTTTGAATATCGCCGTGGTTACAAGTTCTCGACCTATGCGACCTGGTGGATCCGTCAGGCTATCACCCGCTCTATCGCCGACCAGGCGCGTACCATCCGTATTCCGGTGCATATGATTGAGACCATCAACAAGCTCAACCGTATTTCACGCCAGATGCTGCAGGAGATGGGCCGCGAACCCACGCCGGAAGAGCTGGCTGAACGTATGCTGATGCCAGAAGATAAAATCCGCAAGGTGCTGAAAATCGCTAAAGAGCCGATCTCTATGGAGACGCCGATTGGTGATGATGAAGATTCACATCTGGGCGATTTTATCGAAGACACCACGCTGGAGCTGCCGCTGGATTCTGCTACCTCAGAGAGCCTGCGTTCTGCGACCCATGACGTGCTGGCTGGCCTGACCGCGCGCGAAGCGAAAGTGCTGCGCATGCGTTTCGGTATCGATATGAACACTGACCATACGCTGGAAGAAGTGGGCAAACAGTTCGACGTTACGCGTGAGCGTATTCGTCAGATTGAAGCCAAAGCTCTGCGTAAACTGCGCCATCCGAGCCGTTCGGAAGTGCTGCGCAGCTTCCTCGACGATTAAGTCAGACAAAAACCCCGGTTCGCCGGGGTTTTTTATGCCTGCCTGTTACCGCCTCTCCCCTGCCCTGCGCAGATTCATTCGTTCCCCGCATGCAGTTCCACATAGAGCTGACGATAAGCCTCTACCATCTCGTCCAGGGATGCGCGATTAAGGCCGCTGGGATTCGGCAATACCCACACCTGCGTTTTTCCCATACATATCGGCTGTTTGCCCCATTCGACTTTGCTCTGTTTAAAAGCACGACGAAACGCATCCTTACCCAGAATCGCCAGCGCAGCCGGCTGGTAATCCAGCACCTTTTCCATCAGCCGTTTGCCGCCATCGCGCAGCTCATCAGGCGCTAACTCACTCGCCTGTACCGTGGGCCGCTCAACCAGCATGGTGATGCCGCAGCCGGTCTCCGTTAAGCGCTGCTCCTCTTCCGGCTTCAGCTGCTGCTGGGTGAATCCCGCCAGATGGATCACTTTCCAGAACCGGTTGCCGGGATGCGCAAAGTGAAACCCCTGATGGGCCGTTGACTGACCCGGATTAATGCCACAGAACAGCACATCAAGACCGGAGGTGATGATGTCGCGGATAGCGTGTTCACTCATGCCGCCACCTCCAGCGTGCGCAGCTTCAGCGCATCGCGGCTGCGTTGCAGCATCTGGCTGGCCTGCTCTGCATCCGGACAGGCTCGCGCCAGCGCCAGCGCGCCAACCATCTCTGCCAGCATGCTGGAGGCCAGCGCTTCCGCATCCGGCAGCCTCAGCCCACGCAATATCTGCGTCAGGCTGCTGTGCATCGCGTTAAAGCCCTGTGCGAAGATCTGCCGCGTTGGCTGTGGAAGATGAGCCACTTCACTCACCAGAGCGGCTAATGGACAGCCCTGCGCCGGTGCATTGCGATGCGCCTCGGAAAGATAGCTATCAATAAAATCTGCCAGTTGCTGCGCTGGCTGGGTCATGGGCTCCGCGGGCGTTAAGGTATCGGCTTCAGCAAACATATGCTTCAGCACCTCCTGAACCAGCTCCTCGCGTGAGGTAAAATGTGCATAAAAACCGCCGTGTGTCAGACCGACCCGCTTCATTAGCGCCGCCACACCAATTCCTTCGGTGCCGGTTTCACGCATCACGCGCGCCGCCTCATCAAGGATACGCCGCCGCGTATGCGCTTTGCTGCTCTGCTTCTCCATCTCATCTCCTGCGGTGTCTGCTACGTAGCGTCTGGCTATTATAGTAATTATTACGGTCATCATATTCCAGCTTGACGACAGATATGATGATCGTCATATTGATGGCTATTATGACGACCATCATACGAGGAAAAAGAGATGTCACAATCAGGCACAGCTTTAATCACCGGCGCATCCAGCGGTATCGGTGCGACCTATGCAAAACGACTGGCAGCACGCGGTTATGATTTGATTCTGGTCGCACGCGATCAGGGGCGGCTCACCACCCTGGCTGACGCACTGGCAAAGCAGCACGATATTCGGGTGACGGTTATGGCGGCTGACTTAACGCACGAGCAGGATCTGCAACGCGTGGAGTCGGAGCTCGCGAACAACGCACAGATTACGCTGCTGCTGAACAACGCGGGCATGAACGTTGAGGGTGAGTTTCTGGAGGCGGACATCACACGCATTAACAGCATGCTGGCGTTAAATATTCTGGCACCCACCCGTCTGGCACAGGCGGCTGGCCGGGCTTTCAAAGCGCGCGGAAATGGCATCATTATCAATATCGCCTCGGTGCTGTCACTGGTGCACGAGATGTTCAACGGCGTTTATAACGCCACTAAGTCTTACGTACTGACTCTGACGCGTGCGATGCAGCGTGAACTTGCAGAGAGCGGTGTGCAGGTACAGGCGGTGTTGCCCGGAGCGACCCGTACGGAAATTTTCGACCGCGCAGGCCAGTCTATTAATGACATTCCGGCTGAAATGCTGATGGACGTTGATGAGATGGTGGACGCCGCGCTTGCCGGACTCGACAGCAAGGAGACGGTAACCATTCCGTCGCTTGAGGATCTGCAGATGTGGCACGACTACGATCAGGCACGTGGCACGATGGTTCCCCACCTTTCACGGAATCAATCAGCATCCCGTTATCGTCAGCGCTGAGTCAGCTATCAGCCATAACGACTGAAGTCCGGTTTCACTAAAGGCACGGAGAAGCATGATCCGTGCCTGTTTGCGACTTCGGGATCGCGGTTCGCCAGATTTGTTATAGAAATCAGCAGGTAAATCACTGCTGCTTATTTCAGCAACCGGTGGCTGAGTGCTGGATTGCCCTGAAGAGATACTTTATAATCCCCGCTCCGCTGGCCCCTTAGCTCAGTGGTTAGAGCAGGCGACTCATAATCGCTTGGTCGCTGGTTCAAACCCAGCAGGGGCCACCAAATTTAGTCATAAAAAACATATACTTAAGCCGCTTATTGAAGCGGCTTTTTTGTTCCTGGCTTTTCGAGTGGCGGCAAAATGGCGGCACATTTTCACCGCCACCGCCTTCCCCCGACTGATTCGCCAGACAAACTCACCTCAAAAGGACGTTTGATAATGCGATTACATTTGGCCCTGATCAGCTCAGCGTTGATATTTTTTCCAGTTGCTGCGGCGCAAGCTTCAGACGTAAGTACCCTCAAAAATAAACTTAAGCCCTGGCAACCAACGGAAATCAGCCTTAAGAATGACCAGCTAACTGTTGTTATACCCGCCGCCAGTATTGATGATGAAACTTATAAAGTAATCACCTCCAGCGGGATATGCTCCCCCATCTGGACAAAAGACGCGCCAGCTGATTACCTAAAAAAAATCAAGGCAATCAACATAACTAACAAATTTAAAGCGAGCGGATATTCTTTTGAAAACCCGCTATCGACTTGTAATGAAATGGGTAAATTGATGGATAAGCCCGCAACTGCGTTGCTGCTTGGCAATACTCATGTTTTCAAAGGTAGCGAATAGCGCCCACAAAAAACCCCGCTAATGCGGGGTTCTATCTGCTGCTCAAATTAGTGCAACAAGGATGGCTGGGATTCATGCCCGGTGAAGATCGGCACACGATTTACCTGGCCGGGCGTTACAATAATCATCGCTAACGTTTCGTGCGTTTTGAATGAACAGCTGCAATTGATGTTCTGGCACTGGTGATAACGTTCTTTCGTCTCTTTTGAAATGTATCTGCTGCTTTTAGCGTGTGCGGCGGTCTGGCATAACGGACAATGCATCATTGGTGGCGTCTCCCTGTAAGCTCGTAGCTTTAATACGCCCAAATACCAAAATGAGCAACAACTTTCACTTATTGTGAATCATCTTCGTCTGATTCTGCCTGATACTCTACATCGGATAGTAAGACTTCAAATTCAAGCTGTGTGGTATACCCGCTGCCGCTCAGGCTATGTGTGACCTTGCTGATAATCCAAGGCTGCGCATCGATCACTGATTTAAAGCCGCTCACCCTGACCGGCGTCTCCGGGTACAGGTCGGCGCGCCCAATTGCAAGCGTGAGCGAGAACTCAGCGACGCCGCGCTGCAGCTTATCCCATTTTGCTTTTGCGGCCCGCATCGCTGCTGCTTTCGTCGCATACACGGTCGTCAGGGTAAAAATGTTGTCTTCAGTCCCTGCGAGATAATCTCCCTCTCTGGCCTCCGGTGTTTTGGTCGCGGTCGTCTTTTTCTTTTTAGCCGCGGGGTGCTCCAGCGCGCGCAGGTGCTTTACCTTCAGCTTGCGCTTCACCTTAACTTTCTTTGGCTTCGGGTCTTTGGTATGCAGCCAGCTCGCAGAGACGCCCGTGTATGCGCCACGGTCGGCAATGCTGAAGCTGTGCCGGTCGCCATCCTGCCGCGTGATAGTCATCTGCGGGATTGGCTTGCCGCTGGCGGTGACGCCGTTACCGGGCTTTATAAACAGAAGCCGCCCGGCCTTCACTGCCGCAACCGCGCCGTACAGCGTGGCGAGTCGCGTCAGGAATTTGGCGTCAGTCTCCTGCGTCTGGTCGATGTGAGCCACGGCAATCCCGGCAAATCCATCGGCCAGCATTGGCTTTAAGTTATTGCGCCCGGCTATCTGCATCACGACTTCCCCCAGGGTGGTGTCGTGATAGGACACCTCCCGGCGGGAATTGAGCGAGCCACGGAAATCAGCACTGCGGGCGCGAATAGTCATGGTATCCGGCGCGCCGTGGTGCTCAACCTCATCAACGGTGAAATTACCTTTACCAAAAAGGGTCTGGCCTTTCCAGCCGAGAAACAGCGTTATTACCGCACCACGCACCGGCATCGCCAGCTGCCCGTCGGCGTCGTCCAGCTCAATATCCAGCTGGTCAGCCTCAAAGCCGCGATTATCGGTCAGCGTCATCGAGATAAGGCGACCCCGGATATTCGTTGTGACGTCCTTAGAGTTAACCTTCAGCATGAAATCCGGCGTCAGCTGCGCCCCGGCCTGTACCGGCAGGCTGCTTATCCCGATCATCCCAGCAGCCCCCCTGCAGTTGAAATCAGGCTACCGGCCGCCGACTTCACGCCGTCGATTGCCGATGTAATCTGCCCTGGCAGGCTTGCGGAGCCGCTGATAAGCCCGTCAGCCTGTTTCTTCAGATCGCCAAACATAGAGGTAAGCGATTCATCAACACGCTTCAGACTCAGGGTAAACATGATTTTGCTGGCCGTTCCGTTGGGGTAAAACTCGCTGAAGGTGTTAGAAATACTCTCGATCACGTACATGCCGTAAATCATGCCGCTGCCGCCAATCAGCGGCCACGCCATGCCCTCGTCAGCCATCAGGCGGATGGTCATCAGCGACAGCGAGCCGCCCGTGATTTCCGGGCGCAGCTCACCGGATAGCGTGATTTTTTCATCGCCCGGCCCGATAAACTGCGCCGACGGACGCAGCCCGAACCGGCTGTTAGTGGGCCAGCGGTAGTCGATATTCTGCTGCATATCTCCGTAAGGCAGGGTCTGTCGCATAAACGGCATCATGCCGTAAATCATCATCATCGGTTAATCCTCCCAGCCCATTTTGCTGCGGTTCTGCGCCTGCCGGTTGCGCTGCTCTTTTGCCTGGTGCTGCGCCATCAGCGCCATTGCGTCGTCTTTGGTCATGCCCTCGTGCATGTTGATTTCATACTGATAGGTATTCTGGCTGCGGTCGGTGAATCCGCCCCCGGCTGACGGGGCTGAAACCGGGCGGTAAGGCGCGCCACCATAGGCGATGTTGTATTGCAGCCCGCCGGTATCTGCGCCCGCGCCGCCGGTCGCAACCGGATCAGGCGACGGCACTTTGTCTTTAAGGCCATCGGATTTCGTGTCGATAATGCCGAGCTTATCCAGCACCCAGTTAATACCGCCCATAAGCTGATCGAGCGCATGACTCGGGATTTTCAGCGCCTCGGCCAGCATGTTGCCGAACTTTTTACCCATATCTCCGGCGGCGGCAAGTTCGGTCTGCGTGGATTTCACCGGCTCCAGCAGTTTTCCGAACCAGTCCCACAGCTCTTTTACCTTGCCACCTACCCACTCAAACACCGGCTTTAAGGAGCCGAAGGAATCACTGATCGGCCCCATCGCTGCGGTAAACCCTTCGGCCATGCCTGCTATAAAGGCGCTGATAGGCTCCCAGTATTTGCGCACCAGTAGCGCCCCGGCCACGATTGCTGCCGCGACGGCCACCACCGGCAGCGTGATAGCGCCGAGCGCGGCCGTAATAGCTCCGCCAGCGATGCTGAATGCGGTGCCGAGGAACCCCGCACCGGCAATCAGGGTATTCACGCCCGCAATCACCGGCCAGGCTACCAGCCCGATAGCGCCCAGCGCCCCGGCCAGCATCAGCCCGCCCATAACAACTTTAGCGATACCGCCCGCCAGCTCAGGGTTAGCCTTAATCCAGCCATCCACCTTCAGCAAGAGCGCCGCTGTGTCCTGGGTAAGCGTGCGCAGGCTGCCATCGTTCTGATCAAACAGGTCGGTGCCGATAGCCTCATACGCAGACTGCAGCTCTTTCAGGTCGCCGCCGAGATTATCCTGCATGACCTGTACCAGCTCGGCGGTCTTGCCATCAGAGGCTTTAAACGTGGCGGTCAGCTGGTCGAGCTTGCCGGTTGAGGCGGCGGTCATCAGCACGGCGGCCGATGAGCTGGCCTCCTCGCCGAAAATGGTTTTCATGTACTCGGCGCGCTGGCCCGTTCCCAGCTTGTTACGATCAAAGCTCGCCTGCATTTCTTTCAGGATGGTGAAGATCGGGCGGGTATTTCCTTTGCCGTCTGCCGTTTTAATCCCCAGCTCTTTGATAGCCTTGAATGATTCGCCGGTCGGTGCCTGCAGCCTGCTCAGCACGGCGCGGCTTCCCGTACCGGCCATTGAGCCGGTTATTTTGGCATCGTGCAGAGCGCCGACCATCGCCGCCGCCTGCTCGATGCTGACGCCCGCGTTTTTCGCAACCGGGGCAACGTAGGTCAGCGAGTCGCTCAGCCCGTCAAAGTCAGCGGCCGTTTTATTCATGGTCATCGACAGCACGTCGCCGATGTGTGCCACCTTATCGTTTGAAAGCTGGAAGGCTGATTTCATCCCCATCAGCAGCCCGGCGTTTTCCTCCATCGTGCGCTTGTTTGCCAGCGCCATGTTGAGCGTGACCGGCGTAACGGCCTGTACGGCAGCGGCATCGCCGCCGCCTTTGGCGATAACGATTTGCGCACCTGCCGCATCATCTGCAGACGCGGCCGTTGTATCGCCCAGCTGACGCGCCTGCGCACGCAGGGCTTTCATTTCCGGCGATTCTTTTCCCACGCCGAGCACGGCCTGCAGCTCGGAGTTCTTCTGTGCGAAATCAAACCCCGGCATCAGTAGCGAAGTTGCAGCCATGCCGCCAACCGTGGCGGCACCGATACCGGCTGCGCCGCCGTTGCGAACTTTCGCGGACAGCTCCTGCCCTTTACGGTAGCGCTCACTTGTCTGGTTCAGCCGCTCCTGCTGTGCATTCAGCCGCTGCAGCTCCATCTTCTGACGGCTCAGGCTGACCGTAGCCTGCGCCGAGGCGGATTTCAGGCGCTGCTGCTCGCTGCTCAGGGTTTTAGTGGAAATTCCCGCTGCGTTAAGTGCCTCGCGCTGCTGCTGCACCGAAAGGCGCAGGCTGTTGGACTTCGTCTGCAGCTCAGACGCTGCCTGCCGGGCTTTTTCCAGTGCGCGGGCCTGCTGTGTCGTCGGGCGCTCCGTGTTTTTAAACTGCACGGCCAGCGCTGCTACCTCCTGTTTTGCGTCTTTGAGGCTCTGCTGCGTGACGGCCAGCTGCGCACTGGCCTTGCGGAATCCATCAATTTTTCCCGCCTGCGCGTCCAGTTCCTTAATCGTCGTCTGCGTCTGGCGTATGTCAGATGACAGATTTTTGGCAGCGGTCTGCACGGCTTTGAAGGGCCGCGAAGCTTTGTCTACCGCATTCAGCAGCACCTGCACTTTAAGGTTATTGCTCATCCGGGGTCGCTCCGCTGCGGATAAAGGCTTTATGCCGCCAGCCCATCAGCTCGGCCAGCGGCATGTCGTACATCTCGGAAGGTTGCCAGTGAAATATCGTGGCAATGTCGGCCATCAGATCGTTAACCGTCAGGCCGCGCGGCCAGTCTATTCGTCCGACTTCGACTGCAAAAAACCAATCACCTTGCCGCCCAGCGCAATCAGGTCAACCGGATCAAGGGCGTTACATTCGGCCTTTGTCAGTGCTGGCAGGGTAATGCGGGGCAGCACGGTCAGCAGGGAATCAACATCCGACTGACACAGATCAGCCAGGCGAACGCCGCGCAGGCTTCCGGCATTCGGCTTAATCAGCTCCACGCTTTTGATTTCGGTTTCGCCGCGCAGCAGCGGGGTTTCAAACTCAACAACGTTATCTTTCTTTTCCATGATTATTCTCTGTTCACTGTAGTCAGTTAAAGCCAGCGGCGGGCGCTGGCGTCAGGGTTTATACCAGGCCGAGGTTTTTACGGCGCTGCTCAAGACGGTCTGTGCCGTTGACCTTCTCCACCATGTTGATGGTGTCGATTTCGATCAGTTCTTTGCCGTTAAAAGTCAGCTTGTAATAGGTGTTTTTACTGGTGATTTTGGTTTCGGTGTCTTCACCCTGTTTGGCTTCGCCGAAATCAAACGACTGATGCTTACCGCGCACCTCAATCTCTACCGCGATTTCCTCGCCGGTATCGTCGCGCTGGTAAGAGCCGGTAAAGCGCAGGGGAATGTCAGACGCGCCCCATTGCGTGAGTACCAGCTCATCGATGCCGCCGATGCTCCATTCAACATCGAGCGCGTCATCTTCCAGACCGTTATCGATAAAGGCCGCGCCGCTCATGCCGCCCGCGCGGAACGGGTCGAGCTTGCGCGCCAGCTTCGGCAGGGTCACGGCGGTGACGACGCCCTGATAGCTGTTGGCGTTGTTAAAAAGGTTCATGCCCTTCAGTTTGCGTGGCAGTGCCATTTATCCGGCTCCTCAGCTGTTTACGGATGCGGCGAAGTTCGCCAGATAGGTGTCGGTGATGCGCTGGCGTAGCGTCAGGTCTTCCAGCGGCGGAACCGGCGTATAGTCGTAATCAATAAAGAGCTTGCCCGCCTTCAGGGTGTCTTTATCGTTGGCGCTTTCGTCATACCAGGCAGATGCACCCAGCAGATAACCGGCGTTAACCAGCTCGCGGAACTTCGCATTGATGCCCGCGATAATCTCGCGCACCAGAACCGGCGTCAGCGGCTTATCAACCGCCCACATGTGCGCCTCGGCCATCGTGTCGGCCAGCACCTGCGCGGTGCGGGTGTAGTTCTCAAACTGAAACAGCGGGTCATCGCTGCAGGTGCGGTTGCCCCAGAAGCGGAAACCGTCTTTACGGATCAGCGTGGTGACGTCGGCCTCGTTGAGCAGGTCGGCGTCAGTGCCGGTCTGCTGCAGATCCCAGAACACCGATGCGGAAATACCGGTCACGCCGTTTACGCCGACGTTAGACAGGGTTTTATGCCAGCCTGTGTCATTGTCGATTCTGGCGCGCAGGCCCAGCGCACGGGCAGTTGCATAGGCCGTGTCGGATTTACTGGTCGCGGTGTTCCACGCAAGAAAATCAGGCCAGATAACCATCAGCTCACGCTGGCTGAAGTTCTGGCGATACAGGCGGGCTTCGGAAATGGTTTTACATTCCCACGCTGAGACGTAGGCAAAGGCGCGCAGCTGCTGCGCGATGCTGGCAAGCGCGGTTGCCACTGCCAGTGAGTCCAGCCCCGGCACGCCGAGAATGCGCGGCTTAACATCGAGCTGTGTCTGCGCGGCGAGCAGCGCTTTCATGCCGGTATACTGGCCGTTTTCATCCGTGCCGCCGATGATATTGGACGTGGTTTCGGCTTCGTCGGCACCTTCAGCCACGCGCACGACGACGGTCACGGGTTTTGACTGGTCTGCAATAGCCTGCAGCGCGGCGGCAAGCGTACCTTTTTTACCCGCCTTACCGACAGCGCCCTGCACGTTGGTGATAAGTACCGGCGTATTCAGCGGGAAGGTTGCCGCATCCGCATCCTGCGCGGTGCAGACCATGCCGACGATTGCGGTTGATACGGTTGTAATGGTGCGCGTGCCGTCGTTGAGTTCGACGACGCGGACACCATGATGATAATCAGACATCTGATGCACTCCGTTTTGAGGGTGTGCTCAGGGTGTCAGGTCAGGTTTTGCAGTGCATCTGATGGGGGTTTGCTGGTCAGTCAGCAGACAGAATTAATAATCTGGCGCTGCCTGTCGGCCGGTATGTACCGGTAAAGGGTTTTTACTGATACCTCCAGCACAAGCGCAATCTGCTGCAGTGTTGCGCCGTTCGCCAGCATTCTTTCAGCGCGGCCGATCACGTCCGGCGTCATTACGCGACGCCTGCCGCCGATGCGCCCTTTATCCCGTGCAGCAGCCAGCCCGGCGCGGGTGCGCTCTATTATCAGCTCGCGCTCCATTTCAGCCAGCGCCCCCATGACGTGAAAGAAAAACCGGCCCATCGGCGTGCTGGTATCAATGCTGTCGGTCAGGCTGCGGAAGTTAACGCCACGTTCGCGCAGCTCCTCCGTCAACATGACCAGGTGGCGCATACTCCTGCCGAGCCGGTCAAGCTTCCACACGATCAGCGTGTCGCCGGGCTGAAGGCAGCGCAGCGCCTTTTTCAGTCCCGGCCTTTCGCTCGTTTTACCGCTTATCCTGTCCTCGAAAATCAGCTCACATTCTGCGCTCTGTAACGCAACCCGCTGTAAATCCGTGTTCTGGTCATTTGTTGATACCCTGATATAGCCAATCAGCACGCTGACTTCTCCGCAAATGGCTGCAAGTGTGCCAGTGCGGCACGGCGCAGGGCCAGGCGTTTGCTTCTCAAAAACCTCGGTTTAGGCGACGCGGCAAAAAAGACAGTCGGGAACGGTGGTGGGCAACTGCCTGACATGAGTTTCTTTGCAATCGTGAAAAGCGGAAACGGATACTGCAAATTCCCGAACG
>Ga0308156_1000366_pt1 | contig 98932 bp, 90 predicted proteins | sample PhyAR2_FD_201041 | JGI IMG/M metagenome (GOLD analysis project Ga0308156, IMG submission 201041) | Phyllosphere microbial communities from UC Gill Tract Community Farm, Albany, California, United States - DLSL A.R2 | ecosystem: Host-associated > Plants > Phyllosphere > Unclassified | place: USA... | reverse complement strand
GGGGGGGGGGGCCCCGCGCCCCCCCCGCCTCCTGTGAGTGACTTCCAGCGTTACGCGCTGATGACGGCCTTGTCGTCGAGGCGCTCGCCCGACTCCGAGTCGAACATGTGCACGTGGCCCTGCTTCGGGCTCACGACGACGGTGTCGCCGATCGACGGGTGGTTGCGGCCGTCCACGCGGGTGACGATGTCGGTACGGGTACCGTTCACGTCAGCGTGGCCGTAGAGGTAGCCGTCGGCGCCGAGCTCTTCGACGACGTCGACCGTGACCGGCAGACCCTCGCCCGAGTTCGACACGATGATGTCCTCGGGGCGGACGCCGACCGTGACCTGGGCCGAGCGGGCGTTCGACAGCGTGTCGCGGTCGACCGGGTGGTTCAGCGTGCCGAAGGTGATGCCGCCCTCGACCACGGAGGCCGGGAGCAGGTTCATCGCGGGCGAGCCGATGAAGCCGGCGACGAACACGTTGTTCGGCTTCTCGTACAGGTCGCGGGGGCTGCCGACCTGCTGCAGGATGCCGTCCTTGAGGACCGCGATGCGGTCTCCCATGGTCAGGGCCTCGGTCTGGTCGTGCGTGACGTAGACGGTCGTGACGCCGAGACGACGCTGCAGCGACGCGATCTGGGTACGGGTCTGGACGCGGAGCTTGGCGTCGAGGTTCGACAGCGGCTCGTCCATGAGGAACACCTGCGGCTGACGGACGATCGCACGGCCCATCGCGACGCGCTGACGCTGACCACCGGAGAGCGCCTTCGGCTTGCGGCCGAGGTACTGCTCGAGGTCCAGGAGCTTCGCGGCCTCCTGCACGCGGGTGGCGCGCTCTTCCTTGCCGACGCCGGCGATCTTGAGCGCGAAGCCCATGTTCTCGGCGACGGTCATGTGCGGGTACAGCGCGTAGTTCTGGAACACCATCGCGATGTCGCGGTCCTTCGGCGGGACGTCGGTGACGTCGCGGTCGCCGATGCGGATCGCGCCGGAGTTGACCTCTTCGAGGCCGGCCAGCATGCGCAGGGACGTGGACTTGCCACAGCCCGAGGGGCCGACGAGGACGAGGAACTCGCCGTCGGCGACGTCCAGGTCGAGGGAGTCCACCGCGGGGCGGTTGCCTCCGGGGTACAGACGGGTTGCCTTGTCATAGGTGACGGACGCCATGAGCGTTCGGTCCTCTCCACCGGCAGGTACGTGCCGGACGATCCGTAGTGAAGCGACGACCCGCGAGGGCCGGCGGATGGTCGTCGTCGACCATCACTGGTCATACAACACGAGTTCTCCCAGCGGCGCCAGTGCGCAGCTGCCGGTCCACGGGGCGTTCCCTGCTGGTTGGCTGGTTCCCATCGGCCGCCACTACAATCGGCGGGTCCGTCCGCCGACCGGGGGGAGGCCGAGCGGACACCGACCAGGAGGACAGCCGCACGATGACCAACCGCCCTGAAGGTGACGCCCGCGCCCAGCGGAACGCGCGTCGCGCCGCCGCCCGCGAGCGAGCCCAGCGCACCCGCGCCCAGCAGAAGCGTCGCCAGCGCGGTGCCCGGCTCGGACTGCAGATCGGACTCGGCGTGGTGCTCGTCGCCGCCGCCACGATCGTGACGCTCGTGCTCGTGAACTCCTCGCGTCCCGCCGGACCCGGCCCCGACACCATGGCCGACGGCGGCATCACGATCAGCACCGGTCTGAAGGCGGTCGACCCGGCAGCCGCGTCGACCGCTCCGTCCCCGAGTGCCACTGACTCGGCCGACCCGGTGCGGATCACCCTGTACGTCGACTACCTCTGCCCGATCTGCGGCGCGTTCGAGTCCACGAACAGCGAGTACATCGAGGGCCTGGTCGACTCCGGTGCCGCGACGATCGACATCCACCCCGTCGCCATCCTGTCGAACCGCTCGCAGGGCACGAAGTACTCGCTCCGTGCGGCGAACGCAGCAGCCTGCGTGGCGCAGGAGTCGCCGGACTCGTTCTTCGCCGTGAACAAGGCCCTGTTCGCCAAGCAGCCGGAAGAGGGCACGCCGGGCCTGACGGACGAGCAGCTCGGCTCGCTGATCACGAGCATCCCGGGTGTGCGGCACGGCTCGACCATCGAGTCCTGCATCGAGGACCAGCGTTACGGCAAGTGGGTCGACGAGCGCACCACCGCGGTGAGCGGCGGCGACATCCCGGGTTCCGACTTGACGACGTTCCCGGGCACCCCGCTGGTGCTGGTCAACGGCCAGCAGTACCAGTACACGACCGCGTCGACGAACGACGAGTTCCGCACGTTCGTGGTCTCGGCCGCCGACAGCACCGACTCCACGCCGACCCCGACCCCGACCCCGACGCCGAGCAGCTCGACGTCCGGGACCCCGTCGCCGTCGGCCACCGGGAAGTGACCGGCCGTCGCTCCTAGAGCGACGAGCCGGGGACGCTGAGCGTGTCGCAGCTCGTCGCCCCGCGTTCGTAGCCGCGCTCGAACCACCGCTGCCGCTGTTCGCTGGACCCGTGCGTGAACGAGTCCGGGTCGACCTGACCGGTCGCCTTCTCCTGGATGCTGTCGTCACCCACGGCGCTCGCCGCGGACAGGGCGTCGGCGATCTGGGCGCGGGTGACCGGCTCGAAGAACGTCGAGCCGTCGGCGGCCTTCGTCGTCGCCGCGTCCCCGACCCAGGCGCCCGCGTAGCAGTCTGCCTGCAGCTCGACGCGGACGCTGCCGGACGAGGCGCCGGTGCCGCTGCGGTCGGTGTCCGCGAAGGTGCCCTGCAGCTGCTGCACGTGGTGGCCCCACTCGTGCGCGACGACGTACATCTGCGCGAGCGGCCCACCCGAGGACCCGTAGGTCGACTTCAGGTCGTCGTAGAACGCGGTGTCGAGGAAGATCGCACGGTCCGGCGGGCAGTAGAACGGCCCGGTCGCCGCCGATGCTGTGCCGCACCCGGTGTCGGTCGAGCCGTCGAACAGGAAGAAGTCGGGCGTCGAGTACGACGTGCCGAGCTCTTGTGACTCGGCGCTCCAGTACGCGTCGAGCGACTCGGCGGCGCCCTCCATCCGGCATTCGACGTCGGCGTTGGCGTCGCGGCCGGTCTGGCACTCGGCGATCGGTGTGGCTTCGGCGCCACCCTGCTGGATCGGGGTGAGGCCGCCGCCACCGCCGACGAGCCCGCCGAGGTCGACCCCGGTGAACTGGGCGATGAGGAAGACCACGATCGCGGTGACACCGACTGCGCCGCCGCCGATGGCCGTGGTGCGCCCGCGGCGCTTGACCTTGCCGCCCTGCAGCCGGGTGTCGTCGTTGAACGTCATGCCCCGAATCTACGGACCGGCGGCCGACCATGCCCGGAACCGGCCCGTGGCGACGCCGGCGGGTCAGGTGCGGACCAGCGGCTCCACCGCCGCCAGGTCCGCACCGATCCCGACGTCGACGAGTTCGATCCGTCCGGCGAGCGTCGCCGCCGGTCCCCGGAGCAGCCCGGCCTTCACCCCGCCGAACGTCACCGTGACGTCGGCGTGCAGCACGTGGTCGTCCGCGATGCCACCGGTGTCCACGTCGATGCCGCTCGGCACGTCCACAGCGACGACGAACGGCGCACGCTGTTCCCGGGCCAGCTCGCGGAGGCCGGCCACGACCTCCCGCGCCGGTGACCGCAGCGGTCCGCCGCCACCGATGCCGAGGATCCCGTCGAGCACCAGGTCCGCCTCGAGGGCGGCCTCCCGGCCGACCTGCGCCAGCCGCTCGCCGACCGGCGGGGTCGCCGCGTGCAGGATGTCCGCCGCACCCGACGCGGAACCGCTCGCACCGTCCGTCACCGGGTCGTCCAGGAGGCGCGCGCCGGCATCCCGGGCCGCTGCCAGGCCCGCCTCGTGGACACGTGAGCCGACGCGCAGGACCGTGACGTGCCTCCCGGCCGACGCCAGCCGCGCCCCCGCGAACAGGGCGTCCCCGCCGTTGTCGCCGCTGCCCGCGAGGACCAACACCGAACCCGGGCCGTCCCCGGGACGGACCGCCGGGTCGTCCAACAGGTCGCCGACGATCGCGGCCAACCCGTCGGCGGCCCGCTGCATGAGGGGCTCGCCCGCCGCCAGGTGCCCTCGTTCTGCCGCTCGGATCTGATCGCTGCCGTACCCGTCCATGCGAGCCACTGTGCCCCCGCTACCCTGGGCAGGCCATGTCTCTCGTCCCCGAAGCGCCCCGCCCCCGGGTGGTCATGTCCCCGGACGGCCTCCCGCTCGCCACCTACGACTTCGGAGACCCGGACGCCCCCGCGGTCGTCGCCGTGCACGGGTTCGCCTCCGGAGCGCTCCTCAACTGGCACGCCGCCGGGTGGACCCGCGACCTCGTCCGCGCCGGCCGCCGGGTCATCGCGTTCGACCAGCGCGGCCACGGGGCCAGCGGCAAGCCGCACGAGCCGCACGGCTACTCGATGGACCTGCTCGTCGACGACGTCACCGCGGTCATCGACACCTACCTGCTCGACGACGTCGCGTTCCTCGGGTACTCGCTCGGCGCCCGCGTCGGCTGGCACGCAGCCGAACGGATGAGCGACCGGATCTCACGCGCGGTCCTGGGCGGCATCCCCGACGCCGACCCGATGCGGCGCGTCCGCGTCGACCAGGCGCGCGCGTTCATCACCGACGGCACCCCGGTCGAGGACCGCGTCACCAACGGGTACCTGACGATGGCCGCCGGGGTGGAGGGCAACGACCTGCGCGCGCTCGTCGCCATGGTCGAGGGGATGCGGGACAGCATCGAACCGACGCCCGAGAACGCGCCGACGCAGCGGCTGCTGCTCGCCGCAGGCAGCGAGGACGGCATCAAGGACAGCGCACTGCGCCTCGCCGAGACGGCGCCGCACGCGACGTTCGTCGAGATCCCGGGGCGGAACCACTTCAACGCCCCCACGTCGCGGCACTTCCGGGAGGCGGCGATCGCGTTCCTGGGGGAGTCGGACTGACGCAGGTGGTCCGGTCGGGGCGGCCGGTCCGGCCTGTCTTGCCTGTCCGGCGACCGCTGACGGGTACTCGTGGGCCCTCCCGCCGCGGAGGCCGCGCGGCGTAGCGTCCGCGCCATGGAACACAGACTCCTCGGCAACAGCGGGACAGTGGTGTCGTCGCTGACCCTCGGCACCATGACGTTCGGCAGCGAAGCCGACGAACCCACCTCCCACGCCATCATCGACGCCTTCGTGGCCGGCGGCGGCACCTTCATCGACACGGCCGACGTGTACTCGGGCAACGAGTCCGAGCGGATCATCGGCCGCTGGCTGCAGGCCCACCCGACCGAGGCGCAGCAGGTCGTCCTCGCCACCAAGGGCCGCTTCCCGCAGGGCGACGGTCCCAACGACCTCGGACTGTCGCGCCGGCACCTGCGTGTCGCCCTCGACGCCTCGCTCGAGCGGCTCGGCGTCGAGCACATCGACCTGTACCAGATGCACGCGTGGGACGCCCTGACCCCGATCGAGGAGACCCTGCGCTTCCTCGACGACGCTGTCTCGGCCGGCAAGATCGGCTCGTACGGCTTCTCGAACTACCTCGGCTACCAGGTCACGAAGGCCGTCTACGAGGCGAAGGCGCACGGCTGGGCAGCGCCCGTCACCCTGCAGCCGCAGTACAACCTGCTGGTCCGCGACATCGAGCACGAGGTCGTGCCCGCCTGCCTGGACGCCGGCATCGGCCTGCTGCCGTGGTCGCCGCTCGCCGGTGGCTGGCTGTCCGGCAAGTACCAGCGCGACGAGGCCCCGACCGGCTCGACCCGTCTGGGGGAGGACCCGAAGCGCGGCATGGAGGCGTGGGAGGCCCGCAACGCCGACGAGCGCACGTGGCAGGTGCTCGACGCGGTCTCGACCGTCGCCGAAGCACACGGGGCCTCGCGCTCCCAGGTGTCCCTCGCCTGGCTGCTCGCCCGTCCGGCCGTGACGAGCGTCATCCTCGGCGCCCGGACCGTCGAACAGCTGCAGGACAACCTCGGCGCCGCGGACCTGGTGCTCGAGGACGCCGAACTCACCGCGCTCACGGACGCCAGCGCACCCCGGGTGGACGACTACCCGTACGGGACGGCCGGGGTCGCGCAGCGCGTGCGGAAGATCAGCGGCGGACGCTGACCCGCCGCGACGCACCGGTGGCGCCGGATGATGCGGGAAACCGCTGATGTGGTCCGGGGGCGTGGACCCGGCAGCCGTGCCGGTGTCAGGATCGTTGCACGGCCGGCTGGTTACCGAGCCGAGCGCCTCGGAGCACCCCTGATCCGTGCTCCTGCGCCGGAGCCCCGAGCCCCCCGCTCGGGGCTCCGCCCTCTCCGGGCAGCGCGGTGTCGTGCCGAGCCCGGCCGCTTGGCTCCGTCCCGTTCAGCCGTTGCGTAGGATCTCGCAGGTGCTGAGTCGCCGTACCCCTGGGATGCTCGACCGCGCGGGGGTCAGGATCACCGCGTTGGTCCTGCTCGCCGTCGCTGCCGCCTACCAGTGCTTCTGGCGCATCGGCTCCGCCAACATCGGCGGTGACGAAGCGACGTACGTCAAGGCGGGACTCGCCTACGTGCACGGGCAGTTCGACCAGAACCGCGAGCACCCGCCGACTGCGAAGTACCTGTTCGGGCTCGCGCAGCTGATCGGCGGGCCAGGAGCCCTGGCGCCTCGGGTGCTCGTCGCGTCGCTCGTGGTGCTCGGCGCCGCGGTCATGTTCGTCTGGCTCCGAGCCGAGGTCGGCTTCTGGTCGGGCTTCGCCGCCGCCACGCTCTGGACGCTGACGCCCCGCGGTGGAGCGGGTGAGCGGCTCGACCGTGTCGCACTGCTCGATCCCGTGATGGTCTTCTTCGCGATCACGGCCCTGTTCGCCATCTGGATGTGGATCCGCACCGATCGATGGTGGTGGGTCCCGCTGTCCGCGGTCCTGATGGCGGCCTCCGTGACGTCGAAGGTCTCCACGCTCGTGCTGCTGCCGGTGTTCGTGCTCGCCCCGGTCCTCTTCGGGCGCTGGCGTGCACTGCTCGTCGCGGCGGTGGTGTGGGGAGCGACCTTCGTCGTCGCCGTCGTGGCGCTGTACGCCCCGATGGGGATGCGCTCGGCTGTGCTGTACATGCTGACGTTCCAGGAGGGGCAGAACGAGACCGGTCACCTCGTCTCGCTCGCTGGCCGCACGTACCAGTTCGCCCCGTGGTGGGCGAACTGGTGGTTCCTGCTCCACGGCGTCGGCACCCCCGTCGTCGTGGTGCTCGCCGTCGGGGTGCTGCTGGCGTTCGTCGTCCGACCGGACCGGTTCGTGGTGTTCCTGGTCGCGCCGCTGCTGCTGCTCGTGGTGTTCTACTCGGTCGTGGCCGAGATCGCACTGCCGACCTACTACGCCGCCTGGATGCCGTTCATCGTGATGCTCGCGGCCGTCGGCATCGGGCGTCTCGTGCAGCTCCGACCCTGGTGGCTGACGAGCGCCGTCGCGGTGGTCCTCGTCGGGGTGGCCGTGCTCGGCAGCCTGTCCACGGCGTCGACGATCTGGGAGTCACGGTCGACCGGCGTCGCCCGGCTGCTGCCGCTGCTCCGCCACGAGGGTGTCCGGCAGGGCAAGGTGTTCTTCGGTGCGATCACGCCGAGCGACTACGACCAGTACGTCGGCGACCGTGGTGTCCGCGACGTCGTCGACGCACCGTTCGTCGCCATCGTCGTCGGGCACGACCGACGGTTCCCGCTGCCGGCAGAGGTGCAGGAGCTGCTCGCGCACGAACGGGCGTCGTTCGACCGGGTCAGGCTCGACGGCGTCGTCGCGTGGATCCCCGACGGCGAGATCGTCCGGACGCAGGACGGCGGCCTGACAGTCCGGCGCTGACCGTTCGGCGCCTGACCGTTCGGCGCCTGACAGTCCGGCGCTGACCGTCCGGCGCTGACGATGGCGCAGAGGGCCGGCAGCGGGACTTGAACCCGCAACCCCCGTATTACAAGTACGGTGCGCTACCAATTGCGCCATGCCGGCTGACCCGACCATCGTACCGGCCGGGACACGACGACGGCGCCCGGGCCGCAGCCCGAGCGCCGTCAGCGACGCCTACTTCTCGGCCGAGAAGTTGAGCGAGACCGAGTTCATGCAGTACCGGTCGCCCGTGGGCGTCCCGAAGCCGTCCGGGAACACGTGGCCGAGGTGGCCGCCGCAGTTCGCACACCGGACCTCGGTGCGGGCCATGCCGAGGGACTTGTCCTCGATGAGCTGCACCGCCGCGGGGTCGACCGACTCGTAGAACGACGGCCAACCGCAGCCGGAGTCGAACTTCGTGCCGCTCTTGAACAGCTCCGCACCACATGCCGCACACGTGTAGACGCCGGCGCGCTCCTCGTCGAGGAGTTCACCGGTCCACGGGCGCTCGGTGCCGGCCTGGCGGAGCACGGCGTACTGGTCCGGCGAGAGCTCCTCGCGCCACTGGGCGTCGGACTTGTCGACGTTGTATGCCATGTGCGTACCTCCTGGTTCCGACCGGGACGGGTGTCGACCGGTCATCGTGCGTCGCTGGACTAAACTCCGCGGGATGTCCGGTCATTCCGTCCACCGTGCTCGCTGGGAACACCTGACGACCGACGAACTGTACGACATCGTCCGGCTGCGGAACCGGGTGTTCGCCCTCGAACAGCGCGTCACGGCCGAGGACTTCGACGGCCGCGACCGCGACCCGGACACCGAGCACTGGTGGACCGAGCAGCGGCTGACCGGCGACACCGAGACCCCGGTCACCGGGTACCTCCGCCTGGTCCGACCGGCCGCCGCCGAACCGCACCCCGCCGACAGTGCCGCGCCGACCCGGGTGATCGGCCGGGTCGCGACGCACCCGGACCACCGCGGACAGGGCGTCGCCAGCCGACTCGTCGCCGCCGTGCTCGCCGAACACGGACACGAGGCGTTCGTCCTGCACGCCCAGCAGTACGTCGCCGCGCTCTACGAACGCCACGGTTTCGTCCGCTTCGGCACCCCCTACGACGAAGCCGGCATCACCCACGTCGGCATGTACCGCCCGGCGTCCTGATGGACACCCGGCAGCGCTACCGCACCTACGCGGACCGGATCGCGTCCGTCTCACCCGCGTACGCGGCCTGGGCCCGCTCCGTCGACGACGACCTGGTCGCGCTCCTCGACGAGGTCCCCGCCACCCAGCGGCAGCCCGAGCTCCTGTTCGCGGTCGCCCGACGTCTCGGCGCCGACCCGACCGACGCCGGTTCGCTCCGCGCCCTCGGACGGGAGGCCCGCCCCGCCCTGGTCGCGGCCCTCACCACCGCCACGGTCCAGGCCAACGACCCGCGCCGGCTCGCTCCCGTCGTGCCCGTGCTCGCCGTGCTCGCCGCATCGACCGACCGACCGCTCGGCCTGCTCGACGTCGGCGCGGCGGCCGGGCTCTGCTCGATCCCGGACCGGGTGACGCTCGACCACCGGCAGCTCGACCGCCCCGACGGAGCACCGGGGCCGCTCGTCCGGGTGCACACCGCGGTGCCGGGGCCCGCCGTGCACCTGGTCGCCGACGTCACCGGGACGCCTCCGGGACCGGCAGCGCGGTCGATCCGGATCGGGGCGCGGGTGGCGCTCGACCCGAACCCGATCGACCCCGCGGCACCGGGCGCGCTCGAGCGACTCGTGGAGGCCGTCCCGCCCGAGGCGACGGACCGGACCGCCCTGATGGCGGAGGCGTTGCGGGCGACGCTGGTGGAGCCTCCAGTCCGGATCCGCGGCGGCGTGCCGGAGGACCTGGACCGGGCCCTCGACGCCCTGCCGGACGACTGCGAGCCGGTCGTGATGACCACCGGGACCCTCGTGTACGTGCCGGGTGCCGGGCGGCAGCAGCTCGTCGATCGCCTGCGTGCGCGTGGCGTGCACTGGGTGGCGCTCGAGCGGACCGGGATCCTCGCCGGGGTCGCGGCGACGCTGCCGCCCGACGTCGACCCCGCCGATCCGGACGCGTTCGCGACGCTCTCCCTCGACGGTCGGGCGCTCGCCGTGTCCGACGCGTTCGGCACCCGGGTCCGGTGGTTCGGCCGGACGCTCGGCTGAGCGGGTTCCGCGACAGTCCAGCGCCGTGCCAGGGTCGACCCGCCGAGCGCCCCTACGATGTGCGAGACCTGCAACCCGTCCGCGATCGGAACCAGTGTGACCGCCCTCCCCGCCGACGAGCTCACCGAGCTCGCCAAGCACGTGCTCGCGTTCGAGCACGAGCGGGCACGGCACGACCGGACGAAGGAAGCGGAGATTCGCGTCGAGTTCGACTGGTCGCCGACGCGGTACTACCAGGTGTTGAACCGGGTGATCGACTCACCGGCGGCCCTGGCGTACGACCCGCAGCTGGTCACCCGGCTGCAGCGTCTCCGCCGGGCCCGGACCAGTGCCCGTGCCGCCCGCAGTTTCGTCGCGCCCCCGGCCGACCACGAAGGACGTGAAGAGGAACGATGACGAGATTCCCGCGAGACCGGTTCGACGACGTCACCGACGGCCCGCGCGTCGGCGCGCACCGCGGTGCCACCCGTCGGGGTGGCGGCTGGGTCGTGTTCGCCTGGGCGGCCCTCGCCACCGGCGTCCTGGTCGGTGTCGGCGTCCTCGTGCTCGCCCTCGCCAACGGCAGCGTGCAGTTCACCGAGGGCAGCGGTGGGGCCTCGTCGGCGCCGTCCTCCTCGGCGAGCCCGACGCCGTCCAGCGGTGCGGCCGCCGGGTCGGAGCCGTCGGACCAGGCCTCCACGGAGGCCCCGGCGGCGGGTGGGTCTCCGACCGACCAGGGGTCGACCACCCTCGTCGTGCTGAACGGGACCTCGACGACGGGTCTCGCCGCGAACGCCTCGTCGAAGCTCGCCGGCGCCGGGTGGAAGGTGACGTCCACGGGCGACGCCGGTACCACCGGGTCGACGCAGACCATCGTCTACTACCAGCAGGCGTCGCAGGCAGCGGTCGCCCAGGGCATCGCGAAGTCGCTCGGGACCTCCGCGGTGCAGCAGTCGTCGGCCTTCCCGAACGCCGACGTGTCGGTCGTCCTCGGCGCTGACTTCACCGGCTGAGACCGCTGATCCGGCGCCCTGTGTTTCCAGCAGGTTGCGGATCGTGGCTCGCCGCGTGAAATAGGTGTCACACCCCTTGCCGAAATCGTGACACTCGGTCAGAGTCACCAGTGGTCACCCCGTGATCGCGACATGTCCTCACTTCAGAGGCGGTGCCGCGTGACCGGGAGAGGCGACACGGCCTCGGACCCGACGGATGCCATTTGCGATGGCGCCGTCGTTCGCACCAGCAGTACCGCAGGGAGCAAGGAACATGGCCAACGGAACCGTGAAGTGGTTCAACGCCGAGAAGGGCTTCGGCTTCATCACCGTGGATGGAGGGGGCCAGGACGTGTTCGTGCACTACTCGGCCATCGACATGAACGGCTACAAGGTCCTCGAGGAGGGCCAGGCAGTGACGTTCGACGTCGGGACCGGGTCGAAGGGCCCGCAGGCCGAGTCGGTCCGCCCCGCCTGAGTCGCAGAACCGCTCGCGAACGCGTCGTCCCCGTCGGGGGCGGCGCGTTCGTCATGTCGGCACTGCCGTCAGGTGGCGCTGCCGTCATGTCGGCACTGCCGTCGTGTCGGCGCTGCCGTCGCCTCGGTGGCCGCTGCGGGCCGGGCCGACCTGTGGAAGCGGGGCGAGCCTCCAGACTGTGTTGCACTCTCGGGTGGCGAGTGCCAGAATCGGGCTTGGCACTCGGTCACACTGAGTGCCAGAACGACCCCGATGACGACGTCCGGGAGGGACGAAGAACTCACATGGCAAAGATCATTGCTTTCAACGAAGAGGCCCGACGCGGCCTCGAGCGCGGCCTCAACCAGCTGGCCGACGCCGTGAAGGTGACGCTCGGCCCGCGCGGCCGCAACGTCGTCCTCGAGAAGAAGTGGGGCGCCCCCACGATCACGAACGACGGTGTCTCCATCGCCAAGGAGATCGAGCTCGACGACCCGTACGAGAAGATCGGTGCGGAGCTCGTCAAGGAGGTCGCCAAGAAGACCGACGACGTCGCCGGTGACGGTACGACCACCGCGACCGTCCTCGCCCAGGCACTCGTCCGCGAGGGCCTCCGCAACGTCGCCGCCGGTGCCGACCCCGTGTCGCTGAAGCGCGGCATCGAGAAGGCCGTCGCCGCCGTCTCCGACCAGCTCCTCCTCAACGCCAAGGACATCGAGACCAAGGACCAGATCGCCGCCACCGCGTCGATCTCCGCCGCGGACCCGACGATCGGCGCGCTCATCGCCGAGGCCATCGACAAGGTCGGCAAGGAAGGCGTCGTCACCGTCGAGGAGTCGAACACCTTCGGCACCGAGCTCGAGCTCACCGAGGGCATGCGCTTCGACAAGGGCTACCTGTCGCAGTACTTCGTCACCGACCCCGAGCGTCAGGAAGCCGTCTTCGAGGACGCCTACATCCTGATCGTCAACTCGAAGATCTCGAACATCAAGGACCTCCTGCCGGTCGTCGACAAGGTGATCCAGGCGGGCAAGCAGCTCCTGATCATCGCCGAGGACGTCGACGGTGAGGCCCTGGCCACGCTCGTCGTGAACAAGATCCGCGGCATCTTCAAGTCCGTCGCCGTCAAGGCCCCGGGCTTCGGCGACCGTCGCAAGGCCATGCTGCAGGACATCGCGATCCTCACCGGCGGACAGGTCATCTCGGAAGAGGTCGGCCTCAAGCTCGAGAACGCGACGCTCGACCTCCTCGGTCGTGCCCGCAAGGTCGTCATCACCAAGGACGAGACGACCATCGTCGAGGGTGCCGGCGACGCCGAGCAGATCGCCGGCCGCGTCCGTCAGATCCGCTCCGAGATCGAGGCGACCGACTCCGACTACGACCGCGAGAAGCTCCAGGAGCGCCTCGCGAAGCTCGCCGGTGGCGTGGCCGTCATCAAGGCGGGTGCCGCGACCGAGGTCGAGCTCAAGGAGCGCAAGCACCGCATCGAGGACGCCGTCCGCAACGCGAAGGCAGCCGTCGAAGAGGGCATCGTCGCCGGTGGTGGCGTCGCCCTCATCCAGGCCGGCAAGGTCGCGCTCGACGGTCTCTCGCTCGAGGGCGACGAGGCAACCGGCGCGAACATCGTCCGTGTCGCCATCGACGCGCCGCTCAAGCAGATCGCGCTCAACGCCGGTCTCGAGCCGGGTGTCGTCGCTGCTCGGGTCCGCGAGCTCGAGTCCGGTTGGGGCCTCAACGCCGCGACCGGCGAGTACGTCGACCTGATCGCCGCGGGCATCATCGACCCCGCCAAGGTCACGCGTTCGGCGCTGCAGAACGCTGCTTCGATCGCCGGTCTGTTCCTCACGACCGAGGCCGTCGTCGCCGACAAGCCGGAGAAGAACCCGGCCATGCCGGCCGGCGACCCCACGGGTGGCATGGACTTCTAGTCCGGACCTGCTCGGCACGGGCCCTCGTACGCTTCGCGTGCGGGGGCCCTTCCGCGTGCCCGGCGGCCTGCGGCGGCCTGGCGGCCTGCCGGCCGGCCGACCGGTCACGACTCCCCGCTCACCTCCGCCGAGCGGTCAGGAAACGTCGTCCTCCGCTCGTCCGACCGACGATTCGAGACCGGTCGGCGGCGTGCGTTCGGGCGCGTACGGGGCTGGCCCGTCCCGCACTGGAGGCGCGGCAACCGTTGTTCTCCACAGATACGTCAGCGGTCGTGCACGCTCCACACGGGTGTCCGAAGCTCGGGGATGCGCACACCTCGACCCCTTCCCGACCCGTGGCAGGAACGACCGTTCCGGGTTCGGGACGCCGTCGATGCCGGCATCAACGCCGAGCGACTGCGCCGACGAGACCTCGACATCCCGGTCCACGGAGTCCGCGATCGAGCGGGAAGTCGAGGCTTCTCGGAGTTCGTTGCCGCCGTCGCGCTCGTCATGGCGCCCGACCAGTTCTTCAGCCACACCACTGCTGCCCGGCTCTGGGGCGCACCGCTTCCGCGGATTGTGCAGGACGGCGGCGAGGTGCACGTCTCGACGATCGGGGACGGCGTCCGGATGCGACGGCCCGGTGTGGTCAGCCACCGCATCGCCGCATCGATGCCTGTCGAGCTGGACGGCCGGAGCATCGCGAACCCGGCGGACACTTGGTTCCAGTGCGCAGGACTGCTCGGGGCCGGAGCCCTCGTGGCAGTCGGCGACCACGTCGTCGGCAGGAACCAGCTCGCGACCATCGACGAGCTGCGAGCAGCGGTCGTCCCGGGCGCTCGACACGTCGTCAAGGCTCGTACCGCGCTCGAACTCGTGCGGGTCGGCTCCGAATCTGCGATGGAGACCTGGTGGCGATTGGCGGTCGTCGAGGCGGGGTTCGACGAGCCGGAGCTGAACCTCGATGTCCACGACGGCTCGGGGCGCTTCCTCGGCCGCGTCGACATGGCGTGGCCCGAGCACCGGATCGCGCTCGAGTACGACGGGGACCACCACCGAGAGCGTGATGTCTTCCAGCATGACCAACAGCGAGACAACGGTTTCGTGGTCAACGACTGGATCGTGGTGCACGCCACCGCGGCGGATCGTGCCCGACCGGCGGTCCTCTTCCAGCGCCTCCGTCAGGCGTTCGCCCACCGACTGGTCACAGGTCGTCGGTTCGTGATCTGACGGAGGCGGTGGGGGCCTCCCGTCACGAGCGGTCAGACGGCTGCGGCGCGCCGTCGGCCCTTCGCCGAGTGGTCACGAACCGTCGCTCCCGCCGACGGAGAACGACGTTCTGTGACCGCTCGGCGGAACTGAGCGGGGAGTCGTGACCGCTCGGCAAGGCGGGGCGAGGCGGGGCGAGGCGGGGCAGGGCGGACGGCCGGGACGGCCGCCCCGCCCCGAGGCGGGGCGGGGCGGACGGCCGGGACGGCCGCCCCGCGCGAAGCCGCCCGTCAGGACAGGGCAGGGGTGGCGGGCGCGCCCTCGCGCGGCAGCAGCGGCAGCCACACGCGGAAGGTGGCACCGCCGCCGGGGGTGTCGAACACCTCGACCGACCCGTGGTGCGCGTGCACGATGCCCGACACGATCGCGAGTCCGAGGCCCGAGCCGCCGGTGTCCCGCGCGCGCGAGGTGTCGGCACGCCAGAAGCGCTGGAAGATCTTCTCGCGCAACTGCGGCGGGATGCCCTCACCGTGGTCGATGACGTCGATGTGGGCCATCTCGCGCTCGTCGTCCACGCCGATGCCGATCTCGATCGGGTCGTCGTGCTCGGTGAACCGCATGGCGTTGCCCATCAGGTTCGTGACGATCTGGCGGACCTTGTTCTCCTCTGCCAGGACGATCGGCGGTCGCTTGGGCAGCACGATGGTCGGCAGGGGAGTGGTCTCGTCGGTCGGGTTCTTGGTGTCGAGGCTCATCGCCCGGGTACGCCGAGCCCGGAGGCGCGCGATCGTCTGGCGTGAGAACGCGATCGGCCCGGTGGTGTTGAGCGGCGGCGAGGCGGGGACGGACGGGCTGCCGGAGACCTCGACAGCGGCACCGAAGGAGCTCATCGGTCGGACCGCCTGCGGGACGTTCTCGCCGGTGAGGGAGTCCTCGACCAAGACCTGGATCTCGCGGTCCGGGTTGGAGGCCATCGTGTCGAGCGCGGAGTCGCGGGCGATGGTGACGAGGTCGACCGGGCCGAGCTCGAGCGGTTTCGACTCGTCGATGCGGGCGAGCTGCAGCAGGTCCTGCACCAGGAGGCCCATGCGCTTGGCCTCTTTCTCGATGCGGTCCATCGCCTGCGCGACGTCCTCTTCCTTGCGGAGCGCGCCCATCCGGTAGAGCTCTGCGTACCCGCGGAGGGACACCAGCGGCGTCCGGAGCTCGTGCGAGGCGTCCCCGACGAAGCGGCGCATCTGGTCGATCGTGCGCTCGCGGTCCTCGAACGCGTCGTCGATCCGCTCGAGCATGGCGTTGAGGGAGCGGTTCAGCCGGCCGACCTCGGTGTTCGGGGTGTCCGCGTCGAGGCGCTGGTTGAAGTCCCCGGCAGCGAAGCGGGCAGCTGTGTCCTCGACGTTCCGCAGCGGGTCGAACGTGGCGGTGACCAGGAGGCGCGTGAGCATCGCCCCGAGCAGGATCACCGAGATGCCGAACAGCAGGAAGATGACGGTGAACTGCGCGATGGTCTGGTCGGTGCCGGCGCTGGAGACCGCGACGAGCACGTAGCCGGTCTCGGTGGCCCCGGTGGAGAGGTTCTGCAGGTTCGCGGGGATGACCTGGGCACGCCACTCGTGGTTGTGCTGCTCGTCGTACAGGCTGAAGGGCGCCGAGGTGGAGGCCGCCGACGAGAAGCGCACGCGGGAGACGTCCGGCTGCGACGGCGACTCCGTGTCGCAGATCTGCTTGCCACGACCGTCGTACGCGGCGACGTAGGAGCTCTTCTCGAGCACCATCGACAGCTTGCAGTACTGCTCACCGTCACTGACGTTCTGGCCTTCGAGCTGCGAGCTCGTGGTCGTCACCTGCGTGTCGAGCTGCCGCATCAGGTACGTACTCAGCACCGTCATCGTGCCGAGCCCGGCGACGAGCAGGCCGAGCGCGACCAGGAGGACGGTGATCCCGGTGATCTTGGTGCGGAGGGAGATCGCGTCCCACCAGTGACTCATTCGCGCGTGCATGCTTCCCCAACAGTAAGCGGCGGCCGCCGGGGAGAACCCGACGGCCGCCGACAGTCAGCTGTGACTGCTCAGGAGGCCTTGGTCGCCTTGAGCATGTAGCCGAAGCCACGCTTGGTCTGGATGATCGGCTCGGCCGAGTACTGGTCGAGCTTCCGACGGAGGTACGAGATGTAGGACTCCACGATGCCGGCGTCGCCGTTGAAGTCGTACTCCCACACGTGGTCGAGGATCTGCGCCTTCGAGAGCACGCGGTTCGGGTTGAGCATGAGGTAGCGGAGCAGCTTGAACTCGGTGGGGGAGAGCTCGATCTGCGCATCGCCGATGGTGACCTCGTGTGTGTCCTGGTCCATCGTGAGTTCGCCGGCGCGGATGATCGCGTCTTCTTCGTCGTTCATCGTCCGGCGCAGGATCGCCTTGATGCGGGCGACGATCTCGTCGAGGGAGAACGGCTTCGTCACGTAGTCGTCGCCGCCGACCGTGAGGCCGGTGATCTTGTCCTCGGTGTCGTCCTTCGCCGTGAGGAAGAGGATCGGCGAGGTGTAGCCCGACGAACGGAGGCGCTTGGTCACGCCGAACCCGTTCATGTCGGGGAGCATGACGTCGAGGATGATGAGGTCCGGCTCCTCTTCGAGCACGGCGGAGATCGCCTGTGCCCCGTTCCCGACCGCCCGCACGGCGAAACCGGCGAAGCGAAGCGAGGTCGTGAGGAGATCGCGGATGTTCGGCTCGTCGTCGACGATGAGGATCTTGGGTCCGTCGGTCATGTGACCATCATCTGGCTGTTCCCTGGCCACTTCCTGGGAGCCGTTCGTGTGTCGGCTAGGGACCGTCGCAACCGGCGGCGCGCGTCCCTACGCGACGGGCGCAGCCAGCTGGTCGGCGTCGAGGATCGTGTACGAGTACCCCTGCTCCGCCAGGAACCGCTGCCGGTTCTGCGCGAAGTCCTGGTCCACCGTGTCGCGGGTCACGAGCGTGTAGAACGACGCCGGGACCCCGTCCTTGTTCGGCCGGAGCAGACGCCCGAGCCGCTGGGCCTCTTCTTGCCGGGACCCGAACGAGCCGGACACCTGGATCGCAACGGTCGCGTCGGGCAGGTCGACCGAGAAGTTCGCGACCTTCGACACGACGAGCACGTCGATGCTGCCTTCGCGGAACGCCTGGTACAGCCGTTCGCGCTCGTCGACGGGCGTCGCACCGGTGATCTCGGCGGCGTCGAGGGACGCTGCGAGTTCGTCGAGCTGGTCGATGTACTGCCCGATCACCAGGATCTGCTCACCGCGGTGCTTCTCGATGAGATCGCGGACCACCGGGGTCTTCGCCGGGGACGTCGCTGCCAGTCGGTAGCGCTCGTCGTCACTCGACGCCGCGTACTCCAGGCGGTCCTCGTGCGACAGGTCGATCCGGACCTCGTAGCACTCGGCGGGGGAGATGTAGCCCTGCGCCTCGATCTCCTTCCACGGGGCGTCGTAGCGCTTCGGCCCGATCAGGGAGAACACGTCGCCTTCCCGACCGTCTTCACGCACCAGGGTCGCCGTCAGTCCCAGGCGTCGACGGGCCTGGAGGTCCGCCGTCAGCTTGAAGACCGGTGCCGGCAGCAGGTGCACCTCGTCGTAGACCACGAGCCCCCAGTCGAGCGCGTCGAGGAGCGAGAGGTGCGTGTACACGCCCTTCCGACGGGCCGTGAGGATCTGGTACGTCGCGATCGTGACGGGTCGGATCTCCTTGACGCTGCCGGAGTACTCACCGATCTCGGCCTCGGTCAGGGTGGTGCGGCGGAGGAGCTCCGTCCGCCACTGCCGTGCCGAGACGGTGTTCGTGACGAGGATGAGCGTGGTCGCCTTGACGGTCGCCATCGCCCCGGCACCGACGAGGGTCTTGCCGGCGCCACAGGGCAGCACGACGACGCCGGAGCCCTGCTGGAAGAAGCTGTCGACGGCCTCGTGCTGGTACGGCCGGAGGTCCCAGTCCGCGGTGTCGAGGTCGATCTGGTGCGGCTGCCCCGGCGTGTACCCGGCGAGGTCCTCGGCCGGCCAGCCGATCTTCACGAGCTCCTGCTTGACCTGTCCGCGGGCCCACGCCTGCAGCTCGACGGCGTGCTCGGAGCGTCGTTCGCCGAGCAGCGGCTGGATGCGCTTGGACCGGACGACCTCGGCGAGGACCGCCGGGTCCGACGCGGTGAGCACGAGGGCGGGCTGCTGCTCGAGCTCCTCGCCCGGGGAGTTCGCGATGACGGGGGCGTCCTCGCGCTCCTCACGCCGGATGACGAGCCGGCCGTACCGCGAGACGGTGTCCTCGATGTCCACCGTCACGCTCTGCGGCACCGGGAACTTCGCGAACCGTTCGAGTGTGTCGATCATCGACGCCGCGTCGTGCCCGGCAGCACGCGCGTTCCACAGCCCGAGCCGCGTGATGCGGTACGTGTGCACGTGTTCCGGGGCGCGTTCGAGCTCGGCGAACACCGCCAACGCGTGCCGGGCGTCCTCAGCCTGAGGGTGCGCGACCTCGAGGAGCACGGTGCGGTCACTCTGCACGATCAGCGGTCCGTTCATGACGGATCAGCCTAGGCGGCGCAGCCGGTGCGTGACCCGGTTGTCCACAGCACGACCGTCAGGCGTCGCTCTCGATGCCGACGACGAGGGACAGCGGCAGCGTCCGTTCGACGTCGACCGCCGTGTCCTTGCCCCGGACACGTCCGGCGGCGACCGAGGTCGGCACGATCGAGAACGGTCGTTCCGATCCGTCCGGCATCCGCACGGTGACGCGGATCGGCGTGCGACCACGCACCGCCATGTCGATCTGCCGCGCCAGCCACTCCTGCTCCGGTTCCGCGTCGCCGCGTTCCGTCGTCAGTCGCAGACGCTCGACCAGCGCCCGTGCCGCCTGCTCTGGGGACCGGCTCGGTGCGCGTCGTCGGACGGGAGGCCCGGATCGCGTCTCCGGGCGCGCCCCCGCTGCGAGCACGGCCGGGTACCGCTGGTCCTCGAGCGCGCTCGCCACGACGTGCGGCGGGTACTTCGTCACGAGGGTGGTCATGTCGGGCCGCTCCCACGCCAGCTGTCGGAGCTCGGCGTCGACGCCGATGAGGTCGAGTTGCTCCGGCGTGCCGTGCAGCACCGAGCCGAGGTCGCCCTCGCCACGGTCCACCACGACACTGCCGTCACGGGTCGCGACCTGGTCGATCAGGTAGGTGAGCGGCTGCGGGACCTCGGTCGCGCCGATCCGAGTGAACAGCGCCACCACGTCGTCGCGGGTGCGGCCGTCACGGAGGGCGCGGCGGATCGAGTCCTCCGACACCCGGTAGCGCGCCGCGAGCCCGGGCGCCTCGAGGTCGGCGACGGCGCGGAGGTCGTCGTCGTCGTCGGGTGCGAGCGGACCCGGTGCGATGACGGTGAGGTCCGGCTGCAGGTACACCCCGTCGACGGTGCCGGGCAGGTCGGCCGCGGCCGCAGCACGAGCGGCGTCCGGGTCGTCCCCGAGCAGGGTCCGCCCGGTCGTGGTCAGACGCCCGTCGACCGCGAGCCCCAGGACCCGAGCCGTCCCCGAGGCGTCGAGCAGTGCGGCGTCGAGCCAGCGCGAGCCGGCCGGGTACGCCCACCGACCGAGCGACACCAGGTCACCGAGGTCGTCGTCCGCGAGGTCGAGCACCTCGGCCACGGCGGGGTCGAGCGCCGCCCGCCAGTCGTGCACGACCGTGGCCCAGCGCTCCGGCCACGAGGACCGCTGCCAGGTGTGCCCGGCGTCCGAGACCTTCCACGAGCCGTCTTCCGGGTGCGCGGCCCCGATCCGGTCGAGCAGCGCCAGACGGTCCGGTACCGCGGCCGCGTCGGCACCCGCGCGCTCGCCGAGCTGCCTGGCGAGGGGCGCACCGATGCCGCCCTTCGCGAGTTCCCGCACGGCACCGGCGTCGGCGGCGCGGAGGAGCTCGGCCAGCACCGTGAGCGTCTCGAAGGCGTGCTCGGCACCGGCAGCGCGGGAGCGGTCGTCGTCGGCGACCGACTGGCGGTCGGAGGTGTCGGGGCGGGCCGGTGCCGCGCCTCCCGGAGCGTCCGTGACGAGTTCCGGGCGTGCGGCGAGTCGTGCGGCGACCGCGTCGTCCACCGCACCGGAGTCGTCGGCGAGGCCGAGCGCGACGGCTGGGGCGAGGTCGTCCGGTGAGCCACCGTCACGGAGTGCGACCAGCGCACGGCGGGGCAGCCGCTCGATCGCGGCGTCCACCGCGTCGTCGGTGCGGAGTGCCTCGGCAAGGTCGAAGAAGTCCGCGATGTGCTGCGGACCGGACTCGCCGAGAGCGGCGGTCGGGAGTGCGCGGGCCAGAACGAGTCGTTCCAGCGCGTCGTCCGGGAGCTCGCGCAGTCGTGCGGCGAGGTCCGTCGTGGTCGTCATCGTCCTTCGCCGGCGTCCGGGGCGGACGTCAGCGCGCCTCTGCGCGGTGCTGCCGGGCCTTGCGCGTCCAGGTGATGGCCAGGAGCGTCAGCATGAGCACGAAGGCGATCGGCGGACCGAAGTAGACCACCCCGAGTGCGACCGGCCAGATGCCGTCGCCGGGGATCTGCTTCATCGTCAACCACCCGATGATCATGACGACGAAGCACGCCAGGATGAGGCAGACGATCCCCCCGACCATGAACGCGAGCGTGCGTTCGGTACGATTGAACGTCGCCGGGGGTTCCGCAGCAGTGCGGGGGTCCCCGGTGGATCGGGTCGGCTTGGCCATCGACCCAGGATATCCGACGCACCGCGGCCGTCCATGTAACGAGGAGTCCCAGCATGCCCAGCGGCAAGGTCAAGTTCTACGACGACCAGAAGGGCTTCGGCTTCATCTCCGGAGACGACGGCGACCAGGTCTTCCTGCACGCCTCCTCCCTGCCCGACGGTGTGACCACGGTGAAGGCCGGCACCAAGCTCGAGTACGGCGTGGTGCAGGGCAAGAAGGGGACCCAGGCGCTGACCGTCCGGATCCTCGAGGCCCCGCAGTCCCTCGCCAAGATGACCCGGCGCTCCGCCGACGACATGGCCGTGATCGTCGAGGACCTCGTGAAGGAACTCGACCGGATCAGCGGTGACCTGAAGCGCGGTCGCTACCCGAAGAACGGTGAGCGGATCGCCACCATCCTGCGACACGTCGCCGACCAGTTGGACGCCTGAGATGACCACCGACCTCACCGAGCTCGCCCGCGGCGCACTGCTCGAGATCACCCCGGAAGCCACCGTCGGCAGCCCCGTCGGCACCGTGGACGAGGGCGACGGCGTCGTCTCCGTTCTCTTCGCCAACCGCATGCCCGGCTACCCGGGGTGGCGCTGGACCGTCAGCATCGCCCACGTCGAGGGTGACGAGCCCACCGTGCTCGAGGTCGAGCTGATGCCCGGCGACGGGTCGCTGCTCGCCCCGGAGTGGGTGCCGTGGTCCGAGCGGCTGGCGGACTACCGCGCGGCGCAGGACGACGAGGGTGACGAGGAGTCGGACGAGGACGACGACGAGGACGACGACTTCGACGCGGACGACGACGATGACGAGTCGGACGACGATGACGAGTCGGACGACGAAGACGACGACGGGTCGGATGAAGACGAAGACGACGACGAGGACGACGTCCCGCCGCCTCCTGCCCGTGGTCGTCGCCGCACCCGCCGTGTCCGTCCGGTCGACCCGGACGACGACCTGGACCTCGAGCAGCTCGACAGCACCGAGGTCGACCCCGGCTTCCACCGTTCCTGACCCCGCAACACGCGCTGTCTCCGCGACACGCAACGGGGGCGGCATCTCGCAGCGGTACTCCGTTGCGTGATGCCGCCCCCGTTGCGTTCCGCGGGAGGGTGCGGTCTAGCTCGCCAGGGCAGCGACCACGTGGTCGATCGCCCGCGTCAGCAGTCGCACGTCGTCCGGGTCGATCGCGGTGAACGTCGCGACGCGGAGCTGGTTGCGGCCGAGCTTCCGGTACGGCTCGGTGTCGACGATGCCGTTCTGGCGGAGCGTGGCGGCCACGGCCTTCGCGTCGACGGAGTCGTCGAGGTCGATCGTGACGACGACCTGCGACCGGTGCGCCGGGTCGGTGACGAACGGCGTCGCGTAGTCAGACGCCTCGGCCCAGTCGTACAGCGTCGCGGACGACGTCTTCGTGCGGAGGTCCGCCCACGCCAACCCGCCGGACTGGTTCATCCACCGCACCTGGTCGTCGAGGAGCAGCAGGGTCGTGATCGCCGGGGTGTTCAGCGTCTGGTTCAGCCGGCTGTTGTCGACGGCGTTCTTGAGCGACAGGAACTCCGGGATGTACCGGCCCGACGCGGCGATCCGCTCGACCCGCTCGATCGCGGCGGGGGAGAACAGCGCGAGCCAGAGCCCGCCGTCCGAGGCGAAGTTCTTCTGCGGCGCGAAGTAGTACACGTCGGTCTGGTCGACGTCGAACGCGGCACCACCGGCAGCGCTCGTCGCGTCGACGACGGTGAGCGCGCCGGGGTCCCCGGCGGCGCGGACGACCGGGGCCATGACGCCCGTCGAGGTCTCGTTGTGCGGGTAGGCGTAGACGTCGACGCCCGCGACGATCTCGAGCTCGGCACGGGATCCGCCCGGGGCCTCGACGACGTGCGGTGCCTCGAGCCAGGGTGCGCCGGCGGCCTTGGCGAACTTCGACCCGAACTCACCGAAGGACAGGTTCTCGGCCCGGCGCTCGATGAGGCCGAAGGCCGCGGCGTCCCAGAAGGCGGTCGAGCCGCCGTTGCCGAGGACGACCTCGTAGCCGTCCGGCACCTGGAACAGGTCGGCGAGGCCCTGGCGGACCGATCCGACCAGGTCCTTGACGGGCTTCTGGCGGTGCGACGTCCCGAGGACTGTCGCGCCGCGGGTGACGAGGGTCTCGAGCTGCGCTCCGCGGATCTTCGACGGACCACATCCGAAGCGGCCGTCGGTGGGGAGGAGGTCGGCTGGGATGACGATGTCTGCCATGGGCCGATCCTAGCGACGGCGCGGGTCCGCCCGACCTGGACCGACCGGACGGGACGGCGGGACGGCGGCTGCGTGGCGGGGCCGTGTCGGGCCTCCCGTCCGCCGTCCGCGCACAGCGCACGGTGTCGGTGCCGGCTGGTCGGTCCCAGCAAGTAGTGTGGGTCGGGCTGGGCCCGGACCATGAGAGGCGGACCGTGACCGATCTCGTCGACACCACGGAGATGTACCTCCGCACCATCCTCGACCTCGAAGAAGAGGGGATCGTGCCCCTGCGCGCCCGGATCTCGGAGCGCCTCGGCCACTCCGGTCCGACGGTGTCGCAGACGATCGCACGGATGGAGCGCGACGGTCTCGTCGTCGTCTCCGGGGACCGGCACCTGGAGCTCACCGACACCGGTCGTTCCCGCGCCACCCACGTGATGCGCAAGCACCGGCTGGCGGAGCGCCTGCTCGCCGACGTCATCGGCCTGGACTGGGCGTTCGTCCACGACGAGGCCTGCCGCTGGGAGCACGTGATGAGCGAGCAGGTGGAAGTGCGCCTGCTGGAGATGCTCGGCAACCCGACTGAGTCGCCCTACGGCAACCCGATCCCGGGGCTGGCGGAGATCGGCGGCCCCACGGCTGCCGGGTTCCTCGACGGCGTGCACAACATCGTGGCCGCGACCGACGACACCGACGCCGTGGCGACCGGGGTCATCCGCCGCCTGGGCGAGCCCGTGCAGTTCGAGCCGGAGCTGCTGCACCAGCTGCGGTCGGCCGGCGTGATGCCGGGTCGGACGGCCAGTGTGCAGCGAGCCGGGGCGTACGTGTCGGTCCGCGTCGAGGGCGAGGACTCGGGCATCGAGCTGCCGACCGAGGTCGCGCAGCACGTCTACATCAGCGTCGACTGAGAAGCGAGACCAGGACCTGATCGACGGGAGTCCCTGGTGGATGGCGGGACGATGACGACGACGACCACCACACGATGGACCACGGCGAGGCGCGCCGTCGCGGGCGTCCTCGTCATGACGGCCACCACCACCGTGCTCGCAGGCTGTGTCCTGCGGGGACCCGACACCGCAGCACCAGGACGAACGGAGCCGACCGTGGACGCCGACACTGCGAAGCAGCAGATGATCGAGGCCGTCGACGACGCCACCGAGCGACTCGGTGGGGAGTGGAAGGCGCGCACCGGCCCGGACTACCCGGAAGACTGCGAACTCGAGGACGGCACGCCAGGGGCGCAGTGGCGCTCCCTGACCGGGAGCACGCTCGAGGGGTCGCCCGACGAGGACGCCACCCGCATGGAGGAGCACTGGAAGTCCAGGGGGATGCAGGTCGTCCGCCGCGAGTCGAGCGACGGTCCGGCGGTCATCGGCAGCGGTGGCGGGAAGATCGCGTCGATCAGCGCGTACGCGTACCCCGGGAACTACACCGTGCAGGCGGTCTCGCTGTGCTTCCCCGGCAACGCCGACGACATCGCCGAGGACCTCTCCGGCGAGTGACGTGTCGCCCGCCGGCACAGCCCGGTCCGAGCTCGCGCCTGGGTCCTCGTGGTCGGCGAACCATAGGGGGTACAGGTCGGGGGTACAAACACCTCTGCGGACGTACAAGAACCGGACGCACCGGTCCAACGCCTTCGGCGGCCCTCTGACCAGGGCTTCTTCACCTGTTCGTTACCAGATCACGGTTTCATCTCGACATGGCGACAGTGCACCCGTACACTCGACGAGTCCCCGGGAGCAGCGATCGCGGGGGCCCGTGGCAGGACGTCTCATGACCCGTCTCCTGCCTGAGTCGGAAACGATGACGAACGGATGGGGTCGTACGCGCCGGGCCACCCTCCCGGCGGGTGCTGACGAGGCGCCGGAGACTCCCCCTTGACCCACACCGGAACCGCCGCGGACGACTCGACGACCGCGAACCCGACGAACACCGGTGACGCCGCAGCTCCCCTCACCCGCAGGGCAGCACGCGAAGCAGCGGAGCGCGCCTCCCGCCGCCCGCTCGCCCGCACGGCGTCCACCCCGGCCCGCACTGCCTCCGCACCGGTCGCCCGCACGCAGGCCCCGCGCTCGGCGTCCACCCCGGTCCGTGCCGGCAGCGCCCTCGGCGTCGCCCGCACCGCGACCCCCGTCGCGAAGCCGACCGCTGCCTCGCGCAAGCGCCGCTTCATGGCCCCCGTGGTCCTGGCGGTCGCCGCCGGCATGTTCGGCACGATGGCCGTCCCCGCCGCCTTCGCGAGCACGCAGCCGAGCACCACCGCCGAGACGGCCCAGCAGTCGCTCGTCGCCGCCCAGTCGCAGGAGTTCGACGTGTCGGCAGCAGCCGGCGTCGCCGACACCTCGCGCGACGGCTTCGGTGCGACCTCGACCGCGACGCTCACCGCCCGCGCCGACGCCGAGCGTGCGAAGCAGGTCGAGGCCGCCCGCGCCGCCGCTGCCGCCCAGTACGCCTACAAGGGCAAGACGGCGAAGGACTACCTCGCCAGCTCGACGACGAACACCGCGAACGCCGCGAGCACGACGTCGTCTGCCGCGCCGGCCGCCACCCCGGTCTCCGCGGGCACGCCGTTCTCGCTGCCGGCCGTCGTCGCCACCGCGAAGCAGTACATCGGCACCCCGTACGTCTTCGGCGGCGCCACCCCGGCCGGCTTCGACTGCTCCGGGTACGTCATGTACGTCTACGCGCAGTACGGCATCAACCTGGCGCACTCGGTCCCGCTGCAGGACCAGGCCGGTACGACGATCCCGACGTCCGAGGCCCAGCCCGGCGACGTCGTCATCTTCAACAACGAGGCGCACGACGGCTTCTACATGGGCAACGGCATGATCATGGACGCCCCGAAGCCCGGCGGCGCGGTCTCGATCCGCCCGATCTGGACGAGCGATTACCACATCGTCCGCTTCGGGATCTGACGACCAGACCCACCCTCCGGTTACCTCGACCGACGCGCTGCCGTCGAGCATGTGAACACCGTCAGAACCGGCCCCGCACCTCTCGTGCGGGGCCGGTTTCTGGGTTAGCCTGCACGCATCGGTTCGACTCGACCCGAACGGGAGACCACATGTCGACGTCACGCACGACCCGCACCATGGGTCGGCGCGCGCATGTCGACATACGGACGACCACAGCCTGCGTGCCCCGGCACGCGCGCGACTGACCAGAGCACTGCCCTGACGGGTGGTGCTCTTCGTGTTTGCGGACCTCCCCGCCCCTGGCGGAGCGGTCCGGCCGGCCCCTGCCCCGGGGCGCCGGTGGCTCTGATCACCCGCTCGACGCCGACCGGCCCGGTGCCCGTACCGCCTGGAAGCCGTCCAGGCACGTCGGAAGGGAACCCATGCGCACTCTCGTCCTCAACGCCGGTTACGAGCCCCTCGCGGTGATCTCGTTCCGTCGAGCCCTGGTCCTCGTCATGAACCAGAAGGCCTCCGTCGTGGCCGCCGACACCATGCACCCGGTCACGGGCGCGGCCGTCAGCTTCGACCGTCCGTCCGTGATCATCCTCACCCGGTACGTGCGGATCCCGCAGTCCCGGCTCATCCCGGTGTCCCGCCGCGGGGTCCTCCGCCGCGACGCCAACCGGTGCGCCTACTGCGGCCGGAACGCCACCACGATCGACCACGTGCAGCCCAAGTCGCGCGGTGGCCGGGACTCGTGGGAGAACCTCGTCGCGTGCTGCCTGGCGTGCAACAACGTCAAGGGGGACCGCACTCCGCGGGAGATGGGCTGGGCGCTGCGCTTCCCGCCGAAGGCCCCGCACGGGTCGGCGTGGGTGGTGCGCGGGATCGAGCGTCCGCAGCCGGACTGGGACGAGTACCTGGTCGCCGCGTAGGCGGCGTCGCTGCCGCGAGGCGGACGGGAGGCCCGTGGTGCGGTGGCCACGGGCCTCCCGTCCGACGTCGGCTCGCCGACACCTCGCGCTGCGGAGTGCGTCATCGGCCCGGGGGAGCCGGTGTGGCTCGAGGCGGGCGCGAGCGGCTCGTGAGGAGGACGTCGGCGACGACGAAGGCGAGCAGGCTGACGCCGAGCGCGGGCAGGAACGCGCCGATGATGATCGCGCCGACCGCCACGAGACCGGAGCCCCACCACGGTGCCTTCGCGAGGGCGCCGGCGGCGGGGGCCCGCCCGACGCGCCCACCGGTCGGGCGGCGCTGCCACCACATGACGTAGCCGAAGACGACCATCACGGCGATGCCGAGCGCGGTGACGAACAGCAGGATCTGGTTCGGCAGTCCCCACATCGTCCCCATGTGCGTGTCGATGCCCCACCGGGCGAGCTTCGCGGGCAGCGAGTAGTTGTCGAAGTCCGTCTCGGACACCACGCTCATGTCCCGCGGATCGATCGCGACGGAGTTCACCGCGGTCGGGTAGGACCGCTTGATCTCCGCGACCGTCCACGCCTGGTCCGCCGACGTCGGTGGGGTGATCTGCACCTCCGTGGAGTGGATGTTCGCGTGCTCCGCCGCTGTCAGGACGTCGTCGAACTCCGCCGGCGTCACCGATGCGGACCCGGTACCGGCCGCTGCGGCTGGAGCGTGGTGGGCGGCGTGCTCACCGCGGGCAGGCGCGGTACCGGCGTCGGGGAGTGCGGTGTCCAACGTCGGGGTGCCCCAGCTGAGCGCGGAGCGGAGCTGGTCGACGTTCGCGCCGCCGAACTGCGACCAGGTGATCCCGGTCGCCGACAGGAACAGCGCACCGAGGAGCAGCCACACGCCGGTCGAGGCGTGCCAGGAGGAGGTGCGCCGGTAGCCGCGCACTCCGCGCGCCGGGCGGACCATGTCACGCTTCGCTCGGGTCTTCCGGATCCGGGCCACCCACAGGCCGAGCCCGGCCAGGGAGACGACGCCGAGCCAGGACGCTGCGGTCTCGCTGTAGAGCCGGCCGACGTCACCGAGGAACAGGGACCGGTGGAGGGTGTCCACCCAGGTGCGGAACGGCAGTGCTCCGGAGGTGCCGTAGACGAGCAGGTCACCACGGACCTCGGCGGTGCCGGGGTCGACGAAGACCGCACGGTCCTGGGACTCCATCAGCCCCGCTTCCGCGTACATCACCCGCGTCGTGGCGCCGTGCTCGGGTGCCGGGCGGACCGCGGCGAGGGTGTCGTCGGGGTGGTGTCGGTCGATGTAGGCCTGGGCCGCGTCGATCTGTTCCGCCAGTGGCTTCGCCGCAGCGGCCGACGGCGCGGTGAGCTCGTGCTGGTACAGGCCGTGCTCGATCGTCGGACCCAGTGCGTACACGGCGCCGGAGAGTGCGGCGATGAGGATGAACGGGCCGACGAAGAGGCCGGCGGAGAAGTGCAGGCGGAGCAGGAGCTGCCCGAACCAGCCGCGCTGTCCGTCCCGCGACGACCGAGGTGTCGCGGGGGCAGGCGGTGGCGTCGCGGCGGTGGGGCGGTCGTCGGTGGCGGTCATGGCTTCCGGTCCTCAGCTCGTGGGGATGAACGAGAGCGCCATGCCGGCACTCATCAGCAGCAGGAGCACGCCGTCCAGGCGCGCGAGGGGGTGTTGCCGGACCCGTGCGGACGCGGTCAGACGCGCCAGCAGCCAGACGGTCGCGGCCGCGAACACGACGACGAGGACCCAGCGGATCGGTGTCCATCCCGCCCAGGCGGCGTGCATGCTGCCTCCGCCGCCGGTCATGTCCATGTCCGGCATCGACATCGCCGTCCCGCCGGCCATCGGCAGCATCATGACGCCCATCACGATCATCGCCGCCATCATCACCACGTGGTAGGCCACCACCAGTCGGCCGGAACCCCCCGGCCCGTGGTGCGCGTGCCCGCCGTACCGGCCGTGTCCGAGCGTCAGGACGAGGTAGAACAGCGTCGCGGCCGCGAACACGACGACCTGCAGGACCGGTGGTGCGAGGGTCGTGCCCCATGACCAGGGCATCGCGAGCATCGCGACGCTCATCAGCACGTGGAAGACGTCGCTGAGCCACGAGACCCCGGTGCTCCCGGAACGGACGGTGAAGCCGAGGTACCCGACCGCCGTCACGGCGAACACCACCGTCAGCAGGACGGACAGCGGCAGGCTGTGTGACACGGGGACGGACCTCTCGTCGCGGGAGTGAGCGGCGCCACTCTACAAGTTGTAGAGACATTTTTTCTACGTCATGTAGAGTCGCGGCACGATCGACGGGCGGTGGACCACTGCTGGCGTTCTACGTCTTGTAGAATGCGTCCCATGGAGCGCTTCGAGTACCACGTCGTCGGGATGACCTGCGAGCACTGCGAACGTCGCGTCGCCGGCGAACTCGGAGCCATCGACGGCGTCGTGTCCGTCACCGCGGATGCCGCGACGGGTCTCGTGGTCGTCAGCGCACCGAGCCGGCCCGACCCTGCGGCGGTCGCCGGAGCGGTCGACGAGGCCGGCTACGAGCTCGCCGGTGCCTGACACCCGGGCACCGCTGGACCCGGACGCGTCGTCGGGCCCGCCGCTCTGGGGAGCGGCAGTGGTCCGAGCGCTGCCCTGGGCGGGGGCCGGTGTCGCCGTGGTCGTCGTCGCGGTGGCGGTCGAGCTGCTCGGGTCGTCGTCGTACGACCGGCTCAGCCGCGGGTATCCCGGCACGGTGACCGCGATGGCGAGCGCGCTGCTCCGCCTCGTCGCGGACGTCGCCGGCGGCCTGACCGTCGGGGGCCTCGTCACGGCAGCGTTCCTCACTCCCCGACGGTCCCGGACCGCCGTCGACAACCACCGCGACCTCGCCGTCGTCCGGCTGGCGGCCACCGTGTGGGTGGCCGCTGCCGTGCTGCTGATCGCCGTGGACGCCGCTGATGCGAACGGGCAGCCGATCGCGAAGCTGCTCGAGCCGGGAGCGATCGGGTACCTGGTGCAGGCCAGCTACCTGCCGGGCGCGTGGATCGTGGTGGCGTGCATCGCGGTCACGATCCTCGCCGCCGCCTTCGTGGTCCGCAGCTGGGTCAGCGTCCTGCTCCTGGCCGGCATCGGCGCCGTCGGGCTGCTCGCACCCGTGATGGTCACCCAGGTCCTCGTCGGCCCGAACCACGACTTCGGGGGCGACGCCGCCGTGTTCGCCGCTCCCGCGTTCGGCATCTGGATCGGCGCGACCGCCAGCCTCACCCGTCGCTGGCGGCGCGGGAGACCCGGCCGGACCACGCTCCGTCGGTACCGCGTCCTCGCGCTCACAGCCTGGGGCGTGTGGCTGACCGGGTCCGTCGTCATCGCCGCCGTCGAACTCGCCGGCTCCGTGCCGTGGGCCGTGCCGACGGGGATCCTGTTCGCCGTCCAACTCGGCGTCGTCTCGGCAGTCGCCGGCCCGGTCCTGCTCAGCACGCGGCGGTTCGCGACCCCCGGCGCTCCGGCTGCGCTGTCGGCGGTGCTGTTCGTGGCGGCGGGGATCGGTGTGGTCATGACGCGGATCCCGCCGCCGGTGTACTTCGTGCCCACCGACGCGCAGCAGCTCTTCCTCGGCTACCGGGTCGACACGCCCCTCACCCCCGTCACGCTCTGGACCGCGGGCCGGGTCGACATCCTCTTCCTCGTCGTCTCCCTGGTCGGTGTCGGTGCGTACGCCGCTGCCGTCGTCCGGCTCCGGAGGCGGGGCGACCACTGGTCGAACGGCCGGACCAGCGCGTGGATGCTCGGCTGGGTCACCGTCGTCATCACCACGTCGTCCGGGGTCGGTCCGTACTCGTCCGCGTCCTTCGCCGTGCACATGGGGCTGCACATGAGCCTGAACATGCTCGGTCCGCTGCTGCTCGTGCTCGGCGGTCCCGTCACCCTGTTCCTCCGAGCGACGACGGCGCACCGTCGCGACGACTTCGCCGGCCCCCACGAGTGGCTCGTGGCGGTGACGCACTCGACGCTGCTGCGCGCGACGTACAACCCGGTGTACGTCCTCGCCGTGTTCGTGGGGTCGTACTACGTGATCTACCTCACGCCGTTCTTCGGCTGGGCGATGCGGTACCACTGGGCGCACCAGGCGATGACCCTGCACTACCTCGCCATCGGGTACGTCTTCTACGCGCTCATCATCGGCGTCGATGCGCCGCCGCGTCCGCTGCCGCACATCGGCAAGCTCGGGCTGGTGCTCGCCGCGATGCCGTTCCACGCGTTCTTCGGCGTGGTCGTGATGACCAGCACCGACCTCCTCGCCGGGACGTACTTCCAGTACCTCGACGTCCCCTGGATCGGCAGCCTCGCCCACGACCAGTACGTCGCCGGCGGCATCGCCTGGGCTGCCGGCGAGCTGCCGCTCATCGTGGTCGTCATCGCCCTCGTCACCCAGTGGGCGAAGCAGGACGCCCGGCAGGCGAAGCGCACCGACCGGCACGCCGACCGGGGCCTCGACGACGACCACGAGCAGTACAACGCCATGCTCGGCCGACTCACCACCCGCGACGACGCGGGCCCGTCCACCGATCGCGAGCCCGCTGACGGCCGGCCGACGCTGATCGTCACCGATCACCGGGAGCAACCGTGACCACGACCACATCGCCCCTCGTCGGAGAGCGCCTCGAGCTCGACATCGGCGGGATGACCTGCTCCGCCTGCGCCAACGCCATCGAGCGCAAGCTGGGCAAGCTCGACGGGGTCACCGCCTCCGTCAACTTCGCCACCGAACGCGCCACCGTCAGCGGGCTCGGACCCGCCGACGCCCCGGTCGCGATCGCCCAGGTCGAGCGCGCCGGCTACAGCGCCGCCGTGCACACGCCCGGCGACGACGCGTGGAGCGTACGAGCCGCGGAGACCCGGACGACGACGCTCCGCCGACGCCTGACCGTCGCGGCGCTGCTGACGATCCCGCTGTGCGACGTCACGATCATCCTCGCCCTCGTGCCCGCCTGGCGGTTCCCGGGGTGGCAGGCGCTCTGCGTCCTCCTCGCGGTCCCGATCGTCACGTGGGCGGCATGGCCGTTCCACCGGGCGACGCTCCGCGGGCTGCGGCACCGCAGCACGAGCATGGACACGCTCGTCTCCCTCGGGGCCGTCGTCTCGTTCGGGTGGGCGCTCTGGACCCTGTTCGTCGACCCCGCCACCACCCCGGGTTACTGGCTCGGCTTCGGTACGACCCCGGCGGGGGCCGACTCGATCTACCTCGACGTCGCGGCCGGCATGGTGACGTTCCAACTCGCCGGCCGCTACTTCGAGAGCCGCAGCCGCCGGCGCGCCGCTGACGTCCTCGAAGCCATCGGCGACCTCGGCGTCACCGAAGCGCAGGTCCTGGTCGACGGCGAGGAGCGCACGACGCCACTCGGCGCCGTCCGCGTCGGCGACCACGTCGTCGTGCGCCCCGGCGGCCGGGTCCCCGTCGACGGCACCGTGACGGACGGTGCCGCCAGCGTCGACATCTCCGCCATGACCGGTGAGTCCGTCCCGGTCGAGACCGCTGCCGGTGACCGGATCGTCGGTGGCACCCTCGTCCAGGGCGGCCGGCTCGTCGTCCGTGCCGACGCGGTCGGCACCCGGACCCGCCTGGCGCAGATGGCGGCGGTCGCCGACGACGCGCAACGCCGGAAGGCCGCGGTACAGCGGACCGTCGACCGCGTCACGAGCGTGTTCGTGCCCGTCGTCATCGGCATCGCCGTCCTCGTCGCCGCCGGTTGGCTGACCAGCGGCGCCCCCGTCGCGACCGCCATCACGAACGGCGTCGCCGTCCTCATCATCGCCTGTCCCTGCGCGCTCGGGCTCGCCACGCCCACGGCGCTCATGGTCGGCGTCGGCCGCGGCGGCCAGCTCGGTGTCCTCATCAAGGGCCCCGACGCCCTCGAGGCGAGCGGACGAGTCGACACCGTCGTGTTCGACAAGACCGGCACCCTGACGACGGGTCGGATGACCCTCACCGCCATCGACACGTTCAGCACGGACGCCGACACCGCACTGACGACCGCCGGCGCCCTCGAAGCGGCGTCCGAACACCCGATCGGCAAGGCCATCGCCGCCGCGGCCAGCGCACGGGTCGGCGCACCGGGGCCCGTCGAGGACTTCGTCGCGCACGCGGGCCTCGGCGCCTCCGGATCCGTCGCCGGCCGGCGCTGCGTCATCGGCCGGCGTGCGCTCCTGGAGGACACCGGAGTGGTCGTCAGCGACCGTGTCGCTGCCGTCGCTGCAGAGCGGGAAGCATCGGGCGCGACCGTGGTGCTGCTCGCCGTCGACGGTGCGGTCGCTGCGGTCCTCACCGTGCAGGACACGCTCCGGCCCGGCGCCGTCGAGGCCGTCACGCAACTGCGGGCGCTCGGGCTCCGCACCGTCCTGCTCTCCGGAGACTCGGAGACCACCGCCGCGGCCGTCGGAGCGGAAGTCGGTGTCGACGAGGTGATCGCCCGTGTCCTGCCCGACGAGAAGGCGGGACACGTCGAACGGATGCAGGCGGACGGACACCACGTCGCGATGGTCGGCGACGGTGTCAACGACTCCGCGGCGCTCGCCACCGCGACCCTCGGCATCGCCGTCGTCCAGGGCACCGACATCGCCATGAAGGCCGCCGACGTCATCATCGTCCGCGAGGACCTCCGCGCAGTCGTCGACGCCGTGCAGCTCTCCCGCAGGACGCTCCGCACCATCCGGGTCAACCTGGTCTGGGCGTTCGGCTACAACGTCGCTGCGATCCCACTGGCCGCGGCCGGCCTGCTCAACCCGCTCATCGCGGCGGCAGCGATGGCGCTCTCCTCCACGCTGGTCGTCTCGAACAGCCTGCGGCTGCGCTCCTACGGGCGGTCGTGACGGCCCCGTCCCGACGGGCCCGGTCGCCGCGGCAGCGGCGTCGCTGCCGCGAGGCGGACGGGAGGCCCGTGGTGCGGTGACCACGGGCCTCCCGTCCGACGCCCGCGCGGCTCGTACCGGACGGCTCAGCGCGCGCCGGTCGCCTCGAGCAGTGCCGCCGGAGGATGCGCGACGTCGGTGATGCCGCCGTCGACCAGGGTGACGAGCCCGTCGAGGGTGCCGCGGTGGCCGAGGTCGTGGGTGACGAGCAGCGTGGCGGTGCACTGTTCGTGCGTCAGCTGCGCGATGAGCGCCATGATCGCTGCGCCCCGCTCCTGGTCGAGGGCGCTGGTCGGTTCGTCGACGAGCAGGACGGACGGTTCGTTCACCAGCGCCCGGGCGATCGCGACCCGTTGCCGCTGGCCGCCGGAGAGCTGCGCCGGACGCTTCCGGGCGTGCTGCGCGAGTCCGACCGCGTCGAGCAACTCCTCGGCACGGCGGTGGACCGCGGCACGACGTCGGTGTCCGTCGCCGCCGAGCTCGGCCATCACGAGCAGCTGCTCGCGCGCGGTGAGGGCGGGCACCAGGTTCGACTGCTGGAACACGATGCCGATCTCGTTCCGACGCAGCGCCGTGGCCTCGTTCCGGGTGAGGGTGGCTGCGTCGACGTCGTCGATCCAGACGTGCCCGGAGTCCGGTCGGATCAGCGTCGCGGCCACGGCGAGGAGGGACGACTTGCCCGAGCCGGACGGGCCGGTGATGCCGGTGACGACCCCGTCCGGCGCCGACAGTGAGACGTGGTCGACCGCGGTGGTGCGCGAGTCGCCGTCCGGGTAGGTGAGGGTGACGTCGTCGAGTCGGATCATCGGTTGCTCCCGAGGGCGGTGAGGGGGTCGGCGCGGGTGACGGTGCGGAGCGCGACGGCGGCGCCGGCGAGTCCGAGGACGACCATGACGGTCGCCGGCAGGACGGTGGTGAGTGGGCTGAGCAGGAACGGCAGGGCCCCGCCGGCGAGCGCCCCGAGGACCGTCACGAGACCGATCCCGACACCGATCCCGACGACCAGGACGACGAGTGCCTGGCCGAGGGCGTCGCGGACGAGGGACGCGTCGGAGGCCCCGAGCGCCTTGAGGACGGCGATGTCGGCCGAACGCTGCATGGTCCAGACCGTGAAGAACGCACCGACGACGAGCGCGGAGACGCCGAAGAGCATGACGATCATCAGCCCGAGCGACCCCACCTCGGACGTGAAGGTCTGGAGGGCCGGCAGGCTCATCAGCGGCGACGCGGCCGCGGTGTGGGTGCGGGCCGCGGCAGCCGCCCAGTCCGGTGTCCCGGAGACGGCGAGCACCGTGGCGGTCCCGTCGCCACCGAGCCGGCGGTCGGCCTGTGCCCACGCGTCGGGGGAGAGCGCCACGACCGGCGTGTGGCTGTACCAGGCGTCGCCGCCGACGGTCGCGACCCGGTAGGTGGTGCCGGTGATCGTGACGCGGTCCCCGACGCCGACGTGGAGGTCGGCCGCAGCGCCGGAGGACAGCCCGACCGTCTCGTCGGTGGTCGGCGCCAGGTCGGTGGTCATGGACCTCGGGGCGCCGTGCGGGACGCCGAAGAGGGCGACCGCGACGGCGGACGAGCTACGCGGAGCCGTCGCACGTCCCTCCGCGGTCGCCCGGCCTTGGGCGATCCCGACCGGGGTGACCTCGTCCACGCCGCCGGTGTCCCGCCACGCGGCCACGGTCGACGTGTCGATCGAGGACTCCGAGAACGACGGCTTGCCGTCCACCGGCTGCTGGAGGACGAGCCGGTCCCCGGGAAGCCCGAGGACGGCGGACACGTCCTGGGTGGCGAGCCCGCCGGTCAGCCCGGCGAGGAACCCGACCAGCAGGGTGATCAGGGCCACGACGGACCCGATCAACACGAAGCGGCCACGGGCGGACCGGAGGTCACGCCAAGCGACGAACACGATGGTTCCTTCCCGACGTCGGGGGCGTTCCCCGTCGTCCCGACCAGCCTCGCCGGGGTCCGGTCCGGTGCCATCGACGAGAGGTCGACTCCTCGGGTACGACTTCTGGTTGATCCGCCGTGTCCCCGCCGGCCGTACGCTGCAACGGACATGGCTCACAGCACCCTCACGCCCGTCTTCGTCGGGCTGCGCACCGGACTGCACGTGCTGTTCGCCGCGCTGCTCGCGCTCGTCGTCGTCCGGGTCGTCGTCGTGCAGGACGACACCGTGTGGGCGGAGTCCGGCCTGGCCGCACTGTTCGCGGTGCTCTACGTGTTCGGTGCCCGGGTCGCCACCGTCCGGGGCCGGCACCGAGCCCTGGTCGGCGCGCTGTGGATCGCGGCGCTGACGACGGTGTGGGTCGCGCTGCTCGTCCTCGTGCCCGAGGCGGCGTACCTGGTCTTCCCGCTGTTCTTCCTCTACCTGCACGTCCTGCCCCGGATCGTCGGGCCGGTGGCCGTCGTGGTCGCGACCGCGATCGCGATCGTCGCGCTCGGCGTGCACGGCGGCTTCACGGTGGGTGGGGTGATCGGGCCGCTGGTCGGGGCCGGCGTCGCGCTGCTCATCGGCCTCGGCTACCGGGCCCTCGCCCGTGAGGCCGCCGAGCGCGAGGCACTCGTCGCGGAGCTGCTGGCGACCCGGGACCTGCTCGCGGCGACCGAACGGCAGCAGGGGGTGTTCACCGAACGCGCTCGTCTCGCACGGGAGATCCACGACACCGTCGCGCAGGGGCTCTCGAGCATCCAGATGCTGCTGCACGCGGCCGAAGCCGCCGACGGCGACCGACCGGGCATCGACCACATCCGCCTCGCCCGGTCCACCGCGGCCGACGGTCTCGCCGACACGCGCCGGTTCATCCGCGAGCTCGCGCCGCCGTCCCTCGACGCCGGCCTCGCCGCCGCGCTCGGACGCCTCAGCCAGCAGTGGCGACGTGACGGCCTCCGCATCGAGGTCTCCGTCCCGACCGCAGGCGCGGACCTGACGATGGACGTCCAGACCGCCCTGCTGCGCATCGCCCAGGGAGCCGTGGCGAACGTCGCGCAGCACGCCGGCGCCACGACCGTCGACATCGTCCTCACCCTCTCCCCGACCGAGGCGACCCTGGTGGTGCACGACGACGGCGTCGGGTTCGACCGGGACCGCGTCGGCCTCGACACCGCCACCTCCGACTCGTTCGGCCTCCGAGCGATGGCCGAGCGCGTGGAACAGCTCGGCGGCGGACTCACCGTCGACAGCGCGCCCGGCCGGGGCACCACCGTCACCGTGGTCGTGGATCGGGGCGCCGCATGATCCGGGTCGTGATCGCCGACGACCACCCCGTCGTCCGCGCCGGACTCCGGGCACTGCTCGACAACGACGACGGCATCGAGGTCGTCGGCGAGGCGGCGACCGCGGACGAGGCGGTCGTCCTCGCCACCTCCACCGACCCGGACCTCGTGTTGACGGACCTGCAGTTCGGCGCGGGCCGCTCCGGAGCCGATGCCACCCGGGCGATCCGGGCAGCGGACGCCCCGCCGTACGTCCTGGTCCTCACCAACTACGACAGTGACGGCGACATCCTGAGCGCGGTCGAGGCCGGGGCCAGCGGGTACCTCCTCAAGGACGCGCCGCCGGAGGAGCTCCTCGCCGCCGTCCGGGCCGCTGCCGCCGGCGAGAGCGCCCTCGCACCGGCGATCGCCGGTCGTCTGCTGGCGCGGATGCGGGCACCGCGGGTGAGCCTGTCCGTACGGGAGATCGAGGTCATGCAGCTCGTCGCCGGTGGCGCCTCGAACGGCGACGTGGCGGCGCGGCTGCACATCACCGACGCCACCGTGAAGTCGCACCTGGTGCACGTGTTCTCCAAGCTCGGGGTGAGTTCACGCACGGCCGCGGTGTCCGAGGCCAGGAGCCTGGGCATCCTCCGCTGACCACGGGCGCGTCAGCCGTCGCCGGGCGCGCACCAGGACGGACGGGAGGCCCGTGGCGGTGTCGCCACGGGCCTCCCGTCCGTCGTCTGCCGGCTCCGGCAGGGCTCTGCCTGCTCGGGCAGGGCTCTGCCTGCTACGGCAGGGCTCTGCCTGCTAGGGCAGGTAGTACGTCGGGTTCGGCAGCTTCACGGACCGGTCGGCGGAACCGCCGATCAGGTCGCTGTACTGGTCACCGACGTTCGCGACGATGTCGTAGCTGCCACCGGCTCGCGACTCGATGAACGCGCGGGTCTGCGACTTGTACTCGATCGTCGTGCACTTGGCCGTCGCGCAGTGCACGTACGACGGCTGCTGCGAGGTACCGGTGCCGGTCCACTTCGTGAAGTAGGTGCGGTGTCCGTCCTGCTCAGCGGCGAACTGGGGGAAGCCCACCCTGTGCAGGTTGTCGATCGTGGCGGTCTGCTGCGCCTCGTTGCGCCCGGTGAGGCCGATGACCGTGCAGCCGGAGCGCTCGGCGACGGACACCAGGTTCGTCATCGAGGGCGTGGCCGGGAACCGCTCGTCCTGCACCCAGACGTCCTGCTCGGCCGGGTCGAACACGAAGTGCATGTCCGCGACCTCCATGTCGTAGGTCCAGAGGGTCGTGTCGTCCGCGTCCAGGACGATCGCCGGGTTGCGGTGGCGACGGTCGGCCGCGGTGCACGCGGCGGCGACCTGGGGGATCTGGCGCGCGACGATCGACCGCATCTCGCGGATGTACGGGCTGTCCGTCTTGTTCGCGATGCCGGTACCGGGGTCGCCGGAGTACGTGGCGATCGTCGCCTTGACCGAGTCGATGTTCGGGATGCCCTCGCCGCCCTGCGTGCGGCCGGACGAACCGTCGGCAGCCATGCGGAAGCGCGTCTGTGGGGCGAGCTTCGGCTCACGGACACCCGGCAGGTTCGCGGAGGGCAGGTAGTAGGTCGGGTTCGGCAGCTTCAGGGTCGCGTCGGCGAAGCCGCCCTGCAGGTCGGACCACTGGTCGCCGACGTTCAGCGCGATGTCGTAGCCCAGGTCCTGCTCGATGTGCTTGCGGGTGAGGGCCTTGTACTCGACCGTCGTGCACTTCGCCGTCGCACACGTGACGTAGCTCGGCTGCTGTGAATCACCCTTGCCGGTCCACTTCGTGAAGAAGTGGTCGTCGGTGAAGCCCGAGTACCCGACCTTCGCCAGGTTGGCGAGCGTCGCGGCCTTCTGGTCGTCGTTCCGACCGGTCAGCCCGAACACGGTGAAGCCGACCTTCTGCGCGGCGGCGACGAAGCCCACCATCGACGGGGTCGCCGGGAAGCGCTGGTCCTGCACCCAGACGTCCTGCTCGGTGGGGTCGAACACGAAGTGCATGTCCGCGACCTCCATGTCGTAGGTCTCGAGCGTGGTGTCGTCGGTGTCGAGGACGATCGCCGGCTTCTCGTGACGCCGGACCGCGCGGTCGTAGGTCTTCTGCAGGGAGCGGGTCTGCTTCGCGACGATCGAGCGCATCTCGCGGATGTACGGGCTGTCCGTCTTGTCCGCGATGCCCGTGCCGGGGTCGCCGTAGTAGGCCGCGATCGTCTTCTTCACGGAGTCGATGTTCGGGATGCCCTCGCCGCCCTCGGTCTTCCCCGACGAGCCGTCCGGCGCCATCGTGAAGTGGGTGCGAGGCGTCAGGTGGCGGTCGGCGCGGCTGGTCGCACTGCTGCTGGCCGTCGTGCTGCTCGCCGTGTGGCTTGTCGTGGTGGGGGCGGTCGTGGTGGCGTTCGCCGCCGTGCCGCTGAGCAGGGCACCGGCGAGCGCGGCCGCAGTGACGGCGGCGACCGCGGCGGAACGGCGCGCGGGGGAGGGGAGGGTCATGCGGGTCCTTCGGTCCGGGACTGCCCCCGACCGGGGGCCACGGCTGACGCTAGCTGGGAGAGTGCCGTGCGTCCAGAGTCTGTTGCCGACTGCACCAGCGGGAGCGTTCTGCGGCTCCCGCTAGAGTGGTCGGGCCGGCCTCTGTAGCTCAATGGAAGAGCAGTTCCGTCCTAAGGAAAGGGTTGGGGGTTCGAGTCCCTCCAGGGGCACTTCCGGTGGTTCGTCCCGTTCCGTCCTCAGGAAAGGGTTGGGGGTTCGAGTCCCTCCAGGGGCACTGTCGACGTGGCGGGCCCACGGGTGCACACTTGCTGCACCCGGACGAGGAGGCCCCCGTGTTCCAACCCACCAGCGCCTACAGCGGATTCAGCGTGGACGACGTCGACGCTGCCGTGGCCTTCTACGCCGGCGTCCTCGGGATCGACGTCCGTGTCCTCGTCGCCGGCCAGATGATGCAGCTCCTGCTGCCAGGCTCCGACGTGCCCGTCCTGGTGTACGGCAAGCCGGACCACACTCCGGCGACGTTCACGGTGCTGAACTTCGTCGTGGACGACATCGACACCGCGCTCGACGACCTGGCCGCTCTCGGCGTCCACCCGACCGACGGCGGGCAGTGGGCGGACGAGCGGCAGGTCCTCCGCGGTCGGTCCCGTGACATGGGGCCGGACATCGCCTGGTTCACGGACCCGGCCGGCAACGTCTTCTCCGTCCAGCAGCAGTGACGTGCCGGCACCAGCACGTCCCGGCACCAGCACCGACGCCAGCACGCGGCGGACGGGAGGCGCATGCTCAGCGCGCCCCGCGCCTCCCGGAGTCGTCGCGCAGCGTCTCCTGCGGTGACCGCCCGTACGCGTCGCGGTGGGCCGCACCGAACCGCGTCGCGTTGGTGAAGCCCCAGCGCAGAGCGACGGCGGACACGGTGGCCCCGGAGGTCGGGTCGGTGGCGAGCAGTTCGCGGTGTGCCTCGGCCAGACGGGCCCGCCGGAGGTAGGCCATCGGCGTGATGCCGAGGTCGCGCTGGAACGCGGCCTGCAGTCCGCGCGGCGACACCCGGGCTGCGGTGGCGACCTCGGCCGCGCCGATCGGCTCGGCGACGTGGTCGTCCATGTACCGGGTGGCCCGCCGGACGACGGCCCCGGCGGTCGCGGTGTCGGGGACGACCCGGTCCGCGTCGACGTGGATCGGGAAGGCGGCGAACGCGGCTGCCGTGAGGTGCCGGAACGTCTCGGCGCGCACCAGGTCGTTCTGGAAGGTCGTCGGATCGGCGGTGATGGTGTGGGCGTGGTCGATGACCGCGGCCCAGTAGTCGGCGAGCTCTGGTCGGGGAGCCCGTCCGTCGACGACGAGGTGACCGCGCTCGGCACCCTCGTGCTGCAACCCCGCACGCAGGAGCACCGGCACCGGCAGCGTGACGATGCTGAAGTCGGCGTCGGTCGTGCCGTTCGCGATCGGACCGAGGCCGTGCAACGAGCCGTTCGGGACCGCGCCCTACTCGCGCGTGGCGAAGCGACCGCCGTGGACCTGGACCGACACGAGCGCGTCGGGGATGTCGGCGGTGGTCTCGATGTCACCGCCGAAGTGGTACCGCTCGAGCGTCATCTCCCCGTCGCCGCGGACGTGCTGCTCGTACCGGAAGCCGGGTCCGACGCCTCTGATGTCCGGCTGGTCGTAGAGCGAGGCCAGCGACCGCGAGGCGGCTTCCGCGTCGGTCGTGGCGTAGTCGATCTGCAGCACGGGCGCGGTCCCCTCCGAAGTCGTGTGGCGAACGCATCATGCTCCCACCCGGAGGACGACGCGGTCCCAGGTGGACAGGAGCGACGGGACCCGTTCACGCACAGGTGCCGAGAACCCGTGCGCATGACGGTGGTGCGGGCGGATACTGGGGGAGTGCGAGAACTCCAAGCCGCCATCGCCGCGGACCTCAACGTCCAGCCGACCATCGACCCCGAGCAGGAGGTCGCCCGGCGCGTGGGCTTCCTGCGCGACTACCTGCTGACCACCGGCGCGAAGGGCTACGTCCTCGCCGTCAGTGGCGGGCAGGACTCCACCCTGGCCGGTCGCCTCACGCAGCTCGCGATCGAGTCGCTCCGCGCCGAGGGCCACGCGGCCGAGTTCACCACCGTGCGGATGCCGTACCGCGTGCAGGCCGACGAGGACGACGCGCAGCTCGCGCTGCAGTTCATCGCCGCCGACCCGGGCATCGTCGTCAACATCGAGCACGGGGTCGACGGGGTCGTCCAGGACACCGCGGACGCCGGGGTGCCGCTGAGCGACTTCGTCAAGGGCAACGTCAAGGCCCGGATGCGGATGGTCGCGCAGTACGCCGTGGCCGGGCAGCGCGGGTACCTGGTCGTCGGCACGGACCACGCGGCCGAGGCGGTGACCGGCTTCTTCACGAAGTACGGCGACGGCGGTGTCGACCTCACCCCGCTGACCGGCCTGACGAAGAGCCAGGGGCGCCAGCTGCTCGAGCACCTCGGCGCACCGGCCCGGCTGTACGAGAAGGCACCGACCGCGGACCTGCTCGACGACCTGCCCGGCCAGACGGACGAGGCGAACCTCGGCCTCACCTACGCCGAGCTCGACGCCTACCTGCAGGGCCACGACGTGCCGGTCGAGGTCGCCGAGGCGATCGAGGCCCGCTACCGCGCGACGGAGCACAAGCGCCAGGTGCCCGCGACGCCGTTCGACGAGTGGTGGCACGCGACGGCGTGACCGTCGGCTGACCGACAGACGGGAGGCTCCCCACCGGTCCGGTGGGGAGCCTCCCGTCTGTCGGTGGGTCAGGCTGGCGGGACGGTCAGGCCTGGTCGCGGTCGTCGTGACGGTCACGGTCGGCGTCCGGGTGCCCGGCGTCCTGACGCCCATCGTCCGGTCGGCTGCCGTCCTGGCTCTGGGCGCCCTCGCTGGCGAGACGCTCCTGCCAGACGATGCTGCGGGCCGCGCCCTCGAGGACGTCCTCCACCGGGTGCCCGGTCTGGGCCGCCAGCGCACCGCTGAGGCCCGCCGTCAGGGTCCCGCCGGCCTGCGCGAGCCGCTCGACGACCTCTTCCTGGCGCGGGGTGAGCGGCACGTCGACCAGCTCGTCGACCGCGTCGCGGATGTTCGCCTCGCTCGCGTCCAGCGCCTGCTCGTCACCGGACTGCAGCGCCGAGGCCTCGCCGACCACGACCAGCCCGAGTCGCGCTGCGTCCTGCTCCGGGCGACGGGTGTCGTTCTCGTCAGTCATGACGTGGACGGTACGCGCCGCGTGCTGCGCGGCGTCCGGACGACGGGGGACGTGCCGGCGAACAGACGACGGGAGGCCCGGTACCAGCTGGTACCGGGCCTCCCGTCGTGACGTTCCGTGCGTCAGCGGCGGGCGCCGCGACCCGCGAAGCGCGTGTAGAGGAACAGCACGATGACGGCACCGATGACCGAACCGATGATGCCGGCCGGCTGGAAGAAGCCGTCCGTCGGGTCGTGCTGGAAGATGAGGAAGCCGAGCAGCCCACCCACGAAGGAACCGACGATCCCGAGGACGATGGTCATCAGGATCGACATGTTCTGCTTGCCGGGGATGATCAGTCGGGCGAGGGCACCGGCGATGAGGCCGATGACGATGAGGCTGATGATGAGGCCGAGTACGCCCATGGTGTTCTCCTTGTTCTGCGGCCGGTCCGAGCGTGCGGCAGATCACCGCGCTCAGGGCCGGAGCCCGATTGAACACCGGATCGACTCAGCGTGTCATCAGGAACGGTCGCTACCCGCCAGGACGGAGCCGCGGAGGGTGCTCAGACCGCGCCCGAGGACTCCAGCTCGCCCTGCAGTTCGGCGTCGGACGGCTCGACGAAGTGCTTGCCGTTCGGCAGCACCACGACGGGGATGTTCTTCCGGCCGCTGATCGCCTCGGCCCGGTCCGCTGCGGACAGGTCGGCCTCGACGTCGACGTACTCGTAGTCCACGCCCAGGCGGTCGAGCAGCGCCTTGGAACGACGGCAGTCGCGGCACCAGTCCGCGCCGAACATGGTCACCTTGTCGAACGTCTCGTCAGTCATGTCGGTCACTACGTCCGCCGCGCCTTCCGTATTCCCGGTGATCGGGTCACCGCCGCACCCGCTCCGCTGCGGCGGTCCGGAGCGCCCTACGATGGGCGCATGCCGCGCGCCGACCCGACAGCCCGCGTCGACCCGGCCGTGCTGGCCTGGGCCTCCGCCGCCGTGCGGCACACCGCCCGGGTGACGAACATGCTGCTCGCCGCCCGGCGCTTCCGCATCGTCGGCGGCGACGCCCGAGATGCGGCAGTCCTCCACGACCTGCTCACGGGACTCGGCGCCCGGCCGGCCGAGGACCCGGCCGCCGATCCAGCCGCTGTCGACCAGCTCTGGTGCCTCGGCACGCCGGAGGAGTCCGTCCTCGCGGTCGAGCAGGCCACCGCCGAGCGCCCGCGCGGGTCCACGCTGCTCGTGGTCGACGCCGGCCGCCACGTCCCCGCCGTCGACGAGGACGCGTTCGGCCCGACGACGCTCGCCCGACCCGGGGTGCTCGGCGTGCCGACGACGTCCGACGACGTGTTCCTCGTCTCCACCGGCCGCTCCGCCGAGGACGACCCCGCCGCCCAGGCCCGCATCCGCTGGGCCCGCCGCTCGATGCCGGTCTCCCGCGCGGTCGCCGACGAGCTCCGGCAGGGAAGCCTGCTCCGCGGCACCCGCATCGGCGTCAGCCTGTTCCTGGAACCGAAGACCGCGGTGCTCGCCCTGCTGCTGCAGGACGCCGGCGCCGAGGTCGTCGTCTACGCCCACGCGGACGAGACCGACGACGCCGTCGCGGACGTGCTCCGCCGCACGGGCATCCCGGTGCACGCCAGCAGCACGGCGACCGTGCCGGAACAACGGGACCTGGCGCTCGCGATGCTCGACACCCGGCCGCACGTCCTCATCGACGACGGCTCGCACGTCATCCGGCTCGTGCACCAGGAACGCCGGGACCTGCTGCCGACGATGCTCGGGGCCGCCGAGGAGACCACGAGCGGTCTCCGCCCCCTGCGGGTCATGGCCGCGCGTGGGCAGCTCGGGATCCCGGTGGTCGCGGTGAACGACGCCCGCACCAAGACGTTCTTCGACAACCGGTACGGCACCGGGCAGTCGACCGTGTTCGCCGCGCTGGACCTGCTCGACGACCTCGACGACCCCTCGGCGGTGCGCGGCCCGGGAGGCTCGGCCGTCGTCGCCGGGTTCGGGCACGTCGGCGAGGGGGTCGCCCTGGTGCTCCGCGCGCTCGGGTTCCGGGTCACCGTCGCGGACCCCGACCCGGTCCGGGCGCTGCAGGCCCTGTTCGCCGGGTACGCCGTCGCCCCGCTCACCGAGGCCGTCCGCACCGCTGACCTGGTGATGAGCGCCTCCGGGGTGCCGGGCACGATCAGCCTCGACGTCCTGCGGGCCTGCGCTGCCGGAGCGGTGATCGCGGTCGCCGGCGGGGTGGACCAGGAGGTCGCCGTCGACGACGCGCTCGCCGCCGGAGCGGTCCGCACGACGATCGGCCGCAAGGTCGAACGCGTGAGCGTCCCGGACGGTCGCGACGTGCTCCTGCTCGACGGCGGGGGCTGCATCAACATCACCGCGGCCGAGGGCAACCCGATCGAGATCATGGACCTGTCCTTCGCGGCGCAGCTCGGGGCGGTACGGATGCTCGTCGAGCGCGGGGACGAGCTCGAGCGTGCCGTCGTGCCGATCGACCCCGAGGTGGACGCGGTGACCGCCCGCGCGGCGCTCGCCGCGTTCGGGACGGTGGTCGGGCCTCCCGGCCGTTCGGCTGACACGACCTGGCCGGCCGCGCAGCCCGCGGACCGGGAACCGGACGTCCGCACGCGACGGTTCGGGGACTCGGCGTGAGCGCGCCGATGCCGACCGGGTCGGCGACGACCGTGCACTCGGCGCGGGTCGTCGTGCCGATGACCGCACCGCCGATCGCCGACGGTGCCGTGGCCGTGCGCGACGGGCGGATCCTGCACGTCGGCGAGCGCTCGTGGGTGGTGGACCAGCTCGACGGCACCCCGTTCACCGAGCGACGGTGGCGTGGCGCGCTGTTGCCCGGTCTGGTCAACGCACACTCGCACCTGCAGTACACCGGCATGGCCAGTGTCGGGCAGGGCCAGTACGACGGGTTCGAGGACTGGGCGTCGGCGTTCAACACCGTCTACGCCGAACCGCACGACTGGCGGGCCGAAGCCGCCGCCGGTGCCGTGCAGTCGATCGCGGCCGGGGTGACGAGCATCGCCGACGTCGTCACCGACCTCGACGCGGCGACCGCACTGCAGGACGCCGGCCTCGGTGGGATCGCCTACTGGGAGGTGATGGACTGGGAGAACGCCGCCTGGCAGCAGCACGGACGCGACCAGGTCCTCGACGAACTCGCCCGCATCCCGACCACCCCCGGCGCCGGGCTCTCACCGCACGCGCCGTACTCGCTCGACGTGGCACCGCTGCTCGAACTGCCCGACATCGTGCGGCAGCGGGGACTGCGCCTGCACCTGCACCTCGGCGAAGCGGCGTTCGAGGGGGAGCGCACCGCCGTCGAGCCGATCCCCGGGCTGGAGGGCGTCGCCGGCGTCGGCCACGGCGCGGACTGGCACCTGGCGAACGTGCCGTCCTTCCGGGCGATGCGCGCCCTCGGGTTCGGCGCGAGCGCGACGTCGTTCGTCGACCGGCTCGGCGTCCTCGGCCCCGACTGCCACATCGCCCACGGCGTCTACATGACCGCCGCCGATCGGGCACTGCTCCGAGCCCGCGGCACCGCGGTCGCGCTCTGCCCACGGTCGAACGCCGTCATCGGACTCGACCCGCCACCCGTCGCCGAGTACCTGCGGGAGGGCAGCCCGATCGCCGTCGGCACCGACTCCCTGTCGTCGTCGCCGTCGCTCGACCCGATGGCCGACGTCACCGCACTGCACCGGATCGCCCGCGCGCAGGGCTACACCGGCCGGGACCTGCACGAACGACTGCTCGCCGCGGCGACGCTCGGCGGGGCGCACGCGATGGGTCTCGCCGTCGGTCCCGACCGCATCGGACACCTGGCCGTGGGCGCCCGCGCCGACCTCGCCGTGTTCGACGTCGACTCGCGGACCGTGCCCGACGCGCTCGCCGAACTCGTCGAGGACGGCGGTGGACGTGCTGCGGCGACCGTGATCCGCGGGGTCGTCCGGACCGCCGACGCAGCCCGGACGGTGCCCGGCACCGCCATTGCGGCACCCCCGACCACATCTCCCGTCACCCCCAGCAAGGAGCCCCGATGACCGACACCGCACCCCGACCCGGCGTGGCCGCACGCCGGACCGTCACCGGCGACCTCGTCGAGTGGCTCGACGTCCCGTCCCGCGCCCGCGCACTCGGCATGGAGCCGCACCCCGAGGGCGGCTGGTACGTCCGGACCTGGACCTCCCCGGCCACCGTGCAGACGCCCGCGGGGGAGCGTCCGGCCGCGACGCTCATCCACTTCCTGCTGCCGCCGGGGGAGTCCTCGGCCTGGCACCGGGTCGCGAGTGACGAGATCTGGATGTGGCACGGACCGGACTCCGTCGAGCTCGAACTCGGCGGGTCGGGCGACCAGCCGGAGCCGGGCGCGCGGATCACCCTCGGGCCGGACGCCGGTCGCGACCGGGTCAACGACGCGCAGGCGTTCGTCCGCGGCGGTGTCTGGCAGCGGACGATCCCGCACGAGGGCGAGGTGCTCCTCAGCTGCCTGGTGTCGCCCGGGTTCTCGTTCGAGGACTTCACCCTCGCCGTCTGAACCGGCGCGCGGCCGGCACCGGTCGTCGCGCCGCGTCATCCGCTTCGCGCTGGTATCCCACATCGAAGTACACTTCGACCTGCCCTGTTCCCCTCTGACGAAGGCCAGACCGTGACCCGACCCCTCCGCCTGACCATCGCCCTCGCCACGGCCCTCGTCGCCGCGACCGCCCTCGCCGGCTGCTCGTCCGGTGGTGGTGACAACGCAGCCGGCACCGTGACCGACGGCAAGCTCACGATCGCCACCGGCCAGCCCGCGTACTCACCCTGGGTCGAGGACGACGAGCCGCAGTCCGGCAAGGGCTTCGAGGCCGCCCTGGCGTACGCCGTCGCGAAGGAGATGGGCTACGGCAAGGGCGACGTGGTCTGGAAGCGCAGCACCTTCGACAGCGCCATCGCGCCGGGTGCGAAGGACTGGGACCTCAACCTGCAGCAGTTCTCGATCAACGCCAAGCGCAAGAAGGCCGTGGACATGTCGTCCGCGTACTACACGACCACGCAGGCGGTCGTGACGAAGAAGGCGTCCGACGCCGCCGGTGACACCACCGTCGCCGCACTGAAGAAGGACACGATCGGCGTCGCGGCCGGCTCGACGAGCATCCAGAGCGTCAAGGACGTGCTCGGTGTCACCCCGCAGGTCTTCAACTCCAACGACGACGCCGTCCTCGCGCTGCAGTCGGGCCAGATCGACGCCATCGTCACCGACCTGCCGACCGCCTTCTCCATCTCGGCCTCGCAGGTGAAGGGCGGCACGGTGTCGGCGCAGTTCCCGGCCGACGGTACCGGCGACCAGTTCGGCATCGTCCTGCCGAAGGACTCGAAGCTCACGCCGAAGGTCGACGCGGCACTCAAGTCCCTCGAGGGCGACGGCACGCTGCAGGACCTGCAGACGAAGTGGCTGTCCTCCGAGACGAACACCCCGGTCCTGAAGTGACGCGGGCATGACGACGCCCGCAGGGGCCGGCACGCCGCTGGTCACGCCGGCACCCAGCCAGGTCGAACGCGAACGCCAGCTCTACCGTCGGCAGCGCGGACGCCGGTCCGTCACCGTCTCCGTCGTCTCGACCCTGGTGGTCGTGGTGCTGGCGTGGATCGGCATCGTCAACACCCCCGGGTGGGCGGCCGTCCAGCAGTCGTTCTTCGACCCGCAGGTCGCCTGGGAGACGCTGCCGGACATCCTGCTCGGCCTCTGGCTGAACGTCCGGATCCTGTTCGCCGCCAGCATCGGCGTCGCCGTGCTCGGCACCCTGCTCGCCGTCGTCCGAGGCCTCCGCAACCCGGTCTTCTTCCCCCTGCGGATGCTGGCGACCGGCTACACGGACCTGTTCCGCGGCCTGCCGCTCATCATCGTGCTGTACCTGGTCGGCTTCGGCCTGCCCGGTCTCGGCGTCTTCCCGCGGCTGGCGCCCGAGTTCTGGGGGACGATCGCGATCGTGCTGACGTACTCGTCGTACGTCGCCGAGGTGCTCCGGGCCGGGATGGAGGCCGTGCACCCGTCCCAGCGTCTGGCCGCCCGGTCGCTCGGCCTGTCCCACGCCCAGACGCTGCGGTTGGTCGTGCTGCCGCAGGCGATCCGCAAGGTCACGCCCGCGCTCATGAACGACTTCGTCTCGATGCAGAAGGACGTCGGGCTCGTCTCGATCCTCGGTGCCGTGGACGCGGTCCGCAGCGCCCAGATCGCCCAGGCGGAGCAGACGAACTTCACGCCGTACCTGGTGGCGGGCCTGCTCTTCGTGCTCATCAGCCTGCCGCTGATCCGGGTCACCGATGCGATCGCCCGGAAGCAGCAGCAGCGCGAACAGATCGGAGGCGCGGTGTGACCGACACGACCGCTCCCGTCCTCGAACTGCGCGGCTTGCGCAAGTCGTTCGGCGACCAGGAGGTCCTGCGTGGCATCGACCTGGCCGTGCACCGCCACGAGGTCATCTGCGTCATCGGGGCCTCCGGCTCCGGCAAGTCGACGCTGCTGAAGACCGTGAACCTGCTCGAGGGGATCGACGACGGTCAGGTGCTGTTGCAGGGCGAGGACGTCTCGGACCCCCGTGTCGACGTGGACGCCACACGCGCCCGGATCGGCGTCGTCTTCCAGCAGTTCAACCTGTTCCCGCACATGAGCGTCCTGGACAACGTGACGCTGGCCTCGCGGAAGGTGCACCGCGCCTCCCGTCCGGAGGCCGAGGCGAACGCGCGCCGGCTGCTCGACCGGATCGGACTCGGAGACTTCGCCGCGGCGTTCCCGGACCGGCTCTCCGGCGGGCAGCAGCAGCGCGTCGCGATCGTGCGCGCCATCGCGTCGGACCCGGAGCTGCTCCTGCTCGACGAGGTGACGAGCGCACTCGACCCGCAGCTCGTGGGCGAGGTCCTCGACCTGGTGACCGAGCTCAAGCAGCAGGGGTCGACGATCCTCATGACCACGCACGAGATGCACTTCGCGCGGAACGTCGCCGACCGGATCGTGTTCCTGCACCGTGGCGAGGTCGTCGAGCAGGGCGCTCCCGCCGCGGTCCTCGACGACCCGCAGCACCCGGCTCTCCGCGCGTTCCTGGCACGCGTGCACGCTGCCTGAGCGCTTGACGCACCAGGGACGGACTGCTCAGACGGTGACGGGGAACTGCAGCACGGTCTTGCCGTCGACCGTCACGGTCAGGACCGTCGTGCCGGAGCCGATCCCACGGGCGAAGAACGTCTTCTCTCCGTCGACGACACCGCCGGCGAGCCCGCGCCGTTCGTCACGGATGACGACGCTGGTCGGGTGGGCGCCCGGCGTGGTCCGGAGCGTGATGGCGGCGTAGCCACCCATCAGGGGCGAGGTGCGGATCGAGCTGACGGCGACCGGTGCGGACGCTTCCCGCTCGACGCTGCGCGCGGGGAGCGGAGGTGCGTACGACTCGAGGGCGACAGGTGCCGACGACACCGTGCCCCATCGGTTGGTCACGGTCGCGGTGATCTGGTGGTTGCCGGGGCCGAGGCCACGGACCTGGCAGTCGTCGCGCTCGAAGTCGGCAGCGCTGACCGTGCAGAGCTCGGTGCCGTCCTCGTCGGTGATGCGCAGGTCGCCCGGTTCGGCGTGCACGCGGACCGGGAAGTCGTGCTGGTCGACCTGGAACACGAACTCCCCGATGACCCCTTCGACCACCGGGCGGTTGTCGACCAGCTGGACGGAGGGGGTCGGGATGATCGCGTTGGACGCCGATGCGGGCGTGGCGCTGAGGACGGCTCCGGTCACCGCGGCGGCGGTGAGCGCCGATGCGAGGAGACGGGTGCGGAGGGTGCGAGGGGACATGGTGCTCCTTCAGGGAGGGGTCGGACCCGCCCATCGTGGAGCAGCGACCTGGCGACATCTCGCATGTGATGTCCTCAGATGGCCAGCAGGAGTTTCCCGATGACGTCGCCGGAGGCGAGCCGGCGGTGCGCCTCCGCTGCGTCCGCGATCGGCACCACGGCGTCGATCACCGGACGCACCCGTCCGTCCTCGACGAACGGCCAGACGTGCCGCCGGACGGCCGCGACGATCTCGGCCTTCTCGGCAGCGGGACGAGCCCGGAGCGTCGTCCCGCTCACGGTCGCCCGCTTCCGCATGAGCTGGCCGATCGGCAGGGTCGCATCCGCCCCGGCACCCGCGGCGATGATCGCCAGGTGTCCGTTCGGTGCGAGGACCTCGAGGTTCCGGTGCAGGTACGACGGGCCCACGACGTCGAGGACCACGTCCACCCCGACACCGTCCGTGAAGGCGAGGGCGCGCTCGACGAAGTCCTCGTCCCGGTGGTCGATCACCAGGTCCGCGCCGAGCTCCCGGGAGGCCCGGACCTTCCGCTCGCCGCCCGAGGTCGCGATCACCCGCGCACCGAGTGCCTTCGCCCAGAGCACCGCATGCGACCCCATCCCACCGGTACCGCCGTGCACGAGCAGGGTCTGGCCCGGTCGGAGTCCGGCGAGCATCCCGATGTTCGAGTACACCGTGCAGGCCGCCTCGGGCAGCCCGGCGGCCGCCACCAGGTCCAGGTCGTCCGGCACCGGCAGCAGCTGCGCCTGCGGGACCACGGCGAGCGAGGCGTACCCGCCGCCGCTGAGCAGCGCACACACCCGGTCGCCGACCGCCCAGTCCGTGACGCCGGTGCCGAGGGCACGGACGGTGCCGGACACCTCGAGCCCGAGCACGTCCGAGGCCCCGGGCGGCGGCGGGTAGTTCCCCTGGCGCTGCTGCAGGTCGGCGTTGTTCACGCCGGCGGCGGCGACCTCGACGAGGACCTCGCCGTCGCCGGGGACCGGGTCGGGCAGCTCGCCGAGGGTCAGGACGTCGACGTCGCCGGGCTGGGAGAAGGTGATGGCACGCATCCCTCGACCGTACGCGCCTGCTGACCGCCGCCGGACCGCGAGCCCGGCCCCTCAGGTTGCGCGCCCGCCCGCCCGGCCGCCCGGAGGCAGCCGTCGGTACTGTCGGTCGCGAACGTGTCCGATCAGGGACACGTCGCGAACTCACGGGGGATCCCATGTCCACGAAGCACCTCACCGTCCTCGCCACCGCCGCACTCGCCGCGGTCCTGCTCACCGGCTGTTCCGCGGGCGGCGGCACGACGGGGACGGGCTCCGCATCGCAGGGGGCGACGACGGGTGCGAACTCGAGCGGATCGTCGAGCGCGCCGACGGAGGCCGCCGACGCGTCCGGCACGCAGTCCAAGGCCGACGCCTGCCAGGCCTTCGAGAGCAAGGTCCGCTCCGCCGCCGAGGGCCTGCAGTCCCAGGCCGCGAAGCTGCAGTCCGACCCGGCCGCCGCGGTCGCGAAGCTCAAGGAGCTCGACTCGAGCATCGACGACGGTGTCGCCGCGGTGACGAACACCGAGGTCAAGGGCAAGGCCGAGGCGTTCCAGAGCGCCTACGGCGACATGGTGACCCGTCTCGAGGCGATCACCAAGGACCCGAAGTCCGCTGACCTGTCGGCGTTCCAGTCGTCCGCCACCGCGGTCCAGACCGCCGGCACCGACTTCGACAAGACCTGCGCGTCCTGACACACGACCTGCGCGTCGTGACACACGACCTGCGCGTCCGCGGACGCGACCCGCGTCGCTGAACGCACCACGGGCCTCCCGGCTGTCCGGCCGGGAGGCCCGTGGTGCGTCGTGCCGTCGGCCGGCTACTCCGCCTGGTCCGGTCGTGACGCGTCGAGCCGGTCGACCTCTTCGGGCCGCAGCTTGACGGTCGCCGCCGTGACGGAGTCGAGGATCGACTGCGGGCGTGACGCTCCCGGGATCGGGACGACGACGTCGCTCTTCGCGAGCTCCCACGCCAGGGCGATGACCTGCGGGGTGACGTCGCGCTCCCGGGCGAGGAAGGCGAACTCCTCGGCCGTGGTGCCGAGGTCCGCCGCGCCGCCGATGCCACCGAGGGGACTCCACGGCAGGAACGCGATGCCCATCTCGTCGCAGAGCTCGAGTTCCGGCTCACTCGAACGGAACACCGGCGAGAACCGGTTCTGCACCGAGGCGAGACGACCGCCGAGGACCTGGTTGGCCTCCCGGATCTGGTCGACGGTGGCGTTCGAGATGCCGGCCATCCGGATGACGCCCTCGTCGAGCAGTTCGGCGAGTGCCCCGACCGAGTCCGCGTACGGCACGGCCGGGTCCGGGCGGTGGAACTGGTAGAGGCCGATCGCGTCGACGCCGAGGCGCTTCGCGGAGGCCTTCGCCGCCTCCTTGAGGTACGCCGGGTCGCCGTTCTGGGCCCACGCGCCGGCCTCGGGGCGGAGGTGGCCGCCCTTGGTGGCGATGAGGATCGCGGAGGTGTCGCCCGAGTACTCCCGGACGGCCTTCGCGATGAGCTCCTCGTTGTGCCCGACCTCGTCGTGCGCGGCCAGGTGGTAGGCGTCGGCGGTGTCGATGAGGGTGACGCCGGCCTCGAGGGCGGCGTGGATGGTGGCGACGGAGCGCCGTTCGTCCGGCCGCCCCTCGATGGACATCGGCATGCCGCCGAGTCCGATGGCGCTGACGGACGTGTCTCCGATGACTCGTTGCTTCATGCGCCCAGCATGCGCCCGGGGGTCGGCCCGGCGTCCAGGGGAGGACCGGTCAGGTGGTGGGCAGCTGCGCGGTCGCGACGGCGGCGCCCCGGCCGACGCCCTGGTCGTCGAGGGTGTGCACGAAGAGCACGGTGCCCCAGGTGACCGCCGCGACGGCCAGGACGAAGCCGATGCCGGCGATCCACCACGACGTCCGACGGCGGATCCAGGCGCGCACCGCGAACACCAGCGTCACGACGCCGACCACGAAGGCCCCGCCGACCGCCAGGACGGCACCGCCGACGAGCCCACCCGCGCTGCAGGTCGCATCAGTGCCACAGGACGTCGCGGCGGACGCGACCGCGATGACGCCGGCGACGGCCGCGACGGCGGTGAGGACGGCGCCCGCCACGAGGAGCAGGACGGTGGACACCCGGTCGGCGATCCTGCCGGGCGGGAACAGCGAGGTCGCGCCCTGCTCCCACGCGGCGCGCTCGGCGTCGGTGGCACGCTGGGCGCCCGGGCCCCACGGCTGTGCGGGGCCGTCGTGCTGCGTGCGGTGGTGTTCGGGTCCGGATCCGGGGACGTTCGACCAGGTCATGGGACCGTCCTACCGGGGCTCCACGCCGAACGCCCGGGCGAGGCGCTGGATCTTCTGCGCACGACCCAGGCGCGGCAGGTCCGAACCGTCGCGGATGACGCGCCCGCGGGCTTCGAAGTCGTCCAGGAAGTCCTGCGCCCAGGCGACGTCGGTCGGCGTGGGGGAGATGACCTCGTTGATCACGGGCAGCTGCTCGGTGTCCAGGCAGAGCTTGCCGGTCAGGCCGAGCGACACCGCGACCTGCGACTGCTCGCGGAGGATGGGGTGCGACGAGCCCACGGTCGGGCCGTCGATCGGGCCGGGCAGGTCACCGACGCGGGACGCCACGACCAGTCGAGAGCGGGGGTACGCCATCGCCAGGGTGTCCGCGCTCGTGCCGGTGTCGCGGCGGTAGTCGCCGCTGCCGAACGCCAGGCGGAACGCACCCTGTGCCTTCGCGATGCTCGTCGCGTCCTCGATGCCGACCGCGGACTCGACCAGGGCGATCACCGGCGTGTGGCCGCCGAGACGGTGCCAGGTGTCGGTGACCTGGGCGGCGCTCTCGGTCTTCGCGAGCATCACGCCCTGCAGACCCGGCAGGCCGCGCAGTTCCTCGAGGTCGTCCTCCCAGAAGTCCGTCGTGACGTCGTTGACCCGCACCCAGGCCTCGCCGGAGCCGGCCAGCCAGGCGGCGACGGTGGACCGGGCGGCGGGCTTCGCAGCGGGGTCGACGGCGTCCTCGATGTCCAGGATCACCTGGTCGGCACGGGACCGGGTGGCGCCGTCGAAGCGGTCCTCGGCGGTGCCGGCGACCAGCAGCCACGAGCGCGAGATCTCGGCGGGGACCGATCGACGCCGGGAGACGGCAGGGGCGGACGGAGCGGTTCGGTCGTCGATGGCCATGCACCGTTGGTACCACACCCGCGCGTCCGGCCGCGGTGTGGCGGGCGGGGCGACCGGGCGAAAACCCGGAACCGCGCGCTCATTGCCGGAGTGCCACGACGCTTCCGCCTACAGTGGGCGTGTGTGGCGAGTGGACAGGACGACCGGCGATGAGGACGACGTGACGAACGACGACGCCTCGGTCGACGGCGATGCGACGGAGGGCACGGACCTGCCCGACGAACGGTCCGCGCTGCGCCCCGAACTCCAGGTCACCAGCCCGCACGCGATCAGCCTCGGCGACCCGCGTCTCACCGCGGGCAACGCCGCCGAGCCCGCGTGGGACGCCTGGCGCGAGCAGCTCGCCGGCGTCGGGGGCACCAGCCCGCTCGTGCACTTCGCCGACCACCCGCGCGGCCGCATCGAGCTGTCGACGACGCACCCGGGCGGCCTCGCCCAGTTCATCACCGGCAAGACGACCCTGCTCTCCAGCCTGATCCGCGACGAGGTGGCGCTCCGGGCGGCCCGCGTCGCCGCCGGGCACGTCGAGGCGAAGGGCACCGAGCTCGCGACGGTCCGGGGCATCGACGCGGTGAAGCTCGGCATCGGCATCGCCGACTGGCAGCACGGCGACGAGCACTTCCGCGGACCCGTCCTGCTCCGCCCGCTGGCGATCCGCCGTCACGGTCGGGACTTCGAGGTCCGCCTGCTCGGCGAACCCGTCCTCAACCCGGGCTTGTCCGACGCCCTCCGCGAGCAGTTCGGGGTGACCCTCGACGCGCAGTCGTTCGTCGCCCTCGCGCAGCAGGACGGCTCGTTCACGCCGAACCCGGTGATCGACCGCCTCCGTGGTCTCACCGCGCACATCCCCGGCTTCGCCGTCCACGCCCGACTGGTCGTGTCGACGTTCGCCGAGGTCGCGACCGGGCTCGTCGAGGACACCGACGACCTGGCACACCCCGTGCTCGACGCCCTCGCCGGCAACCCCAGCGCCAAGTGGCAGGTCGAGCAGTCGTACCACCCGGTCGAGCAGACCCCCTCGGACGAGCGCAGCCCGGAGACGGACACGCTCCTGCTCGACGCCGACGACGAGCAGGAGAACGTGATCGCGCAGATCACGGCCGGCAACTCCATCGTCGTGAAGACCCTGCCCGGCACCGGCGGCACGCAGACGATCGTGAACGCCCTGGGCGGACTGGTCGCGGCGAACAAGCGCGTGCTCGTGGTCAGCCCCCGTCGCGCGACCCTCCGCGGCATCGCGGCCCGCTTCGGCGAGGTGCACCTGCCGGGCGTCGCCGTCACGCCGGGCACCCTGCGCCGGGACGTCGTCCGGGCCATCGCCCGCAACGAGAAGGCCAGCCGCCCGAACCTCCGCGAGGTCGACGACGCCCTGGTCCGGCTCCGCAAGGTCCTCACCGACTACCGCGGCGCCCTGACCCGCACCGACCCGGACTTCGGCGTCAGCGTGCTCGACTGCCTGGTCGAGCTGTCGCGGCTGTCCCTGCTGCCGGTCGCCCCCTCCACCACGGCCCGGTTGTCCAAGCAGTCCGTCGTGTCGATGGTGTCCGGCCGCGCCCGCGTCGCCGAGACCATGGTCAGCGCCGCCAACCTCGGTGAGTTCCGCTACGGCCCGGACGACTCGCCCTGGTACGGCGCGAAGTTCAACTCGAGCGATGGTGCCCAGCGCGCCCACGCGACGGCGCAGGAGCTCGACGGCGGATCGTTGCCTGCCCTGCTGCAGCGTGCGCACGACCTGGTCGCGTCGACGCACATGCGGCAGTTCACGACGATCAACGAGCTCGGCATCTACCTGCGTCTGCTCACCGAGATCCGCGACACCCTCGACCGCTTCCTGCCGATCGTCTTCGACCGGTCGGTGTCCGAGCTCGTCGCCGCCACCGCACCCCGGGGCGAGGGTGCGCCGATGTCGAGCACGAACCGACGCCGGCTGAAGAAGCTCGCTCGTGAGTACGTCCGACCAGGCGTCCACGTCTCCGACCTGCACGAGGCGCTCACCCGCGTCCAGCAGCAGCGGGTCCTCTGGCAGCGCTACGTCGCCGCCGGCGTGAACCCCGAGGTCCCCACCGGCATCGCCGACGTCCAGGTGCTGTTCTCGAACGTCGTCGAGGACCTCGCGCGTCTCGACGAGCCGCTCGGCCGCGCCAGCCGTGACCAGCAGCTCGCGAACCTGCCGATCGAGCGCCTGGTGCCGACGATCGCCGAGCTCGCCGCCGAGTCCGACGTCCTGCACAACCTGCAGGAGCGCACCGAGCTGATGCAGACGCTCCGCGACCTGCAGCTCGAGCCGCTCCTCACCGACCTGGCGAACCGGCACGTCCCCGACGTGCAGGTGCCCGCCGAGCTCGAACTCGCCTGGTGGCAGTCCGCGCTCGAGACCATGCTGGAGTCCGACCGGGCACTGCTCGGCGCGAACACCGACATGCTCGACCGGGTCGAGGCCGACTTCCGACTCGTCGACGACGCGCACGCGGCCGGGGTGTCCCAGGGCCTCGCGTGGCAGCTCGCCGAGAACTGGAAGGTCGGGCTCGTCGACTGGCCGGAGGAGTCCGCCGCGCTGAAGAGCCAGCTCCGCGACGGCGCGATCACCTCCCGCCTGCTGCACGACTCGGCACCGCACCTGTCCCGCGCCATCGCCCCGGTGTGGCTCGCCTCGCCGTACGAGGTCGCGCAGATCGCGGACACGATGCCGTTCGACACGGTGATCCTCGTCGACGCCGGCGCCGTCACCATCGCCGAGACCGTCGGTGCCGTCCGTCGTGCCCGCCAGACCGTCGTCTTCGGCGACCCCGTCACGCAGACGCCGTCGCCGTTCCGCATCGCCGTGGACCCGGAGCACCGTGCCCTGCAGGTCGACGAACAGACCCTCGACGCCCTGCACGCGGACTCCGCCCTGGCGAAGCTGTCCACGCTGCTGCCGACCCTGTCGCTGACCCGCTCGTACCGGGCCGGCGGCGAGGACCTGGCGGAGCTCGTCAACCGTCGCTTCTACGGCGGCCGGATCGAGTCGCTGCCCTGGGCCGGCTCGTTCCTCGGCCACGGGTCGATCGCGCTCGACTACGTCAGCGAGGGCAAGGCCGTGCCGGACCCGGAGTCCGGTGCCGTCGAGAGCGTCGACGCCGAGGTGGACCGTGTCGTCCGTCACGTCATCGAACACGCCCGTACCCGGCCGACCGAGTCGCTCATGGTCATCACGGCCTCGGCGAAGCACGCGGTCCGGGTCGAGCAGGCCGTCCTCGCCGCCGCGCAGGGCCACAAGGACCTCACCGAGTTCGTGATCGGCGACCGTCCCGAGCCGTTCATCGTCGCGACGCTCGAGCAGTCCGTCGCGCAGAGCCGTGACCGCGTCGTGTTCTCGATCGGCTACGGCCGGACCCCGCACGGCCGCGTCCTGCGCGACTTCGGCCCGCTCGGCAAGCCCGGCGGGGAGCGTCTGCTCGCCGTCGCCATGACCCGTGCCCGCCGGTCGATGGTGATCGTGACGTGCTTCCAGCCGTCCGACATCGAGGCCGAGCGGATGGGCCACGGCACTGTCGCCCTCGCCGAGATCCTGGCCGAGGTCCGCGCCCGCACCACCGCCGAGTACGTGCCGGACGACTCCGACCCGCTGCTCGTCGACCTGGCCCGTCGACTCGAGATGCGCGGCATCCCGGTCGCGCTCGGCCACCGCGGCAAGCTCGGCCTGGTCGCCGCGCACGGCGGGGTCTGCGTCACGATCGAGACCGACGCGTCGCTGGTGAAGGGGTCGCTGCGCGAGTCGCTGCGCCTCCGGCCCGAGGTGCTCCGCCGTCTCGGTTGGCACTACGTCCGCGTGCACGCGTTCCAGCTGTTCTCCGACCCGGACCGGGTCGCGAACACGGTCGCGCAGGTGCTCGGTGTCGACCGCGGTGCCACGCAGGAGATCTCGATCCCCCCGGTCCCCGCACGCCGATGAGCGTCACCGTCCCGTTCGTGACCGTCGGCGCCTGCCGCTCCGGCCGCTCGTGACCGCTCGGCCCTCCCGTCGGGCTGCGCGCCCGGCCGGCCCGGTCACGTCGACCACGGAGCAGCTCACCGGTGCGTGGACGCCGGAAGCGACCACCCCACGGACGGGAGGCGCGCAGCCGACCGCAGCCGAGCCTCCCGTCCAGCAGGGGGTCGAGGACACGGCGCCCGCGCCGTCCGTCGGTGTCGTCCGGTCCGGCCGTCGCGTCACCACCAGGCCCGTCCCCGGCAGCGACCCGACCCCGTCACCCGAGCCCCCGCGACACGGGACGGGGGAGAACGACGACCGGCTCCTCCGCGACCGGCCGCCGCACTGGGGCTGACCGGTACGCTGGGGGTCCCGAACCCCGAACGGAAGCGTGTGATGACGGAGCCCTCCCGGCGGACCCGGCCCGACTGGCAGACGTGGCCGAACCTCATCACGATGGTGCGGTTCGTCCTCATCCCGGTCTACGTGGCGCTCGTCGTCGCCGGACACCCCGGATGGGCGCTGACCTCGCTGGTCGTCCTCGGCGTCAGCGACTGGGCGGACGGGTTCCTGGCACGCCGCCTGCACCAGGAGTCCGAGCTCGGCAAGGCCCTCGACCCGATCGCGGACCGGCTGGCGATCGTCGCGATCGTGCTGTCCCTCGTGCTGGTCGGGCTGCTGCCGTGGATCGTCGTCGTCATCGTGGTCACGGTCGACCTGGCGCTGCTCGCCCTGTCGAGTGCGTGGTTCCGCGGCAACCCGGGCCTCCGGGTGACGTGGACCGGCAAGATCCGGTCGGCGCTGCTGTTCGTCGGGCTGCCGGTGCTGCTGTTCTCGTCCACCTCGGTCGCGGTGGACCACCACTGGATCCGGAACGTGGCGCTCGTGTTCGTCTGGCTCGGCACGGTCGGGCACGTCCTGGCCGGGCTGCAGTACGCGGCGGAGATGTCGCGGAAGCACCGGACGCAGCGCGCCCCGGCGTAGGTGCCTCCGGCGCGCGCGGCGCCCCCCCGGCGCGCCCGCGTCCCTCCGCCGAGCGGTCACGACACCCCGTTCACCTTCCGGCTCGACGGGGTGTCGTGACCGCTCGGCGCTATGGGGGCGGGGTGTCGTGACCGCTCGTTAAGGTCCCTCCGGCCTGACGTGCGACCCACGGGAGGCCCGGCTGACGCCCGCCACGCCCGCCACGCCCGCGTGGCACCCTCGACTGGTCACGACACCCCGCTCACCTTCCGGCGGAACGGGGTGTCGTGACCGCTCGGCGTCGGGTACGCGGGGTGTCGTGACCGTTCGGCGGGGGCGGCTGCGCCCTACAGCTTGGTCGAGCCGGCGATGCCGGGACCCTCGGGAGCGGTCGACGGTGCGACGTGGGCGCCACCGCCGGTCGGCACGGACGCCTCGTCACCACCCTGTCGACGGAGCAGGTCGCGGATCTCGAGCAGCACCTCGACGTCGGTCGGCGGGACGTCCTGCGGCGTCTGCTCCTCGTTCTTCTTCACCCGGTCGAACGCGACCTTCTTCAGGTGGTTCACCGGCACCACGAGGGCGAAGTACACGACCGCGGCGACGATGACGAAGTTCAGGACGGCGCCGATCATCGCGCCGAACAGGATGTCCGCGCTGCCGCCGGAGACGGTCGGGATCTTCCAGATCAACGCTCTGTCGAGGCTCGACGCGTTGAACACCGCACCGATGAGCGGGTTGATGAGCGAGTTCACGATCGTCGTGACGATGGCGGTGAACGCCGCACCGATGACGACCGCGACGGCCAGGTCGATGACGTTGCCGCGGAGCAGGAACTCCTTGAAGCCCTTCACGTGAGCCCCCCTTCTGTCGTGGACGGCCACCGTGTGGTGACCCGCTCCAACCTATCCAGCGGGCGCGGAGTCGGTCAGGATCCCGATGCCGACGATCCTGCGCTCGAGGTGCTCGGCTTGCTCGCGGACGACCCGGAGCCGGACGCCCCGGAAGCAGACGACCCGGAAGCGGAGGACCCGGACCCGGAGGACCCGGACGCCGATGACCCGGACGAGCTCGACCCCGAGCTGCCCCCGCCCTCGCTCTTCGGCGCCGGCCGCGAGTCCGTCCGGTAGAAGCCGCCCCCGTTGAAGGTCACGCCGACCGGCGAGAAGACCTTGCGCAGGACCCCGCCGCAGACCGGGCACTCGGTCAGGGTGGCGTCGGAGAACGATTGCTTGATGTCGAACGCGTTGTCGCACTCGGTGCAGCGGTACGAGTAGGTGGGCACGTCAGCTCCGGAACGTGATGATGCGCGACGGCGTGATGATGCCGTCCACGGGTTCGTCGTGGGCTTCGCGCGGGACCTCGTCGAGGTACTCCGCATCGAACACCACAGCATAGACGGGCGGGCGCTTCGCCATGGACCCGAGCGTCTTGTCGTAGTAGCCCCGGCCCCAGCCCATCCGGACACCGTCGTGGCCGACCGCGGCGGCCGGGGTGAGGATCGCGTCGACGTCGTTGATCGCGAGGGGGGAGAGGACCTCGCCGACGACCTCCGGCATCCCGAACAGGCCCTCGTGCTCGGAGGTGCCGTCGCCGACCGCCCAGTCGAGCAGCCCGTCCTCGCGGGTGACGGGCAGGAGCACACGGATGCCCTGCTCGAACGCCCAGTTGAGGAACGGCCGGACGTCGGGTTCGTCGGGCGCCGAGAGGTAGACGGCGACCGAGGCGATCTGCCGCTCCTCGACGAACCGCTGCAGGGTCGCGGTGAGGGACAGGGAGTCGGTGTCGCGTTCGGTCGAGGTCCGGCTGCGCCGCCGCTGCCGGAGGTCGGCTCGCAGGGCACGCTTCTCGTTCCCGAGATCGGCGGTCATGGCGACGAGTGTAGCGATCACGGGTGATGCGGCTTCCCGCCGATCTCGGTGTCCCCCTATCCGTTGACATGCCTCGGAAAAGGGGATCGGATACGGTCGCTGCATGGGCTTCCAGATTTCGAAGGCCGTGATCCCCGCTGCAGGGCTGGGCACGCGCTTCCTCCCCGCGACCAAGGCGATGCCGAAGGAGATGCTCCCCGTCGTCGACAAGCCGGCCATCCAGTACGTCGTGGAAGAGGCCGTGGACGCGGGTCTCACCGACGTCCTCATGATCACCGGGCGCAACAAGAACGCGCTCGAGAACCACTTCGACCACGTGTCCGAGCTCGAGGAGACCCTCCGGAAGAAGGGCGACCACGAGAAGCTGCAGAAGGTCAACCAGTCGACCGATCTCGCGGACATGCACTACGTCCGGCAGGGCGACCCGCTCGGCCTCGGCCACGCGGTGCTCCGCGCGAAGATGCACGTCGGCCGCGAGCCGTTCGCCGTGCTCCTCGGCGACGACATCATCGACGCCCGTGACCCGCTGCTGAAGCGCATGATCGAGGTCCAGGGCGAGAAGAACGCCACGATCGTCGCCCTCCTCGAGGTCCCGGAGTCGCAGACCCACCTCTACGGCATCGCGACGGTCGAGCCGACCGACACCGACGACGTCGTGAAGATCACCGGCCTGGTCGAGAAGCCGGCGCAGGGCGAGGCCCCCTCGAACCTGGCCATCATCGGCCGCTACGTGATCCGCCCCGAGGTCTTCGACGTCCTCGAGAAGCAGGAGCCCGGCAAGGGCGGCGAGATCCAGCTGACCGACGCGCTCATGAAGATGGCCAGCGCCGAGGAATGGACAGGGGGCGTGTACGGCGTCGTGTTCCGTGGACGCCGCTACGACACCGGTGACAAACTCGACTACATCAAGGCGATCGTGCAGCTCGCCTCGGACCGTGCGGACCTCGGGCCGGACCTCAAGTCCTGGCTCAAGGAGTTCAACGCGGGCGAATGAGTCGACCCATCCCGCACGGGTCCGGTGCACCCGGGCCCGTGCGGGACACCCGTCCCGACGAGATCGGGACCCCGGAGGAACCAGAAGCGATGACGACGATCCCGACCCTCACCCACGGGCGGGTCACCATCCGCCCCCTCCGGGTCCGTGACTCCCGCGACCTCGACCTCGCGCTCGCCGGCAACCGCTCCTGGCTCCGCACCTGGGAGGCGACGAACCCCTCCGGCATGGCGTCCTCGGACGTCCGCGGGAGCATCCGAGCACTGCAGGCGAACGCCCGGGCCGGGTTGGGCCTCCCGTTCGCGATGGAACTGGACGGTCGGTTCGTCGGTCAGCTCAACGTGTCCGGGATCACGTACGGCTCGCTCGCCAGCGCGTCGATCGGGTACTGGGTCGTGCAGGACGCGGCCGGCCACAACGTGACCCCGACCGCGGTCGCCCTGGCAGCGGACCACTGCTTCCGCGTCGTCGGCATCCACCGTCTCGAGATCTGCATCCGTCCGGAGAACGCGCCGAGCCTCCGCGTCGTCGAGAAGCTCGGTTTCCGGTACGAGGGTCTCCGTCGCCGGTACATCCACATCAACGGCGACTGGCGGGACCACTTCTGTTTCGGTCTCGTCGGCGAAGAGGTACGTGACGGCGTCCTCGACCGCTGGGTCCGCGGGCAGGTCCCGCTCGGCACCGGGCGCGTGCCCGAGGACGCCTGGGACGAAGCGGCCGTGCCGCTCCCCGTCTCGCCGCATGGCTGAGCCGGTCCGCAGCCGCCGGTCCTCCTGACACGGCTGTCGGTCGGGAGGCCCGCCCTCCGTCCGACGGATCCGTCACGACTCGCTCGACACGCTCCCGGCAATGGGCGTCCCGGCGGTGCGCTCCCCCTACCGTTGCCCCATGGGATTCGGGACCTGGGGCGGCGGCGTCGTGCTGCTCGTGGCGGCAGTGCTCTGGGTCGTGTACCTGATGCCCGCGTGGGCAGCGAGACGCGAGTACCTGGCGACCGAGCGGAACGCCATCCGACTGCAGCAGACCCTCCGCATCCTGGCGCAGACCGCCGAGCTGCCGGACGAGGTGCGGGTCGAGATGAACGCGAAGTCCCTCGCCGAGGCGCAGCGCGTCGCCCGGTCGGAAGAGGCCAAGCGCGCCGCCATCGTCCGCGCCCACGAGGCCGCACGGCAGCGCGAGATCACCCGTCGTCTGGCAGCCCAGGCGCCCGTCCTCGAGCAGGTGTCCTCCGTGCCCGCACTGACCGCGATGCGGATGCGTCGCTCCCGCCTCGGTGCCACGATCCTCGGCACGCTCGGACTCGTCACGGCACTCGTCGTCCTGGTCGCCGCGCCCGGGGCCTGGATCCTCGCCGTCGCCGGACTGGTCGCGGCCGGGGGGTCCGCCGCGGTGCTCGCGCAACTGCAGCAGGTGGCGACCGCACGGCGTCGTCGGGCCGCAGCCGGTGCGCCGGAGCAGCGTCGTGCCTCCCGTCCGGCCAGCACCTGGACCGACCCCGCACCGCCCCTGTCGACCGAGCAGCCCGAGGCCGCGCCGGCCGGACGCACCTGGACACCCGGAGCCGTCCCGAAGCCGCTGTACGTGCAGGCCCCGGTCGCGCCCGAGCCGTCGCCGGAGTCGTCGGCCGAGCTCGCCGCGCGGCTGCGGGAGCGGGTCGCGAAGGCGAAGGCCGAGGCCGAGGCCGAAGCCGCTGCGATCCGGGCCGGCGAGTCCGACCCGTCGCTCGCACGGGTGTCGCGGATGCGGGCCGACGTCGAGGAGGCCGCGGCGGCACTGTCGTCGCACGACCAGGGACGGCTGGCGGAGCGGCTCGGCCTGCGGGCGGCGCCGGCGGCCGGCCCGGAGGTGGCGTCCGACCCGGAGGCGACTGGGTCCGCACCCGAGCCCGAGGCCCCGTCCGCGCCGAGCCGCTGGGCCGGGATGGGTGTGATCGGCGACGACGCGTACGGGCAGACCGACCTCGACGCGATCATGCGTCGACGTCGCGCCGTCTGACCGGTAGCGGCACGCCCGACCGCCGCGGCCCGATTTCGGATCGCTGCACCGCGGTGCTATCGTGGTCGAGCACTTGGGGCTATGGCGCAGTTGGTAGCGCGTCTCGTTCGCAATGAGAAGGTCAGGGGTTCGAATCCCCTTAGCTCCACCAAGAAGCAGCACGATCCACCACAGGCTCGGAACCGCCCGGTTCCGGGCCTGACGTGTTCGTGCCCTCGGTACCCGGCTTCCCACAGGTCCCGTCCTGGGGCTGTCGGCGCGTCACACCCTGCGCCTAGACTCCTGCTGCGCCCGGACCGGGCAGACACCAGGGGAGTGCCATGCACCGCTTCACACGAGCGCTCGCGACCATCGCAGCCGCGGCCGTCGTCTCTGTCGGACTCGTCGTCGTCCCGGTCGCGTCGGCCTCCGCCGTGGTGCCGACCACACCCGTCGCGGCCGGGACGACGGGCACGGCCGCTGCGGCGACGACCGCTCCGGCCTACGGGCGCTACACGCCACTCGCCGCACCGACCGTCTGGACCGGCACCGCCCGCACGACGCCGACGACGGTGACGCTACCGGGCATCCCCGCGTCGGCGACCGCCGCGACACTCGTCGTGCAGGTCGCCGCGCCCTCCGCGGCCGGCGTGGTCTCGGTGGTGCCGGTGGGCAGCACCGCGCGCCCGCCGCTGCAGGACTACGTCCGCGGCCGGACGGTCGCCGGCAGCACGACCGTCGCGGTCTCCGGCGGGCGTGTGCAGGTCGTGCTCTCCGCCGGCACGGCGACCGTCTCGCTGGTCGTCGCCGGCTCGTACGGCAGCAGCGGTTCCACCTACACGCCCGTGACGCCCACGGCGCTGCTCGCCGGCAACGTCGCGGCGACGACGCCCACCACCGTCCAGGTCACCGGTCGTGCCGGTGTCCCGGCCGGGGCGACCGCCGCGGTCCTCGACGTCCGGGTCAGCAACCCCGCAGCGGCCGGCAGCGTCAGCATCACCCCGCAGGGGGTGGCCGACCGAGCCGCCGTCACCCAGGCGTTCCCGGCGAAGGGACTGTCGATCACGAACACCGCGACCGTCCGGCTGCCCGCCAGCGGCGCCGTCGACGTGCGCACCTCCGGGGTCGCCTCGGGTGTCACCGTGACCGTCGCCGGCTACTGGTCGACGAGCACGTCCGGACTGGTGTTCGTCCCGGCGGACGGGGCACGGGTCGCGTCGGTCGCCGTGAAGTCGACCCTGCAGCAGGTGCGGGTCGCGGGCGCTGGCGGCGTCCCGCTGACTGCGCGGGCTGCGGTCCTCACCGCCCGGACCACGGGGCTCTCCGCCGCCGGCTGGTTCCACGTCGGTTCCGTCGGCGCGGTCGTCGCTTCGACACAGGTGGTCGCCAAGTCGCAGTCGCTCGCCGGGACCGCGTCGGTGCCGATCGCACCGACCGGCACCGTGCAGGTTCGTGCGAAGGCCGGCACCGGCACGGTGAACCTGGACGCGGTCGGCTACTTCGTCGACGGGTCCTCCGGCGTCGGCACCGGGGCGGACGTGTCCTGGCCGCAGTGCGGTTCGGCCCTGCCCACCGACCACGCGTTCGGCATCGTCGGGGTGAACGGCGAGCTCGCGAACACCACGAACCCGTGCCTGAGCAGCCAGCTCTCCTGGGCGGCACTCGCCGCCGGTGGCACGGCCCAGCCGACAGCCCAGCTCTACGTCCTCTTCGCCAACCCCGCCGCCGCGGCCGCCTCGGCCTGGCCGACGTCGAACACCTTCAAGGGGTACGCCCCGAAGAACCCGTACGGGTCGTGCTCGACCCGTGACGGCGGGAAGCCGCAGAACAGCCCGGCGTGCTCGTTCCTCTACGGGTACGCCCTCGGCGGCGACGACACGACGAAGCGCGGGGTCGCGACCCCCGGCTCGCACCGCTGGTGGATCGACGTCGAGACGCAGTTCTCCCACCAGGCCGACACCAGCCTGAACCGGACCGTGCTCGAGGGCATGATCGCCGGGCTGCAGAGCGGCGGAGCGACGACCATCGGGTTCTACTCGACGTCCAGCCAGTGGGCGACCGTCGCCGGCGTCGTCCCGAAGACCAGTACGGCGTACGGCCGCAGCAGCTGGATCGCCATCGGTCCGGGCACGCTCGCGGCAGCCCAGAAGGCGTGCTCCGGTGCGGGACTGGCGGGTGGGAAGACCGTGATGACCCAGTACGTCACCGCGTTCGGGTCGACGACGATCGACCGCGACGTCTCCTGCACCTGATCCAGCCGGGTCCGGCCGTGCTCGTGCGTCGTCGTCGAGCGTCCTTGCGGCCGCCCGAGCTCGCTGGCACGATGAGCCCCGGACGAAGGAGCCCACCATGACCTCACGACTCAACCCGTACCTCGGCTTCCGCGACGACGCCCGGCAGGCGCTGGAGTTCTACCACTCGGTGTTCGGCGGGGACCTCCGCATCGGCACGTTCGCCGAGATGGGCGCCGTGCAGGACCCGGCGGACGCGGACAAGGTCATGCACGGGCAGCTCGAGACGACGCGGGGCTACGCGCTCATGGCGTCGGACACCCCGGCGTCGATGAGCCGGTCTGAGACGAACAACATCTCGATGTCGCTCTCGGGTGACGGCGACGACGCTGACGACCTCCGCGGCTACTTCACGGCGCTCTCCGACGGCGGGACCGTGCTCGAGCCGTTGACCCAGGCGCCGTGGGGTGACGAGTTCGGCATGGCGACGGACCGGTTCGGCGTGACCTGGCTCGTCAACATCACCGCGACGCAGCCGACCCCTGACGCCTGACCGGGGGCTTCCGTACGGGGCGGCCGAGTCGGTCGGCAGATCTCCGACCGCGTCGCCTAGCCTGGGACACGTCATGACTGCCCCGATCACGCGCCGCACCCTCCTGTCCCTCGCCGGCATCACCGGTGTCGGCTTCGTCGCCGCTGCCTGCTCGTCGGACGGACCGGGTGCCGGGTCGTCCTCGGCGGCTCGCGGTTCCGGCGCTGCGGGCTCGGGGGGCGCCTCCAGCCCGACGAAGGAGGCTGCCGCGAAGCCGACCGCCACGTCCGTGCGGCCTGCGGAGGTCCCGCTCGCCGGCGGTGTCACCGTGACGGTCACCGGCACCGGGCTGGCCTCGGTGGCGGGCGTCACGGTCGGCGGTGTCGCCGCACGCGACGTGTCGGCCACCGCCACGACGGTCACCTTCACGGCCCCGCACCAGGCGATGTACACGGCGGGATCGGCGGACGTCGCACTGTTCACGACCGCGGTCCGTCCGGTGCCCTCGGCGAACCAGACTTCGGACGGCAACGGCAGCGCGGCCAACGACGGCCAGGTCGGTGCGACCCAGGACTCCACGACGGCGACGCCCACCCCGACGACGGCTGCCGTGCCGGATGCGAGTTCCGCGGTCGCGACCACGACGGTGGCCTACGCCGCGAAGACCGACGTCGACCGGCAGCTGCAGTACGCCATGCGGCACTGGTCGGACTACAACACCGCCGAGTACGGCACCATGAACCCAATCGGCGGGGACTGCGCCAACTACGTGAACCAGACGCTGCAGGCCCGGGGGTGGCAGCAGCGCAGCGACTGGTACAACCGGGCCGGTGGCGCGGAGCACTCTGCCACCTGGACCTACTGCCCGGCGATGGACCCGTGGCTCGACCAGAACGCGTCGACGTTCGGGTTGACGCGGCGGACCTCCGACGAGCGACAGCACGTCAAGGTCGGCGACATCGTCATGTTCGACTGGAACGCGAACGGCTCGCCGGACCACACGACCATCGTGTCCGAGGTGTTCACCGAGTCCGACGGCACGATCCGCATCAAGTCGGCGAGCCACAACCAGGACGGGCCGTACCGCGACCTCGACGAGATGATCACCGTGCAGCACCCGGGCGGCACCGCCTGGTTCCACACGTTCGACGCGTAGCCCGCCCGTCGGCCACACGACGCGGAGCGCGCCGGGGTCACCCGACGCGGGGCGCGCCGGGGTCACCCGACGCGGGACGCGACCGGAGCCACCCGACGCGGGGCGCGTCAGGGGAACCCGAGGAACCAGAGCAGCACGACCGCGACGGCCTGCAGGCACACGCCCGTGACGAGCCAGCCGACCGCCCGGCGTCGCGTCGCCAGGAACACGTCCGACCCGAGCAGCGGCGCGGCCGGCATGAGCAGCCGCGGCAGGCTCTGCTGCGGCAGGAACACCGCCACCAGGTACGCGACGTAGGCGATGACGAAGCCGAGGACCTCGGGCCCGAGCGCCCGGACGTCCCGTCGCCCGAGGAACCACGCCGTGCCCGCGAGCACCACCACCACGAGGACGAGTCCCGCCGGCCCGAGCCACCGCCCGGCCATCAGGAACCACGGCGTCAGCGGGGTGAAGTCGACCCGGCCGACGAACCCGACCCACCAGGACAGCTCCGTGTCCAGGTACGCGCCCGGGTGCCCGGTGACCGCCGACGCCACGACCGGCCAGGCGAGTCCGGCCGCGGCCACCACCAGTCCGGCGACGACGACCGCCACACGCTCCCGCCACGGGAACGTCCCACGTCCGCGCACGACGGGGGCTCCGCCAACGGGGCCACCGGCGACGGATCGGTCGGCGACCCAGCGCACGACCAGGTGCACCGCGAGCGCCACCGCCAGCGCCAGCACCCCCGGCCGGGTGAAGGCGGCGACCACGCCGAGCACCGCCACCAGCCAGTAGCACCGCCGGACCAGAGCGAGCAGCGCCCCGAACAGCAGCAGCAGGAACATGCTCTCGGCATAGGCGACCTGCAGCAGGTACCCGGTCGCGCCGAACGCGAAGAGCGCCGTCGCCCATCGGGCACGTCGGGCGTCGGCGACCGCCAGCACGAGCCGGAACAGCACCACGCAGGCACCGGCACCGCAGACCGTCGCGACCAGGACCCCGGCCACCCAGAACGAGACGCCGGTCGCGGACATCACCGCACTCACGACCCCGGGGAACAGCGGCAGGAACGCCCACGCGTTCGGGACGACGTGGCCGGAGCCGTCGGTCGGCAGGACGCGTGGGTACCCGTGTTCGGCGATGGTCCGGTAGAAGGACGCGTCCCACGACCCGGAGAACGTGGCGAACGACGGATCGCGGCGGTACGAGGCGAAGTGCCAGCCGTTCGCGGTCGCCAGCAGGTAGACGGTGCCGAGCAGCAGCGTGCTGACCACGCGGGAGGCCAGCCACAACAGCAGGGGAGTGGTCCACCTGCTGGAGCGTGCCTCCAGGACAGCCGTCACCGTCCGGCGCAGGCGGGTCGGCGCGGAGGCCCGGGTCGTCTCCAGCAGGTCCGTCACGTGGCCGATCCTCCCAGACCGCCGGTGTCCGATCGCCGCACGACGGCCAGGCCACGTCCAGCGGCCGGGCGTTGCATCGCGGTCGTTCCCTGGACACCAACCACCTGGAGGCACCATGCCGTTCATCACCGTCGGAGCCGAGAACGGGCACGACATCGACCTGCACTACGACGACTTCGGCACTGGTGCCCCGGTCGTCCTGATCCACGGGTGGCCGCTGTCCGGCCGGTCGTGGGAGGGCCAGGTCCCCGCGCTCGTCGCAGCCGGCCACCGGGTCATCGCCTACGACCGTCGCGGCTTCGGCCAGTCGTCGCAGCCGTGGGGCGGCTACGACTACGACACGTTCGCCGCGGACCTCGACAAGCTGATCACCGAGCTCGGCCTCTCGGACGTCACCCTCATCGGGTTCTCGATGGGCGGCGGCGAACTCGCCCGCTACGTCTCCACCTACGGCACCGGCAAGGTCGCCAAGCTCGTCTTCGCCAGCGCGGTGCCGCCGTACCTGTGGAAGTCGGACGAGAACCCGGACGGCGGCGTCGACCAGGGCCTGGCGGACTGGTTCGCGAACGGCATCACCGGCGACCGTCCGGCGTTCCTGCACGAGTTCGTCGACAAGTTCTACACGGCCGGCGGCACGGTGTCGTTGACGCACAAGCCGCTCGTCAGCGACGACCAGCGGGCCTACGACCTGGCGATCGCGGAGCTCGCGTCGCCGAAGGGCACGCTCGACTGCACCGTCGCGTTCGCCACGACGGACTTCCGCGACGACCTGACGAAGGTGGACGTCCCGACGCTCGTCATCCACGGCGACGCCGACGGGATCGTCCCGTTCGAGGTCTCCGGCAAGCGGACCGCCGAGGCGATCCCGAACGCGCAGGTCCACGTCATCGAGGGTGGGCCGCACGGCGTCCTCGCGTCGCACCGCGACGAGTGGAACGAGGCGGTGCTGCGCTTCCTGGCGCAGTAGCCGGATCGCTGCACGGCGGCGGCCCGGCGGGCTGTCGCGATGACGGACGGGAGGCCCGTGACCAGCTGGTCGCGGGCCTCCCGTCCGTCGTCGTGTCCGGGTCCGTCGTCGGTTCCTGGTCCGGTGCCGGTGCCGGTGCCGGTGCCGGGGGGCCGGGACCGGTTCCGGTCCTGTGCTCGGATCGGGTCCGGGGTCGGTCAGTGTCCGAGGACCGCCCGGCGGATCCGCTCGATGGGCTCCTTCGGGGTCCGGTCCGCGTTGAGGAGCCCGTTCGTCTCCTGCATCGTGTCGGTGAGCTGCGTCCAGCAGCTGCCGGCCAGGAACGAACTCGCGCGGACGGCGTCGTACAGCGCCGTGACGCGGGCGATCCAGTCGTCGCCGTCCGCCGCCGTCGTGTAGCCCCACGCGTCGTCGCGCTGCGCGCCGGGTTGGTGGTTCACCCCGCCGAACTCGGTCAACATCACCGGCTGCCCACGGTCCACCGCGCCGCCCACCAGGATCAGCCGGTCGGCCGGCCCGAGGCCCGCGAGCAGACGGGTCCGAGCCGCGTCGTCGGCGTAGGTCTGCGCCAGACGGTCGCCATTGCCCTCGTAGTCGTGCACCGAGAGGATGTCCGAGTCCGGGTGCTCCCAGCCGTCGTTGGAGATCACCGGCCGGGTCGCGTCGAGAGTCCGGGTGACGTCTGCCAGCGCTCGGGCGTACGCCTGCTGCGCCGGATCGGTGGCGATGTGCTGGACGCCCCAGCTCTCGTTCGCCGGCACCCAGGTCACGATCGAGGGGTGGGAGGCATCGCGCTCCACGGCGTCCATCCACTCGCGCATCAGCCGCTGCACCGCGGTGGGCGAGAACGCGTAGGCGCCGGGGGCTTCGCCCCAGACCATCAGGCCGAGCCGGTCCGCCCAGTACAGGAAGCGCGGGTCCTCGATCTTCTGGTGGTTCCGGGCAGCGTTGAACCCGAGCTCCTTGATCAGCTCGACCTCGCGGCGGAGGGCCTGCCGCGTCGGCGCCGTCAGGTGCGATTCCGGCCAGTAGCCCTGGTTGAGCACGCTCCGCACGTCGATGCTGCGGTCGTTGAGCAGGAACCGGCCACCGCCGACGCGCGTGGTGCGGATGCCGAAGTACGAGCTCACGGCGTCGGTGGCAGCCCCGGTCGGTGCCACCAGGGTGACGACCGCGTCCACCAGGCGTGGTGTGTCCGGGCTCCACTGCAGCTCCTGCTCCGCCTGACCGTTCGCCTGGCGGGCGATCGGCACGACCAACTCGCACTCGTGCGCGGTCGGGCTGACGGTGGTCTCGACCGTGGCGAGGTGCTCGTCGTGCTCGGTCCAGGTCGCCTCGACCCGGAGGCGCGTGCCGGCCGGGTGCTCGCCCGTCAGCCGGACGGTCAGCCGCATCGTCTCGTGGTCGACGTTCGTCCAGCGCAGCGAGCGGATCGCGGTCGTCGGGACGGCCTCGAGCCAGACGGTCTGCCAGATCCCGGTGGTGCGGCGGTACCAGATGTCGTGCGCCTGCTCGTGCCAGTCCTGCTTGCCGCGGGGCTGGGTGAGGTCGTGCGGGTCGTCCTCGGCGCGGACCACGAGGGTGTGGGACGTCGTGCTGCCGGTGTCGCTGCTACCGGTGCCGGTGCCGGAGTTGCCGGAGTTGCCGGTCCCGGTCCCGGTCCCGGTCCCGGCGTCGGTGCCGGAGTTGCCGGTCCCGGTCCCGGCGTCGGTGCCGCCGTCGGTGATCGGGGCGCCGGCGAGCGCCTCGGTCACGTCGAGGGTGAAGGGGGTGTGGCCGCCCTCGTGCTCGCCGATGAACTGCCCGTCGATCCAGACCCGCGCCCGGTGGTCGACCGCGCCGAAGTGCGCCAGAACGCGAGGCGCGTCCGCCCCGAACCCGGCTGCGGTCAGGTCCGCCGCCGTGATCTGTCGCGAGTACCAGACCACCGGGTGGAAGCCTGGCTCGTCGATGCCCGAGGCGACGGACTCCGGCGGGAACGGCACTCGGATGTCGCGAGCGTCCGGGAACCCGTTCCGCCACGCGGGGTCGTCGCCGGTGTTGCGGAAGGACCAGGTGCCGTCGAGGTCCGCCCAGCGGGAGCGCATCATCTGCGGACGCGGGTACTCGCCGTCCTGACGACTGGCGAGCGGGAGGACGGGAGCGGCGTCGTTGCCGAGGTGCGCGGTCATGCCCCCATGCTGGCGGACGCGGTACATCGTTGTACAGGGGGTGGAGTCGGCCGTTCCGCGGTCGTGCGGGCTGCCGGAACCCGCAGACCGCACAGGTCCGGAAAGCGCGAGTCCCGCACTCCCGCAGTGGCTTGCGCGAACGCGCAAGAGTGCCCCGCAGCCCCTTGTCGCGTGGTCGGCGCTCCGCCTAGCGTCCTCAGCACGACGCCGTACCGACCGTCGTTCGAGCCACCCACTCGCCGACCGTCCGCGCCCGGCCACCCACCGAGCGCCCCGGATCATCCACCCTGCCAGTCCGAAGGACCCGAACCCATGGACACCCTGGCCGCGCTCGCCGCATCCCAGACATCGACCCAGGTCGTCATCGACCAGCTCGTCGCCTTCGGCCACGAAGCCCTCAAGTACGTGCCCGTCGGCATCGCCGGTGTGATCGTGTGGGCCCTGTGGCTCTACCGCGTCGTGCTGTCGGCGCGGGCGAAGCCGGTGGTCAACGGCTTCCGCACCACGACCTCCGTCGTCGTGCCGAGCTACCACGAGGACCCCGACATCCTGCTCCGTTGCCTCGACTCCTGGCGCTCGCAGAACCCCGACGAGATCATCATCGTGCTCGACGTCGCCGACACCGAGGCGTACCAGCGCATCGTCGCCGTGGGTGACCCGACCGTGAAGCCGGTCCTGTTCCACCACGTCGGCAAGCGCAGCGCCCTCGGCCAGGGCATCCGGCTCGCGCGGTACGACGTCGTGGTCCTCGTCGACTCCGACACCAGCTGGGAGCCGGGACTGCTCGAGAACGTGCAGATGCCCTTCGTTGACACCACCGTGGGTGGTGTCGGGACGCAGCAGAACGTGTACCAGCGGAACTCGAGCATCTGGCGGATCATCGCCGACTGGCTCGTCAACCTGCGCTACTTCAACTACGTGCCCGCCATGGGTGCCGCCGGGGCGGTGCCGTGCCTCTCCGGACGCACCGCCGCGTACCGTCGCTCGGCCGTCCTGCCCGTGCTCGACAACCTCGAGAACGAGTTCTTCCTCGGCCGCCGCTGCGTCGCCGGCGACGACGGCCGTCTCACCTGGCTGGTGCTCGCCTCGGGCTTCAAGACCGTGCACCAGGAGAGCGCCAAGGCCCTCTCGATGTTCCCGGCCACCGGCAAGGCGTTCTTCAAGCAGCGCATCCGCTGGAGCCGCAACTCGTACCGCACCTACCTGACGGCCATCGCCAAGGGCTGGATCTGGCGCGTGCCCTTCGTCACGAAGATCACCGTCCTGCAGATCATCCTGACCCCCGTCACCATGGGCATCACCATGTGGTACCTGCTGTTCAGCCGCCTGGAACTCAGCATCGTCGGTGCGGCGTTCACCATCGCCTGGCTGCTCGCCGGTCGTGCCGTCCGTGGGTTCTCCAACCTGCGCCGTCACCCGCTCGACCTCTTCGTCCTGCCGATCCTGGCGATCGTGGTGATCGTCATCGCCCTGCCGATCAAGGTGTTCTCGTTCATCACGATGAACAAGCAGGGGTGGCTGACCCGGCATGCCGACCAGATGGGTGGCGACGGACAGACCGCGGCGACCCTCGACGGTCCCGCATCGCGCCCGGCGGTCCAGACCACACTGGTCCAGACCACACCGGTTGCGACGCCGGCACCGATCCCGGCTCCGGCCTTCGCCATGGCGGGAGCGCCGGAGATGGCCATGGCCTCTGCGGGAGCACCCGCGATGGCCATGTCCCCGGCGGGATCACCGGAGACCTCCTCGATCGCGACGCCGACGCCGACGGCACCCGTCTCGGAGGCCCCGGCCACCGCTTCCCAGCCGACCGAGGCCGCGACCGCGACCACGTCGGGGACGCAGCGGGCATCGCAGCCGGCAGCGGGCCTCCAGGGCGGAGAGGTGGCAGCAGCATGAGCACCGACCTGACCCCCACCACGTCCACCCGTCGTCGCCGTCGTATCGCGACCGCGTCCGCGCTCGTCCTGACGCTCGCCGGCGTCGGCGCCCTGACGCTGCCCACCGCGGCGCAGGCCGCGCCCTCCGGGGCCACCTCGACCGCGGCGGAGTCCTCCGTCGTCACGGGCAAGGCCTACCCGGGCAGCCCGAACAAGGAGGCGAAGCTCGTCGCCGCCGAGAACGAACGCATCTACAACGTGAGGGCACTCGCATCGGCAGCCCGGTGGAGCGGCCTCGTGACCACCAAGCCCTACCGACTCGCCACGGGCAGCTCGTACACCCTGGTGCTCGTCGCCCGAGGCTCGGCGTACACCGTCAACGACCTCAAGCAGCTCGCGCCCTCCACGTTCGTCAAGCAGCCGGACGGGTCGTACCTGCTCAGCGAGAACATCGTCGTCGAGAACGGCGCGACCCTGCAGCTCGCCAGCCCCGACGGCCTGCACATCCACATGGAGAGCGACGACCGCGGCTTCGTGTCGATCGTCACGCAGGCCGGAGCGCTGCAGATCGCCGGGTCGGCCAAGGCGCCCGTCATCATCGACTCGTGGGACCCGCAGGCCGGCAAGGTCGACACCGACACCACCGACGGCCGTGCCTACGTCCGTGTCCAGGGCGGGACCGCGACCCTGAGCTACGCGTCGTTCCGTGACCTCGGCTTCTGGAGTGGCACGACCGGCGGCGTCTCGCTCACCGGCACCGACCTGTCCACGCTCGACACCGCGTCCGGCACCCAGACGGCGAAGACCCTGCGCACCACGAAGGACGTCTTCGGCACCACCCTGCTGCCGACCGGTGCCGTCGACGGGACCACCCCGGGCGAGAGCACGGCCGCCGGGTCCTACAGCTTCGTCTCGGCGAAGATCCAGCACACCGAGTTCGACGGCAACGCGTACGGCCTGTTCCTCACGAGCGCGGACGGCGTCGTGATGTCGGACTCGACCATCGAGAACTCGCTCATCGACGGACTCGTGCTCCACCGGTACGTGACGAACAGCACGCTGTCGTCCGTCGACTCGCACGACAACGGTGTGGACGGCATCAAGATGACCCGCGCCTCCACGGGCATCGTGCTCAGCCAGGTCACCGCGAACCGCAACGGCCGCAACGGCATCACGTTGAACGGTGGGGCGCTCGCCGACGGTCCGAACGCCGTCGGCATGCCGACCGGCGATTACGGCAACAACTCCCTGACCGACAGCACCGCGTCCGACAACGGGCGGTACGGTGTCGAGGTGCTCGGTGGCGAGAACGTCAAGGTCAGCGGCTCCACGATGGACGGCAACCGGATGGGCATCGTCGTCGGTCAGGACGCCGTGAAGACCACCGTGCGCAACAACGTCATCAAGGGCTCGACCCAGAACGGCATCTCGGTGCTCGACGGCGTGCGGTCCTCGGAGGTCAGCGACAACACGATCGCGGGCGCCGACATCGGGATCTACAGCCGGGCGTCCGACGCGGATGTGGACGGCAACGAGATCTCCGGCGCACGGACCCACGGCGTGACCGTGGTCGGTGCCTCGAAGGGCACGACCGTGACCGACAACTCGGTGTCCGGCCGCGGACCGAGCGCCATCGACCTTGCACGGTCCGACGACGCGGTTCAGCACGGCAACACCACGACCGGGTGGCACTCCACCAAGCCGCTGCTCGTGACACTGCGCGGGATCTTCCAGCCGCTCACCGTGCTGTGGCTGATCCTGCTGCTCATCGTCGTGGTCGCCGCCATCGGTGGTGTCATCCGCGGCCGCCGGGGCGAGGCCCGCGAGCACCCGTACGCCAAGCTCGCACCGCTGTCCTCGTTCACCCGTGGTGTCGTCGACCCGACCACGCTGGGCCTCCCCGCGTCGCCGATCTCGTCGCCGATGGCCGAAGCCGCCGCGGACCGGGTCGGCACGGACCAGGTGGGCACCGACCGAGTCGGCACCGCCCGGGTCGGCACGGACCACGACGGCAGCCGGCATGCAGCCCACGCCGCACGGTCCGACGGCACCGACGTCGATGCGGCGCTCGCCGCGGCGGCCCGGTGACGCGGATGACGAACCTCTTCGAACGACATCGCGTCCAGATCCTGTCCGGGGTCGTCGGCCTCGTCGCGGGAGCCGTGATCGTCGGCGGGATCTGGGGTGTCAGCGCAGCGGTGCGCGGCCCCGAGACTGTCGCGGCACCGGCCCCCAGCTCGTCGGCGACGACCGACCCCGGCCGCGCCCCCAGTGCGAGCCGCACTCCGCAACTCGGCACCCTCGGTGACGATGGCGGATCCGACAGCGCCGGTTCCGGAGGCAGCGGGACGAGCGGCGGCACGGCGAACGGCTCCGGTGGGACCGCCACGGCTGCCCCGGCCGCGGCGTGCACGTCGCCGACCATCCGGGTCAGCACCGCGGATGCGCTCAAGTCCGCGCTCGAGGACGCCAAGGCCGGGGACGTCATCGCCCTGGCGAACGGCACCTACGACGGCACCTTCGAGGGCACCGCCACGGGCACGGCCAGCCAGCCCATCGCCCTGTGCGGGGGGAGCGGGGCCGTCCTCGACGGCGGCGACCCGTCCGACGGCTACGTCATGCACCTCGACGGCGGCGCGTACTGGACGCTGTCCGGGTTCACCGTGCAGAACGGGCAGAAGGGCGTGATGCTCGACGACACCCAGCACTCCGTCCTGCAGGGGTTGACGGTCCGGAAGATCGGCGACGAGGCGATGCACGTCCGTGCCAACAGCAGCGACAACACGGTGCGGGGCAACCACGTGTCGGAGACCGGACTCCGCAAGCCGAAGTTCGGCGAGGGCATCTACATCGGCTCGTCGAAGAACAACTGGTGCGACGTGTCCGACTGCAAGCCGGACCGCAGCGACCGCAACGTCGTGACGGAGAACACGATCACCGACACCGCGGCCGAGAACGTGGACATCAAGGAGGGGACCACCGGCGGCGTGCTGTCGGACAACTCCTTCGACGGTGCGGGCATGCAGGGGCAGAACCATGCGGACTCCTGGGTCGACGTGAAGGGGAACGGCTGGAGCGTCACCGGGAACCGCGGGGTGCACTCGATCCTCGACGGGTTCCAGACGCACGAGCTGCTGGACGGGTGGGGAACGGACAACACGTTCTCCGGCAACACCGTGGACCTCGGCAACAGCGACGGCGTGGCCTTCGCCTTCCGTCCGGTCCTCGGCAACGCGGTGTCCTGCGACAACGACGTGGTCGGCTCGAACGAGTTCTCGACCACGAAGTGCACGTCCTGATCAGAGGCGAGCGAGCAACTCCCGCCCGCGCCTGAAGCGACGGTCGGCCCGCTGACGGCCGACCGTCGCCAGGACACCGGCGGTGAAGTCCGTCCGCGGCTGCAGGGCCGTGACGGCGTGCGCGGCGTCCAGTCCGTCGCCCACAGCCGCCTGCACCTTCCGGAGTCGACCGAGGTGCTGACGGCCGCTGACGAATCCGCCCGCCGCGTCGATGCCGTACCGGAGCCGTCGCGCGGCCTTGCGGGCATCGTGGAGCACCTCGAGGTCACCGGCGCGGGCTGCTGCCGTGTCCCGCACACGTCGCACACGCCGTCGTTCGCGGTGCAGCCGACGCTCGACGAAGGGACGAACGGCGTCCCCGGCCCGAGGACCGGGTGGTGCGTCGGCGATGAGTGCGTCGAGTGCGTCGAGGGCGTCGAACCACTCGGCGGATCGCAGCACCTCGTCGAAGGCGGCCACTGCCTCGCGGTGAGCCGTCGCCAGGCGACCGAGGAGCCCGGCCGACGCGGCGTCATCGACGAGTCCGACGGGCGCGCGGTCGGCCAGCGACCGCACCGTCGCGGCCAGGACCTCGGCGTCTCGGGCCACCCCGGCGGCACGTCCGACGTGGCCGAGGCTCCGTCGCACCGCTTCGGTGGCGTCGCGGTCGAGCGCTCCGCGGAACACGGCCAGCACGCTCCGGATCCGGCGGAGCGACCCGCGGAGGGTGTGCAGCGCGTCGGGCTCTCCGCGCCGGACGAGCGGGTCGATCCGGACCACGTCGGCGCGGAGCGTGGCCAGGGCATCGACGACGAACCGAGCGGCGGTGCCGGACCTCGGGCGGCGCGCTCCGGCCGGTCGAACAACGGGCGCCCGTCGGGGGACCGGCACCGGCGGCTGCTCGGACACACTAGCGCCCCGCTCGTCGCCCGCGGCCGTGCACGCCGCGTCCGCGCTCCCCGCGTCCGTGCCCTCCTCGGCCGCGTCCCGCATCGCCCGCTCCACCCCGCGGACGAGTGCGTGCTCGCTGCCGTCGTCGGCCAGCGCCCACCACCGGCCGACCCGCAGCACCGGCTCGCCCGGAGCGCCTTCGTCGACCCGGACGTCGGCGACCTCGGCACGCACGCGGCCGTCCCGACTGTGCAGCACCAGCAGGGCCGTCGTGGTGTCGCGCCGCCGGACCACGGTCAGGGGGCGACCACGGAGGTACACCGCCAGTTCCGGCACCGGGGCATCAGCCGTCCGGTCCGCCAGCTGTTCCGGGTCGTCCCCGCGGTCGATCGTCCAGGTGCCGTCCTCACTGCGCACCAGGTCGACCCCGGCGGCGGCGAGCACCCCGTCCGACGTGTCCCAGACGGTCTCACGCACGATCACGTGCGGGACCCGTCCGACGACGTCCGCGTAGGGCTCGAGGGCGGGCAGCCGGCGCGCGTCCGGCACCCGCCACGTCAGGCGTGGGGCCGGGAAGTCGTCATCGTGGGGATCGTCTCGCTGGGGCATGCGAGTCAGTGTCGTCCGGACCACCCCAGCGCCGTGACGGTCCCCGCGAACTGTGGACAGCCTCCCGGCCAGCGTCGCCCTGTGCAGGAAGGGACGCAGCCCGCCACCGTGACCCGACGCGGCCCGGACCCGCGCCCCGACGCGGCCCGGACCCGCGACCCAGACCCGCGCCCCGACGCAGCCCGCACGCGTGATCCCGCGCCCCGACGCGCCCCGCACCCGTGATCCCGCGACCCGGCGCAGCAGCGACGGGTAGCGTCCCCGACATGACCGACGCTGTGCACGCCGACCCCTTCGAGACCGCCGTCGCCGGCTGGATGGCCGACCAACGGTGGTACGCCGCCAAGGGCGGAACCCCCAGCATCCGGGTCGTCGCCGAACAGACCGACACCACCGCGGACGCGACGATCCGCACCCTGTTCGTCCTCGACGACGCCCCCACCGGCCCCGTCCTCTACCAGGTCCCGCTCACCGTGCGCCCCGCCGCGGTCCCCGAGCTCGCGCACGCCCTGGTCACCGAACTCGACGGTGCAGCGGTCTACGACGCCCCGCACGACGTCGCCTACGCACGCTGGCTGCTCGGCCGCATCGAGGCCGATGGCGAACACATCGGTCCGGTCACCGGCGCGCGCGTCCTCAGTGGCGAGCAGTCGAACACGTCCGTCATCGCCGACACCGCCGAGAGCGGCCGGGTGATCACCAAGGTCTTCCGTGTCCTGCACGACGGTGAGAACCCCGACGTCACCACCCAGCGGGCGTTGTCGACCGCCGGCTCCGTCCGCGTGCCCCGAACCTTCGGCGCGCTGACGGGGGAGTGGCCGGACGCCGGTCAGACGAGCGGCACCGCGCACGGCCACCTCGCCTTCGCGCAGGAGTTCCTGCCCGGGCTCGAGGACGCCTGGCGCGTCGCGCTGACCGCGGCCCGGGGCGGCGAGTCCTTCGCCAGCGCCGCCGACCGACTCGGTGCCGCGCTCGCCGAGGTGCACACGGTCCTGGCCGGCGCGATGCCCACCGCGACGTCCGGACCGGACCAGGTCGACGAGGCGATCGCGACGATGCGTCGTCGCCTGGACACCGCGGCTGCCGAGGTGCCGCAGGTCGCCGAGCACGCCGCCGCCGTCGGCCGGGTCTACGACCGGGCGGCGACCGTGCCGTGGCCGACCATGCAGCGCATCCACGGCGATCTGCACCTCGGGCAGGTGCTCTCAGCCCCCGAGCCCCGTGGATGGGTCTTCCTCGACTTCGAGGGCGAGCCGCTCCGTCCGATGCCGGAACGCTCACGTCCGGACGTCGCACTGCGGGACGTCGCCGGCATGCTGCGGTCCTTCGACTACGTCGCCGGCGCCCTCGCGCACGAGGACGAGCCCGTGGACACCGGCGACTGGGCGCACGAGGCGCGCAGTGCGTTCCTCGACGGGTACGAGCGGGGCAGCGGGTCCGACCTGCGCGCCCACCGCGCACTGCTCGACGCCTTCGAGCTCGACAAGGCGGTCTACGAGGTCGTCTACGAGGCGCGGAACCGCCCCACCTGGGTCGGCATCCCGGTCGCGGCGGTCGACCGGTTGGTCGCGCGCTCGGCAGCATGACGACGGTGGGTCGCGCGTGCAGCGTGACCGGATGACGGACGGGAAGCCCGTGGCGACACCGCCACGGGCCTCCCGTCCGTCAGTGGGACCGTCTAGTTGACGGGTCCGGTGTACTTCTCGCCCGGACCCTTGCCCGGTGCGTCCGGGATCGCCGACGCTTCGCGGAACGCCAGCTGCACGGACCGCAGCCCGTCGCGGAGCGGACGCGCGTGCTGGTCGCCGATCTCGGTCGCGGCCGCGGTGACGAGCCCGGCGAGCGAGGTGATGAGCTTCCGCGCCTCGTCCAGGTCGGTCTGCTGCTCCGGGTCGTCGGCCAGGCCGACCTTCACGGCGGCGGCGCTGAGCAGGTGGACGGCCACGGTGTTGATGAGTTCGATCGCAGGGACCTCGGCGATGTCGCGCGCGGCCTCGTCGGAATCGTCGAATGCGGGGGCCGGGTTGCTCGGGGTGTCGGTCACGGTGCTCCTCTGCTAGACTCGCCGACGGCAGACACTGTCCGCGCGCCCGGATCTTTCCGGTCGAGCCCAGATCCTCCCGGTTGTACTCGGGAAGGTCCGGATCAGGACAGCGTCACGAAAGAGGAGTTCCTCCCACCCGCGGCTGCACCAAGGCTACCGGGTCACCACCGCTCCGCCGGAGTCCACGATGTGGGCATCGGCAGGCCGAACCGCAAGGGTCGGCGTCGGGCGGCTGCCGAACGGGTCTCGATCCGTGCGTCAGATCTCCTCTCTCGTGCCGTCGTCCCGGGCAAACGCCCCGGACGGCCACCACCTGATTGAAGGAGCTCCGCATCACCGATCCCCGTACCAACGACCGAATCCGCGTCCCCGAGGTCCGACTGGTCGGACCCCAGGGCGAGCAGGTCGGCGTTGTCCCCATCGCCGTCGCACTGCGCCTCGCGCAGGAAGCCGAGCTGGATCTGGTCGAGGTCGCGCCGAACTCGAAGCCGCCCGTCGCCAAGATCATGGACTACGGCAAGTTCAAGTACGAAGCCGCTCAGAAGGCCAAGGAAGCCCGCCGCAACCAGGTCAACACCGACCTGAAAGAGGTCCGGTTCCGCCTGAAGATCGACGTGCACGACTACGAGACGAAGCGCAAGCGCGCCGAGGGGTTCCTCCTCGGTGGCGACAAGGTGAAGGCGATGATCCTCTTCCGCGGTCGCGAGCAGTCGCGTCCCGAGCAGGGTGTCCGGCTCCTCCAGAAGTTCGCGGAGGAGATCGCAGAGTTCGGCGTCGTCGAGTCGCGTCCGACCCAGGACGGCCGCAACATGACGATGATCATCGCGCCGCTCAAGAACAAGTCGGACGTCAAGGGCGAGCAGAACGCCAAGCGTGCCGCTGAGAAGGCCGAGCGGAAGGCCACCGAGCACTCCGCCAAGGCCAAGCCGGAGGACGAGCCCACGTCGGCTCCCGCCGCAGCAGCCCCGGCCGACTCGTCGGCCGAATAGGTCCTCCCAGGCCGATCCGCGCTCGACGCGGTCCCCATCCACCCCACGGAAAGGCACCACGATGCCCAAGCAGAAGACCCACTCCGGGTCGAAGAAGCGCTTCAAGATCACCGGCAGCGGCAAGATCATGAAGCAGCAGGCCGGTATGCGCCACAACCTCGAGGTGAAGTCCTCCAAGCGCAAGGCCCGCCTCAACGAGGACCAGGTCCTCGCGAAGGCCGACGTCAAGGCCGTCAAGAAGCTCCTCGGCCACTGAGTCGACCCGGATCGTAAAGGAACAGATCAATGGCAAGAGTCAAGAGAGCGGTCAACGCCGCCAAGAAGCGTCGCGTCATCCTCGAGCGCGCAGAGGGCTACCGCGGCCAGCGGTCGCGCCTCTACCGCAAGGCGAAGGAGCAGGTCACCCACTCCCTCGTCTACGCGTACCGTGACCGTCACGCGAAGAAGGGCGAGTTCCGTCGCCTCTGGATCCAGCGCATCAACGCTGCGTCGCGTGCGAACGGCCTGACCTACAACCGCCTCATCCAGGGTCTGGCCCTGGCTGGCGTCGAGGTCGACCGCCGCATCCTCGCGGACCTCGCGATCAACAACGCCGAGACGTTCGCCGCGCTCGTCGAGACCGCCAAGAAGGCCCTGCCGGCCGACACCTCGGCGCCGAAGGCAGCCTGAGCCACGTCACCCGTGCACCGGAACCCCCGCTCCGTCAGGAGTGGGGGTTCCGTCGTTCCCGGGGCCATCCGTCGGCAGTCCGGTCGTGGCGGGCAGCCGGTGGTTCCTAGACTGGGTCCGTGAGCGAACTCCTCGAGAACCCCCGTGCCGGCCGAGTGAAGGCCGTGGCCGCCCTGGCCAAGAAGGACGTCCGTGCCGAGACCGGGCTGTTCCTGCTCGAGGGCCCGCAGGCCGTGCGCGAGGCGATCGAGTACCGCCCGGAGCTCCTCCGCGAGCTCTACGTCACCCCGACCGCGGCCGCGCGCCACGGGCTGGACGACGCGCCGGTCGACACCTGGTTCGTCACCGAGCAGGTGCTCGACGCGATGGCCGACACGGTCACCCCGCAGGGCGTCGTCGCGGTGTGCCAGCAGTTCCCGACGTCGGTGAAGGACGTCTTCCCGGACGCCCGTCCGGAGGCACGTGCCGACGTCGCCGAGTCCGGTGCCCTCCCCGGACTGGTCGCCATCCTCGAGGAGGTCCGCGACCCGGGCAACGCCGGCACGATCATCCGGGCCGCGGACGCCGCCGGAGCCGACGCCGTCGTGCTCACCGGACGCAGTGTCGACCCGTACAACCCCAAGGTCGTCCGTTCCACCACCGGCTCGCTGTTCCACGTGCCGGTGTCGGTCGGGGTGACGCTCGTCGACGCCATCGAGCGCGCCCGGGGTCTCGGCTACACGATCCTGGCCGCCGACGTGTCCGGCGACGACCTGCCGGACGTCCGCGCCGACGGCATGCTCGACGGGCCGACCGTCTGGGTCTTCGGCAACGAGGCCCGCGGCCTGACCACCGAGGACCTCGCGCTGGTCGACCGGGCCGTGAAGGTGCCGATCTACGGGCGGGCCGAGTCGATGAACCTCGCGACCGCGGCGTCCGTGTGCCTCTACGAGAGCGCGTTCGCCCAGCGCACCCGTTCCTCCACAGCCAGCGACTGACGGGGCACTCTTCACAGTCCGACCGGTGCAGGGCGGCGGTATCCCGTCGGCCGGTAGAGTTGGCTCTCGTGTCAGAACCTCTCGAGATCAGCGAATCGGCGGTCGCCGGTGCCGTGGAAGCGGCCCTCGCCGCCGTCCGCGCCACGAGGACCGTCGCCGAGCTGAAGCAGGCCCGTGCCGAGCACACCGGTGAACAGTCGACGCTCGCGCGGATGAACGCGTCGATGCGCAGCGTCCCGCCGGAGCAGAAGGCCGCCGCGGGCAAGCTCGTCGGTCAGGCCCGCGGCCAGGTGAACCAGGCGATCGCCGCGCAGGAATCGGTCCTCGCCGAATCGGAAGAGCGCGCGCGCCTCGACGCCGAGCGCGTCGACGTCACCGCATTGCCGTCACGTCGCGCGCCGGGTTCGCGGCACCCGCTGTCGGTCCTCAACGAGACCGTCGCGGACATCTTCGTCGGCATGGGGTGGGAGGTCGCGGAAGGCCCCGAGCTCGAGCACGAGTGGTTCAACTTCGACGCGCTGAACTTCGACCAGGACCACCCGGCGCGGGCGATGGCGGACACGGTGTTCGTCGAGCCCGTGGACCGGCACCTGCTGATGCGCACGCACACCTCGCCGGTGCAGGTGCGGTCGTTGCTGTCGCGCGAGCTGCCCCTCTACGTCATCGCCCCGGGCCGCGTGTACCGCGCCGACGAACTCGACGCCACACACCTGCCGGTCTTCACCCAGGTCGAGGGCATCGCGATCGACAAGGGCCTGACGATGGCACACCTCCGCGGCACGCTCGAGCACTTCGCGCGCCAGGTCTTCGGCGCCGAAGCGCAGATCCGACTGCGCCCGAACTACTTCCCGTTCACCGAGCCGAGCGCCGAGATGGACGTCTGGCAGCCGAACGCCAAGGGCGGCGCGCGCTGGGTCGAGTGGGGTGGCTGCGGCATGGTCAACCCGAACGTCCTGCGCGCCGCCGGCATCGACCCGGACGAGTACCAGGGCTTCGCCTTCGGCATGGGCATCGAGCGGACGCTGCAGTTCCGCAACGGCCTGAACGACATGCGTGACTTCCTCGAGGGCGATCTCCGCTTCTCGCAGCAGTTCGGAACGGTGGTCTGATGCGCGTCCCACTCCGCTGGCTCGGCGAATCCGTCGACCTGCCCGACGACGTCTCGCTCGAGCACGTCCACGCCGCCCTGGTGTCGGTCGGGTTCGAAGAGGAAGCCGTGCACACGTTCGACCTGACCGGACCGGTCGTGGTCGGCCGGGTGCTCGAGCGTGTCCCGGAGCCGCAGAAGAACGGCAAGACGATCAACTGGTGCCAGGTGGACGTCGGCGAAGCCGAACCCCGCGGCATCGTCTGTGGCGCCCACAACTTCGACGTCGGCGACCTCGTCGTGGTCACCCTGCCCGGCGCCGTGCTCCCCGGTCCGTTCCCGATCGCCGCGCGCAAGACCTACGGCCACGTGTCCGACGGCATGATCGCCTCGGCCCGTGAGCTCGGGCTCGGCGACGAGCACGACGGCATCCTCCGCTTCGCGGACCTCGGCATGGACCCCGAGGTCGGTGCGGACGCCATCGCGCTGCTCGGCCTGGACGACGCCGCCGTCGAGATCAACGTGACGCCGGACCGCGGCTACGCGATGAGCATGCGCGGGGTCGCTCGTGAGTACGCGCACGCCACCGGGGCGACCTTCTCGGACCCGGTCGACCGTGTCCTGCCGCGCACCGGTGACGGCTTCGCGGTGACGATCCACGACGCTGCACCGATCCGCGGCCGCGTCGGGTCGAGCACCTTCGTGACGCGGGTCGTCCGCGGCATCAACGCCAGCCGTCCGACACCGGCCTGGATGGTCGCCCGCCTGTCGCTCGCCGGCGTCCGGTCGATCTCCCTGCCCGTCGACATCACCAACTACGTGATGTTCGAGCTCGGTCAGCCGCTGCACGGGTACGACCTCGGCACGCTCCAGGGCGGCCTCACCGTCCGTCGGGCCACCGCGGGGGAGCGCCTCACCACGCTCGACGACGTGGAGCGCACGCTCGACGCCGAAGACCTGGTCATCGCGGACGGCGCGGGGGCCGTCGGCCTCGCCGGCGTCATGGGTGGCGCACGCACCGAGATCACCGCGGCGACGACCGACGTCCTGATCGAGGCCGCCGGCTTCGACCAGGTGTCCATCGCCCGCACTGCCCGGCGGCACAAGCTGCCGAGCGAGGCATCGCGCCGGTTCGAGCGCGGTGTCGACCCGCTCGTCGCCCAGGCCGCGGCGAACCGCGCCGTCGAGCTGCTCGTCGACCTCGCCGGTGGTACGCCGGACGCCCTCGGGTCGACGCTGGTCGACGAGTCGGCGCGCCCCACCGTGACCATGCGTCTGGACCGGGCCGCCGGGCTCATCGGTGTCGAGTACACCGACGCCGAGGTGCTCGACACCCTCCGCGCGATCGGGGCGACCGTCGGCGTCGACGGTGACCGCGTCGACGGTGACCGCGTCGCCGTGACCCCGCCGAGCTGGCGCCCCGACCTGGTGGACGACGTCTCCCTGGTCGAGGAGATCGCCCGCATCGTCGGGTACGACCGGATCCCCAGCGTGCTGCCGGTCGCGCCGCCCGGACGTGGGCTGACGCGGCACCAGCAGGCCCGACGCCGGGTCTCGGCCGCTCTCGCCGCTGCCGGCCTCACCGAGGTCGTCACGGCTCCGTTCGTCTCCGCCGCCACCGCTGCCGCGTTCCCGGGCATCGACCCTGCGGGCGGCCCGAGCGTCGTCCTGGCGAATGCCCTCGACAGCGCCCAGGACCACCTGCGCCGGAGCGGTCTGCCGGCCCTCGTCGACGTCGCCCGTCGGAACCTCTCCCGCGGCCTGGTCGACGTCGCCGTGTACGAGACCTCCCGGGTGTTCCTGCCGGAGCCCGGCGTGGAGCTCGGCACCGTCGAGGTCCCGGTCGGGGCGCAGCGTCCGACGGCCGAGACCCTCGCCGCTCTGGACGCCGCGCTGCCGCCGCAGCCGTTCCACGTCAGTGCCCTGCTCGTCGGCAACGCCGTGCTCAAGCAGCCGGGCACGACGGTCGAACCGTTCGGCATCGCGGACGCGCTCGACGTCGCCCGCACCGTGGCCTGGGCCGTCGGCGTCGAACTGACCGTCGCGCAGACCAGCCACCCGTCGCTGCACCCCGGGCGCGCTGCGTCGCTGCTCGTCGGGGACGTCGTCGTCGGCGTCGCGGGTGAGCTGCTGCCGGAGCGCACGGCGGACGCCGACCTGCCGCGTGTGGTCGCGGTCGTCGAGATGGACCTCGACGCCCTGGTCGCCGCGGCCCCCGAGCTGGTCGACGTCTCGGCGATCGTGTCGTACCCGGCCGCGACCCAGGACCTGTCGTTGGTGGTGGACGTGGCGGTGCCTGCCGGCGACGTCCTGACCGAGGTGCGCGCTGGTGCCGGAGACCTCTTGGAGTATGCTCGGCTCGTGGATGACTACCGGGGTGCCGGCGTGGACGAGGGACAGAAGTCCCTGACGTTCGCCCTGCGCTTCCGTGCCACGGACCGCACGCTGACCGCTGCCGAGGCCTCCGAGGCCCGCGACAGCGCAGTCCGACGTGCCGGCGAGCGATTCGGGGCGACCCTGCGCGACTGATCCACGACGGATCACCGCCCGGGGTCGCCGCCTCCGACTCTCTCGACGAACAGTCCGACCAAAGGTGGAACCCATGTCCGTATCCGTCGCCGTGGCTGGAGCCAGCGGCTACGCGGGTGGCGAGTTGTTGCGCATCCTCTCCGCTCACCCCGAGTTCGACATCAGGACGGTGACCGCGTTCTCGAACGCCGGACAGCCGCTCATCGCGACGCAGCCGCACCTGCGCTCGCTCGCCCACCTGACGCTGGTGGCGACGACGGCCGAGAACCTCCGCGGGCACGACGTGGTGTTCCTCGCGCTGCCGCACGGGCAGTCCGGTGCGATCACCGCCGAACTCGACGCGGACACGCTCGTGGTGGACTGCGGCGCGGACCACCGCCTGACCGACGAGAGCGCCTGGACGACCTTCTACGGCGGCGAGTTCCACGGCGCGTGGACCTACGGTCTGCCGGAACTGCTGCACGCTCCGCCCGCGCCGGGTGCAGCGGAGGAGTGGCGCGACGTCGACGACATCGTCGTGCAGGGCCGGCAGCGGACCGAGCTCGCGGCGACCAAGCGCATCGCGGTCCCCGGCTGCAACGTCACCGCGGTCACGCTCGGCATCCAGCCCGGTGTCCAGGCTGGGCTCGTCGAGTCCGACGACATCGTCGCCGTCCTGAGCGTCGGACCGAGCGGTGCCGGCAAGAAGCTCGAGCCGACCTACCTCGCCGCCGAGATCATGGGCTCCGCCAGCGCGTACGCCGTCGGCGGCAAACACCGGCACGTCCCGGAGATCCAGCAGAACCTCCGCGTCGCAGGTGCGTCCGACGTCCGCATCTCGTTCACGCCGGTGCTCGTGCCGATGTCGCGCGGGATCCTCGCGACGACGACGGCTCGCCTGGCGCCCGGGGTCACCGCGCACGACGTGCGCTTCGCCTGGGAGCAGGCCTACGCCGACGAGCCCTTCGTGCACCTGCTGCCCGAGGGCGTCTTCCCGCGGGTCGCCGACACGATCGGTGCCAACACCGCGTTGGTCGGCATCGCCGTCGACGAAGCAGCCGGTCGCGTCGTCGCGGTCACCGCGCTCGACAACCTCGCCAAGGGGACCGGCGGCGCAGCCGTGCAGTCCGCGAACATCGCGCTCGGCTTCCCCGAGACGCTCGGCCTCAGCGTGGACGGAGTCGCCCCGTGACCGACAGCAACCACAGCACCGACAGCACCGACAGCACCGACGGGACCGGCGCGGACGACGCGACCACGGGCCTCCCGTCCGCCCAGGATGCGCTCCAGGGCGTCACCGCCGCCGCGGGCTTCCGCGCCGCCGGCGTCACCGCCGGCCTGAAGACGAGCGGCAAGCCGGACATGGCGCTCGTCGTCAACGACGGCCCGTCCGATGCCGTGGCCGCCGTCTTCACCTCGAACCGCGCCCAAGCGCACCCGGTGATCTGGTCCCGCCAGGTCGTCGGTGACGGGGTGGCGCGTGCCGTCGTCCTCAACTCGGGAGGCGCGAACTGCTTCACGGGACCGTTCGGCTTCCAGACGACCCACCTCACCGCCGAAGCGGTCGGCGACGCCCTCGGGATCGGCGCCGGCGACGTGGTCGTCTGCTCCACCGGCCTGATCGGGCGGGGCGACCAGACGTTCCGCGACGGCGTCCTCCGCGGCGCGACGCTCGCGGCCGACGCCCTCACCGACGGTGGGGGACCGGACGCCGCAACGGCCATCATGACCACCGACACCACGCCGAAGCAGTCCGTCGTGACCGTCGACGGCTGGACGGTCGGCGGCATGGCGAAGGGTGCGGGCATGCTCGCACCGGGGCTGGCGACGATGCTCGTGGTCATCACGACCGATGCGGCGCTGACCTCGGACGAACTCGACCAGGCACTGCGCGCCGCGACCCGGGTCACCTTCGACCGTGTCGACTCGGACGGCTGCATGTCGACGAACGACACCGTCGTGCTGATGTCCTCCGGTGCGTCCGGCACGACGCCCGAGGTCGGTGACTTCCAAGAGGCCTTGACCGCCGTCTGCGCCGACCTCGCCCGCCAGCTCCAGCAGGACGCCGAGGGCGCCGCGCACGACATCGCGATCGAGGTGGTCGGTGCCGTGAGCGAGGACGACGCGGTCACGGTCGGCCGCAGTGTGGCGCGGAACAACCTCTTCAAGGCTGCCGTCTTCGGCAACGACCCCAACTGGGGCCGCGTCCTCGCAGCGATCGGGACGACCGACGCGGAGTTCGATCCGTACGCGGTCGATGTCTCGATGAACGGCATCCGGGTGTGCCACGCCGGCGCCCCCGACCAGCCGAGCGACAGCGTCGACCTCACCCCGCGGGACACCCACGTGCTCATCGACCTCGGGGTCGGACCGTACGCGGCCACGATCCTGACGAACGACCTGACGCACGACTACGTCCACGAGAACAGCGCGTACTCCAGCTGATGAGCGATCCGGACCTGTCGAAGGAAGAAGAGCACGAGCTCGCGACCGTCAAGGCCGCGACCCTCATCGAGTCCCTGCCGTGGTTGAAGCGGTTCTCGGGCAAGATCGTCGTCGTCAAGTTCGGCGGCAACGCGATGGTGAACGACGACCTCAAGCGCGCGTTCGCCGAGGACATGGTCTACCTCCGGTACGCCGGCCTGCACCCCGTCGTCGTGCACGGCGGCGGTCCGCAGATCTCGGCGGCGCTGAAGGAACAGGGCATCGAGTCCGAGTTCCGTGGCGGCTACCGCGTGACGACCACCGAGGCGATCACCGTCGTCCGCGACGTGCTGGCCGGTGAGGTGAACCGCGAGATCGTCGACCTCATCGACGAGCACGGCCCCGGCCTGGGCGTCGGCGTGTTCGGTGACGGCGGGTCGCTGTTCACCGGTGAGAAGAAGGGTGTCGTCGTGGACGGCGAGCACTTCGACCTCGGTCACGTCGGCGACATCACGCACGTCGACCCGTCGGGCGTCCTCGGCGCGATCCGAGCCGATCGCATCCCGGTCGTGTCGAGCATCGCGATCGACGACGCGCACCCGGACCAGGCGCTCAACGTGAACGCCGACGCCGCGGCCGCCGCGCTGGCGATCGCCCTGAACGCGTCGAAGCTGATGATGCTGACCGACGTCCCCGGGCTGTACCGCAACTGGCCCGACCGCGACTCGATCATCGACCTCATCGCGGTCGAGGAGCTGCGGCAGCTGCTGCCCTCGCTCGAGTCGGGGATGATCCCGAAGATGACCGCGTGCCTGGACGCCGTGGTCGGCGGGGTCGGCGGTGCGACCATCATCGACGGTCGCATCCCGCACTCGATCCTGCTCGAGGTCTTCACCCTGCGCGGTGCGGGCACCGAGGTGATCCCGGACCCCAGCCGACGGACCGAGAACCAGAACACCCACGCCGAGATCGGCCGTCGCGCCGCCGGCGAGCACGCGACCCCGCAGCACACGACCCTGCACCACGACGAGAAGGGCACACCACGGTGAGCACCGAGACGCAGACCGAGACCTGGAACGACCGGTTCGGGGCGTCGCTCATGCGATCCCTGACCCCGCCGAAGATCATGCTCGAGCGCGGCGAGGGTTGCCGCGTCTGGGATGTCGACGGCAACGAGTACCTCGACTTCCTGGCCGGCATCGCTGTGAACTCGCTCGGCCACGCCCACCCGGCGCTGGTCGAGGCGATCAGCGACCAGGCCGCGAAGCTCGTGCACGTGTCGAACTACTTCGCCACCCCGCCGCAGCTCGAACTGGCCGAGCGCCTCAAGCGCATCTCCGGAGCCGGTGATGCGGGCCGCGTGTACTTCGGCAACTCCGGAGCCGAGGCGAACGAGGCGGCCTTCAAGCTCGCACGCCTGAACCGCGGTGCCGACGGTCGGAAGACCCGCATCCTCGCGCTGCAGCAGGCGTTCCACGGCCGCACCATGGGGGCACTCGCCCTCACCGGCAAGCCCGCCCTGCAAGAGGACTTCCTGCCGATGATCCCCGGTGTCGAGCACATCGAGACGTCGATCGAGGCCCTCGAACGATCGATCGACGACACCGTCGCCGCACTCATCCTCGAGCCGATCAAGGGCGAGGCCGGCGTGGTCGACCTGCCCGAGGGCTTCCTGCAGGCCGCCCGGGCGCTGACCGAGCAGCACGGTGCCCTGCTGATCCTCGACGAGATCCAGACCGGCATCGGCCGGACCGGGTCGTGGTTCGCGTTCCAGAACACCGGCGTGACCCCCGACGCCATCACGGTTGCCAAGGGCATCGCCGGCGGGTTCCCGATCGGCGCCCTCGTGACCTTCGGGGCAGCGTCCGACCTGTTCTCGGCCGGCCAGCACGGCTCGACGTTCGGCGGCAACCCGCTCGGCACCCGGGTCGCGAACGCGGTCCTGGCCGAGATCGAACGGGCCGGCCTCGTCGAGAACGCCGTCGTCAAGGGTGAGCGGATCCGCGCCGGCATCACCGCACTCGGTTCCGACCTGGTGGAAGAGGTGCGTGGCAGCGGCCTACTCGTCGGCGTCGGCCTGCGTCTGCCCGTCGCAGCCGCCGTGTCAGCCGCCGCGCTCGACCGCGGCTTGATCATCAACGCCCCGAACGAATCGAGCCTGCGCATCGCGCCGCCGCTCATCGTGTCCGACGACGAGATCGACGAGTTCCTCGCGATCCTCGCCCAGAGCATGGCTGCCGTCGCGGGCGCCGACCAGGAGACCACCGCATGACCCGCCACTTCCTCCGGGACGACGACCTGACCCAGGCAGAGCAGTCCGCCATCCTCGACCTCGCCGTCGAGATGAAGCGCGACCGCTGGGGTGCGAAGCCGCTCGCCGGCCCACAGAGCGTCGCCGTGATCTTCGACAAGTCGTCGACCCGCACCCGGGTGTCCTTCCACGTCGGCATCAGCGACCTGGGTGGCAGCCCGCTCATCATCTCGACCGCCAACAGCCAGCTCGGCGGCAAGGAGACCCCGACCGACACGGCTCGTGTGCTCGAGCGCATGGTGTCGGCGATCGTCTGGCGCACCTACGGCCAGGCCGGGCTCGAGGAGATGGCGGCGAGCACCACCGTGCCCGTGGTCAACGCGCTGTCCGACGACTTCCACCCGTGCCAGCTGCTCGCCGACCTGCTGACCATCCGCGAGCACCGCGGTGCTCTGGCCGGTCAGACCATCGCCTTCGTGGGCGACGGGGCCAGCAACATGGCGCACTCGTACCTGCTCGCCTGCGCGACCGCCGGCATGCACGTCCGCGTCGGTGCTCCGGCCGAGTTCGCCCCGGCCGCCCAGGTCGTCGCCGACGCCGAGGCACGCGCTGCCGAGACCGGCGGTTCGGTGCTCGTCGTGACCGACCCGGTCGCGGCGGTCGCCGGGGCCGACGTCGTCGTCACCGACACGTGGGTCTCGATGGGCAAGGAAGAAGAGAAGCAGCAGCGTCTCGAGGTCTTCCACGGCTACCGCGTCGACGACGAGCTGCTCGCGCACGCGGCCGCCGACGCCGTGTTCATGCACTGCCTGCCGGCCGACCGCGGCTACGAGGTCACGGCCGAGGTCATCGACGGCCCGCGCAGCATCATCTGGGACGAGGCGGAGAACCGTCTGCACGCCCAGAAGGCCCTGCTCGCCTGGCTCCTCGCCGCCAACACGGCGACCGCCAGCAACTGACAACCACCCCAGCAAGGAGAACACTCATGGCAGACCGCGTCGTACTGGCCTACTCAGGTGGCCTCGACACCTCCGTCGGCATCGGCTGGCTCAAGGACGCCACCGGGAAAGAGGTCGTCGCCCTGGCGGTGGACGTCGGCCAGGGTGGCGAGGACATGGACGCCATCCGCCAGCGCGCGCTCGACTGCGGCGCGGTGGAGTCCGTCGTCATCGACGCCAAGGACGAGTTCGCGGACGACTACCTCGTCCCCGCCCTCAAGGCGAACGCGCTGTACCAGAAGCGGTACCCGCTCGTGTCCGCGCTGAGCCGCCCGCTCATCGCGAAGCACCTCGCCCTGACGGCGAAGCAGCTCGGCGCCGACAGCGTCGCGCACGGCTGCACCGGCAAGGGCAACGACCAGGTCCGGTTCGAGGCCGCGGTCGCCGCGATCGCCCCCGACCTGACCAGCGTCGCGCCGGTCCGCGACCTCGCGCTGACCCGCGACAAGGCGATCGTCTACGCGCAGGAGCACGACCTGCCGATCCTGCAGAGCAAGAAGTCGCCGTACTCGATCGACCAGAACGTCTGGGGTCGCGCGGTGGAGACCGGGTTCCTCGAGGACCCGTGGAACGCCCCGATCGAGGACCTCTACGCCTACACGCAGGACCCGTCGGTCGATCGTGAGGCCGACGAGGTCACCATCACGTTCGAGCAGGGTGTCCCGGTCGCGATCGACGGCCAGCGCTTCAGCGTCCTGCGCATCGTGCAGGAGCTCAACGCCCTGGCCGGCAAGCACGGCGTCGGCCGCATCGACGTCGTCGAAGACCGCCTGGTCGGCATCAAGTCGCGCGAGGTCTACGAGGCCCCGGCCGCGATGGCACTCATCGCCGCGCACGAGGAGCTCGAGAGCCTGACCCTCGAGCGTGACGTGAACCGCTACAAGCGCGGTGTCGAGTCGGAGTGGGCCGACCTGGTCTACGACGGTCTCTGGTTCGGCGGCCTCAAGCGCAGCCTCGACGCCTTCATCGACTCCACGCAGGAGTACGTGTCCGGTGACATCCGCATGCAGCTGCACGGTGGTCGCGCCACGGTGACCGGCCGTCGTTCGGAGCAGAGCCTCTACGACTTCGACCTCGCCACGTACGACACCGGCGACACGTTCGACCAGTCGCTGTCCAAGGGCTTCATCGAGCTGTGGTCGCTGCCGAGCAAGATCTCTGCCCGCCGCGACCTCGCGAACTAGCCGAAGCGCAGCCGCAGCCGCAGCCGCAGCCAGCACCACCAGCACCACCCGCCGGACGGGCCGGGGCCGCCAGCCCCGGCCCGTCCGGCACCACCCAGCCACCTCTGACGACGCAGGACGACATGACGGACGTGCCCCGGGCCTCCCGGCCGGAAGAAGCCAGCAGCAAGACCGACGCGACGAACACGGGCGCCCTCTGGGGCGGTCGTTTCGCGGACGGTCCGAGTGCCGAGCTCGCCGCGCTGTCGAAGTCGACGCACTTCGACTGGCAGCTGGCGCCGTACGACCTCGCCGGGTCCAGCGCCCACGCGCGAGCGCTGCAGACGGCCGGGTACCTGACGGCCGACGAGCTGGACCGGATGCTCGCCGGGCTGGACCGCCTCGAGGAGTCGTTCCTCGACGGGTCCCTGCAGCCCGCCGACTCCGACGAGGACGTGCACGGAGCCCTCGAGCGCCTGCTCATCGCGGACGTCGGACCGGAACTCGGCGGGAAGCTCCGCGCCGGCCGCAGCCGCAACGACCAGATCGCGACCCTCGGCCGCATGCACATGCTCGACCACGGACGGCGGATCGGCCGGATGGTGATCAACCTCGTCGACGCGATCAGCCAGCAGGCGTCCGAGCACGAGGGCGCGATCATGCCGGGCCGGACCCACCTGCAGCACGCGCAGCCGGTCCTGCTCGCCCACCACCTGCTCGCGCACGCGTGGCCCCTCGTCCGTGACCTCGAACGGCTGCGCGACTGGGCCGGCCGCGCGAGCGTGAGCCCCTACGGTGCCGGCGCGCTGGCGGGCAGCTCGCTCGGGCTCGACCCGACGGCGATCGCCCACGAGCTGGGCTTCGCTCGGCCGGCCGACAACTCGATCGACGCGACGGCCGCGCGCGACGTCGTGGCGGAGTTCGCCTTCGTCCTGGCGCAGATCGGCATCGACCTCTCGCGTCTTGCCGAGGAGATCATCCTCTGGAACACCAAGGAGTTCGGCTTCGTCCGGCTGCACGATGCCTTCTCGACCGGGTCGAGCATCATGCCGCAGAAGAAGAACCCCGACATCGCCGAACTCGCGCGCGGCAAGTCCGGCCGTCTGATCGGCAACCTCACCGGCCTCCTCGCCACCCTGAAGGGTCTGCCGCTGGCGTACAACCGCGACCTGCAGGAGGACAAGGAGCCGGTCTTCGACTCGGTCGCTCAGCTCGAGGTCCTGCTGCCCGCCTTGACCGGCATGGTCGCCACACTGTCGTTCGACATCGCGCGGATGGCCGAACTGGCGCCGCAGGGCTTCTCGCTCGCGACCGACGTCGCCGAGTGGCTGGTCCGCCAGGGCGTCCCCTTCCGTGACGCACACGAGGTGTCCGGTGCGCTGGTCCGGTACTGCGAAGAGCGCGGGATCGACCTCGACGACCCGACGGACGAGCAGTACGCGTCGGTCTCGCCGCACCTGACGCCGGACGTGCGTGCCGTCCTGACCATCGAGGGCAGCGTCGCCTCGCGTCGTGGCGTGGGTGGCACCGCGCCGGAGCGGGTCGCCGAGCAGCTCGCTGCCGTGACCCGGTCCGTGGCCGAGATCGCCGCGGGGACGCCCTTCGCCCGATGACCGGAGCGGTGAGCGCCGTGGAGGCCCTGCTGTCGGAGCCGGCCCCGGTCTCCGCGCCGGCGCTGCTCGGCGCGACCCTCTCCGGCAAGGGCGTCACCCTCCGCATCACCGAGGTCGAGGCCTACTCCGGCTCCGTCGACCCCGGCTCGCACGGCCATCGCGGGATGACCCCGCGGAACCGGCACCTCTTCGGCCCGCCCGGCACGCTCTACGCGTACCGCTCGTACGGCATCCACACGTGCGTCAACGTGGTGAGCGGGCCCGACGGCGTCTCCTCGGGGTCCTTGCTCCGCGGAGCCGAGGTCATCGCCGGCATCGAGACCGCCCGGCAACGGCGTGGTCCGTCCGTCGCCGACGTCGCCCTCGCGCGCGGACCGGGCAACCTCGGTGTCGCGCTCGGTGCGGTCCTCGGGGAGGACGACGGGACCTCACTCCTCGACGGCTCCGGCCCGTACCGGCTCACCCTCGCACCCGGACTGGAGGCCCGACTCGCCTCCGCGACACCGGCTGCGGTCACCGAGGCCCTCCTGGCCGACGGCTCGATCGCGCGCGGACCGCGGACCGGTGTCGGCGGGATCGCGGGTGGCGCCTCCTTCCCGTGGCGGTTCTGGTTGCCCGGCGACCCGACGGTGTCGACGTACCGCCGTCACAAGGGCGCCGTCGACTGAAGCGTGTCTCGCTGCGCCGCTACGATGGCGGGGTGTCCAGTGATACCGCTCCCGATGTCCTGACGCGCCAGCAGAACGACCCCACCTTCGCCTCGGTGTGGGACGAACTGCGCTGGCGTGGTCTGGTGCACGTCTCGACCGACGAGACCGCACTCAAAGAGGCTCTCGACGCCGGCCCGGTCACCTACTACTGCGGGTTCGACCCGACGGCTCCGTCGCTGCACTGCGGCAATCTGCTGCAGCTGCTCACCATGCGTCGATTGCAGTTGGCGGGCCACAAGCCGCTCGCGCTCGTCGGCGGGTCGACCGGCTTGATCGGCGACCCGCGTCCGACGGCCGAGCGGACGCTGAACACCCCCGAGACCGTGGTCGAGTGGGTCGGTCGTCTGCAGACCCAGGTCTCGCGCTTCCTCAGCCCGGACGGCGAGAACGGGGTCCGTCTGGTGAACAACCTCGACTGGACCGCACCGCTCTCCGCGATCGACTTCCTGCGCGACATCGGCAAGTACTTCCGCGTCAACTCGATGCTCAAGAAGGACGCCGTCGCGGCCCGACTGAACTCCGACGCGGGCATCAGCTACACGGAGTTCAGCTACCAGATCCTGCAGGGGCTGGACTTCCGCGAGCTGTACCGCCAGTACGGGTGCACGCTGCAGACCGGTGGTTCGGACCAGTGGGGGAACCTGACTTCGGGCACGGAGCTGATCCGGCGCACCGAAGGTGTGGCTGCCCACGCGGTCGGGACGCCCCTCATCACGAACTCCGACGGCACGAAGTTCGGAAAGAGCGAAGGCAACGCCATCTGGCTCGACGCCACGATGACGTCGCCGTACGCCTTCTACCAGTTCTGGCTCAACACCTCGGATGCGGACGTGATCGCGCGACTGCGCGAGTTCACGTTCCTGTCCCGCGCCGAGATCGATCGGCTCGAGCAGGCGGTGACCGACGAGCCGTTCCGACGGGAGGCCCAGCGCACCCTGGCGACGGAGGTCACCACCCTGGTCCACGGGGCCGACGCGACGCAGGCGACGATCGACGCGTCGGCCGCCCTGTTCGGCAACGGTGACCTCGGCGCACTGGACGACGAGACCCTGCGGTCGGCGATCGCCGAGCTGCCGGGCTCCGTCAGCATCGAGGGGACGGCGGACCTCGCACGTGCCCTCGTCGAGACGGAGCTCGTGAAGTCCCTCGGCGAAGCCCGTCGCGCGATCACCCAGGGTGGGGTCTACGTGAACAACGAGCGAGCGGAGGACCCGGCGGCGACGGTGGCGTCCCTCGCACTGCCAGCCGGGGTGCTCGTCCTCCGTCGGGGGAAGAAGACCCTCGCCGGAGTGACGGTGTCCTGACCCTGTCCTGCTCTTCCCGAACGCCCGGTCCTCGTCGAGGGCCGGGCGTTCGTCGTCTGCCCGGTGGCGTCGCCGGCGATCGCGTCGGTGTTGCAGCGTGCGACACGCCCGGGATGTGGGGTGGGTTGGTGGTGTGGGGTGGGGGCTGCGTAAAGTAATCCCTCGTCACCCCAAAGGTGCGGCGGAGCGGCTGGAGCGAAAGCCCAGAGCACGTCGGCCCTCAA